>Ga0265320_10000555_pt1 | contig 28773 bp, 24 predicted proteins | sample 4827metaG_FD_202087 | JGI IMG/M metagenome (GOLD analysis project Ga0265320, IMG submission 202087) | Rhizosphere microbial communities from Carex aquatilis grown in University of Washington, Seatle, WA, United States - 4-8-27 metaG | ecosystem: Host-associated > Plants > Roots > Rhizosphere >... | reverse complement strand
GAAGAACGTCGGAGGGGCTGGCTCTGCGTCGAGCCGGGTGCTGCTGCAGCGCGAGGATCGTTCACCGTTTCCGTCCGCGCGGCGGTTGTGGTCGTGATTTGCCGATACTACGCTCCGTGGAGTTCACTCCGTTGACCGATCGTTGTCCGCAGCGTGAGCGAGGTAGCGACATGCATTCGGTTTCCCTCCGCCGATCGCGCGTCTTGATGGTGATGGCGTGCGCCATGACTTGCCTTGCGGTGGCGCACCCAGCGCGGGCCGAATACAGCAAGGACCTTTCCGACATCAACACGGGATTGTATTCCCGGCTGCGTTGGGCGCCGCTGAACGCGAACGCGACGACGCTGCCGAAACCCATCGGAGACTTGGGACACATCGAGACGGTCATCGATCTGCGCCGCTTCGTCCCCATGTCGTTGATGGCGAACTCGGCGTACTGGCGCATGTCCTTGTTCGACAATCTGAAGTGGTTCGAGATTCCGACGAAGAAAGCGCTGTTGATGCTCTATTTCGGCGATCTGCGCGTGGAGGACATCAACGCCGACACGAGGGCGATGGAAGCGCGGCGTTTCGACGGCACACTGTTCGTCGGCGAATCCGTCAACGGCGAAGACGGGCAGTGGTCGAGGTTCGCTTACGACATGGCCGCGAAGTCGGCGCCGATCTTTCAAGCCATCGGCGGGAACGGCTTCCAGTCGGGCGAGCCCGTCGCCGTTCTCCTGACCCAAGGGAGCGCGTTCGTCATTCTGAGCCTCAAATACGGGAGCGTGCTCGTCTCGGAGGGACAGGCTTTGGTGGCCGTCGAAGTCTCGCGGATCTCGCATCGCTACCGCACGATTTACCCGCTCTATTCGACCCTCGTGCTGGACAAGCCACGATCCGATCTGGCCGTCGCCGTCGCGCCTTATGTCGCGAAAGCTCTGGTCGGCATGTTCGGCGACGACAACTGACGGGCACGGCGCGCCCGGCTCCGCATCGCGAGCCGCTCAGTGCACGAATTTCGACACGAGGCGGATGTACTTCGCTTGATAGCCGTCGTCGGGCTCGGAGATTTCCCAGGAGTCGAGGGGCCAGCCGTCGTTGAAGTCGAGATACGACTTCTGCGCGGGCTGACCGGTGGGGGGAGACGGAGAGGCGTTGCCGCCGCACGAGTTGCCGCTGCAGTTACCGGGGCAACACGAGTCCCAGGCGTACGAAGGATTCGGTCCGCCGACGAGGTAGCCGGGGGGCGGCGAGTACTTCGACACGCCGACGGCGTCCCAGTACGAGCCCTTTTGATACCAAGAATGATAGAAGCGCGTGATCGACTTGCTCGCGCCGTGGTCGCCCATGTTCGAGAGGTAGACCAGGCCGAGCGGATTCACGCCGTCGAAGTAGTGGACGTAGCGCTCGGCGCCCTTCGCGGCGGTCGCGTTCATCGAGGCGTCGATGTCGAAGGTGATCGCGTCGTAGAGAAGGTTACCTTCGTCGGATTTGGTTTGATTGCTGCCCCACACATACGTCTGGAGGTACGCGAGGTACGGATCGGCGCTGGCAGAGGTGACTGATTTGAGGTTCTGGTCGGTGTTCAGCGCCCCGGCGAAGGCGTTCTTGATGAGTAGCGCGATCGACGCGGTCGCGTTCTTCGCGTGCGTGTACTCGAGCAAGGTCTCTTGCTCTTCGCCGTGAAATCCGTCGGCGTACCCGGTCTTGATGAGATTGATGCCGGCGTAGTTGGCGTCGAAGTAGTCGCGGTAGGTCGTGTCCCCGGTCGCCTCGAAGAGATAGACCGCGGCTTGCAGGTGCTTGAGAAGGAGCGCATTGCTGCGATCCGGGTCGTTCTGGGGAACTTCTTGCTCGCCGGCGGCGACGCCGTTCTGCGAGTTGTAAAAGAAGACGGCGGGGTTGTTCTGCGCCCACGTCCAAGCTTGGCCGGCGCGCGTCGCCAGGTTGTCGGCATAGCCGGCGTACGCTGCGCTCGCGCCGGGAGCCGACTTGAAAACGGTCGCCGCGTACGCGAAGGCTGCCGCGGTCGTCAGCGACGCCGACGTCGAGGCGGGGCCGTACTTGCACGGCGCGGTCACCTTCGACGGCGACGTGTCCTGAGAGCCGCCGAAGACGGTCGCGGTAGCCGACGGTTCATCGACGACGGAGAGGACCGAGCCGTCGGAGTTTTGCATCCGCACGACGAAGTCGAGCTCCCACTTGATCTCGTCGAGGATGTCGGCGACGCCGTTGCCCGATTCGGGAATGTTGGTGTCGTCGGTGAAGGCCGACGGAGTATCGACGTAGGCGTGGAGCAACTCGATCGCGTCGCTGTCGCCCCAGTTCGTGTACTTGTTGAAGTCGCCGGCGTCCCACCACCCGCCGTGGAGGTCCTTGTTCAAGGTCATGCCGCCGTCGCTGTAGAGGTAACACTGGCCCATGTGGGCGGCGCCATCGACCCAGTCCGCGCCGGCGTATTTTGCGGTCTTCGCGAACCCGTCGCGCTGGTAAAAGAGCATGCGCGTCGATTGGACGAGCACGTCGCGATAGACGCCGTCGTCGATCGCGAACACGTCGGAGCGCACGTTGTTGGTCTCGTCGAGCACGAAATAGTCGCCCGGTGTGGTGACCGACGAAAAGTCGAACCACCACGCCTTGTCGCCGGAAGAGTCGTCGGTCGCGCCGCCGTTCCAAGCGGTGGTCGCGCCTTCGAACGAGGTTTTCCCGCTGTGCGCATCGACGAGCGCGTACTTCGCGCCCGGCGTGAACGATTTGCCCGTGTCGAAGCCCGTTTGCGGCGAGCGTAGGACGGCGACTTTCTCCGCTGACGTGCGATAACCGATTTGATCGACGACGATGTTCGGGCTCAGAGGCTCGGGCGCAACGATGGGGCCCGCGTCGACGACTTGACCACCGCCGCCCATCGCTCCGCCGTTTGCGGTCGCCCCTCCGTTACCCGTGGCGTTCCCGCTGCCACCGGTCGGTGAGCCGGATCCGCCGTTTGCAGTGCCGCCGTTTGCGCCGCCCCCGTTCACGCCGCCGCCCGTATCGGCGCCGCCCGTTCCGCTGGAAGCATTTCCGGCGCCTCCGTTCGCGGCACCGCCGTTCGCCGCGCCGCCCCCATCGGGCGATGTCGCGCCGCTGCTCGGCGATGAACTACACGCACCGACATAGCCGAGACAGGCGACGAGGAGCGCGCGCACAGTGAAGATATTCATCGGTTCGATCGGCATGATGTAACTCGCTCCGCGTGGCGCCCGAATTCCCCCTCGTGCGCTCGTGGCAGCATAACCGATTCGGATGGCAGAACTGGATGTACAAGTGGCCTCTCGAAGCAGAGCTTCGTAGTCGAAGACATCGAAGGGTTCTTCACGTGCGTGGGTTCAGTTCGAGATGTGCGGCATTGCACACCTCCGCGGTGATCATGCGACGTCGATCGAAACGCGTTGCCGTGGGACAATGCTTTGGAATGATTGTCGAACGGGGGGCGCGGGGCGGTTGAGGGACGACGCACGGGCGAGACATTCCGAGCAGCCTGGCGAGATTCGCGGGTTACTGACTTCCATCGGAGGACGCTACCGTCCCGTGGAAGTGATGGGCCGCGGTGGGATGGCGATCGTGTACCGCGTCGAGGACACTGCGACGGGTCGGTCGCTCGCGCTGAAACAGCTCGCGATATTGCCGAGCTCGCGCCATCAGGCCGAGGTGAGCGCGCTCTTCGAACGCGAGTACCACACGCTCGCCGAGCTCGCTCATCCGAGCATCATCGAAGTTTATGACTACGGGATCGCCGAGGACGGGCCGTTCTACACGATGCAGCTCCTCGAAGGAGGAGACCTCCGTGATCGCTCGCCCGTTCCGTGGCGAGAGGCGTGCGTGTTGCTCCACGACGTGTGCTCGTCGCTCGCGCTCCTCCATTCTCGGCGGCTCGTTCATCGTGACGTGAGCCCGCGAAACGTGCGGTGCACCGCGGACGGGCACGCGAAGCTCATCGACTTCGGCGCCATGGTGCCGATGGGGCGCGGCGCGGCGATTGTCGGGACTCCGGCGTACCTCGCGCCGGAGGTGCTGAATCGGTCATCGGTCGACGCACGGACGGATCTGTTCTCGCTCGGCGCGACCCTTTACTACGCGCTCACCGGGCACCAGGCCTACCCCGCGCGCGATTTCAGTCGCCTGCCGGATCTCTGGAAGGTGAAGCCGGCGAGGCCGTCGAGCTTCGCGCACGATGTTCCGCCGGCCCTCGATGCGCTCGTTCTTTCGCTCATCAACGTCGAGTCGGCGAGTCGTCCGCGGTCGGCGTCGGAGGTGATGCAACGTCTCGCGGTGCTCGCCGGACTCGACCAGGTCGAGCCGCTCGGTGTCTCGCAGTCGTATCTCTCGACGCCGAAAATGGTCGGCCGTGACGACTCGATGGCGCTCGCGAAGACGGAAATGGACGTTGCGTTCGGCGGCCGGAGCCGCTGCTTCGTCGTGGACGGAGGCAGCGGGGTCGGCCGGTCGCGATTTCTCGACGCGTGCGCTCTCGCCGCGAAGACGATGGGTGCCGTCGTGCTGAGACTCGAGGCGGCCTCGGCGCGAACCACCGGGTTTGCGGCGGCCGAGAGCATCGTCGATCAGCTCGCCGAGGCGTTCCCTGCGGAGGTGAACGACGGGGCGAGCGGCGCGAGGCTGGAGCAACTCATCGACCCCAAGCTCTCGCGATTCGAGATTCAGACCGGTCTCACGCGTTACCTCTTGGCGCTCGGCGAGACGACGCCGATCGCGATCGCGGTCGACGACTTTCAGGGGCTCGACGAGCCGTCCGCGGCGCTCCTCGCGAGCCTCGCCAGTCAAGCGACGCGACAGCGCCTGCTGATCATGGCGACCGTCGACGCGTCGGCGCCGGTTCTCGCCCCCGCACCGCTCGACGTGCTGCGCGAGCGGGCGGCGCGAATCGCACTCCGCGCGCTCGAACGCGCGGACGCGGACGCTCTGTTCGTCTCGTTGTTCGGCGACGTGCCCAACGTCGGGCTCGTCGCGAACGGCATCTACGCGGTCGCCAAAGGCAACCCGCGCGAGTGCATGGATCTCGCCCAGCACCTCGTCGACAAGGGATCGATTCGATACGAAGGCGGTACCTGGACGTTGCCGCAGCACCTCGAGGAGGCAGACTTACCGACGAGCGCGGAAGGGGCACTCCGGGAGCGCTTGAAGGGACTCTCGCTCGAGGCCCGCCGGCTCGCCGAGACGCACGCGCTCGCGACGGACAAGACGCTCACGCGAGCGCAATACGGCCTCTTCACGGACGCCGACCCCGGCGCTGTCGATCGCGCCATCACCGAACTCTTGTCGCAGCAGGTGATCGTGAGCGACGGAAACGTCTACTCCATCGCGCACGGCGGCTGGCTCGCGGCGCTCACCGAGGCGCTGTCGCCGGAGGAGCGCGCGGCCCGGCACCGCGTCATCGCCGCGTCGTACCCGGGCGATCGAGACTTCGCGTCGGTGCGTCACTTGCTCGAAGGCGGCCTCGAGATCGAGGGGCTCGAGCGGCTCGTGGCGATCTTCTCGGAGCGAATCGGAATGGATTTCGCTCTCGGGCAGACCACGGATCCCAGCGCGCTCGCACCGGTGTTCGCTCGCGCGCTCGATGTCTCGCTCCGTCACGGGCGAACCCTTCGCGAACAGCACGAGGTTCGGCGGTGGCTCACGTCGCTCAGCATCTTCTCGGACGACGAGTATTTCTTCCGGGCGGCGCCCGATTGGCTCGCGCGCATCGAAGTCGACTCGGGCTTTGCCGACTGGAAGACGCTCGCGCACGTGGAAGATCGGGTCGAACGTCTGTCCCGAGCGATGCAAATCGCGTTCGCGCGGTACGCGGCGACCCCCGAGCCCGAGCGGGTGTATCGACCGGACGAGGCGATCCGATGGCTCGCCTTGTACGTCGCCGTATCCATCGCGATCGGCGCGCGAACCCAGAATGGGCGCCTGCTCCTCAGCCTGCACGACTATCTCGTGCCGTTCGAGCACATCACGCCGGTGATCCACGCGGTGAGCGAGAACGCCATCGCGACGTGCGACGTCGTGGTGCATGGGAAGCTCGAGCAAGCCCGCAACCGCTGGAAGGACACTTACGAACGAATGGGCGCGCTCGGCGAAAGCGCGATCGAGGGCGTCGACACGGTTCGTCGCGCGGTCGCGTACGGTCTCGGCTCCATCGAATCGCGCCTCGGTCTGGTGTCGACCAACGCTTGGGCGGACGTGCTCGACCGTGACCCGTTGCAGAAGGTGAATGCCCTTTACCTCCGAAAGATCCTCTGCCTTCATCAAGGCGATTGGGACGGCGCGGAGCGATTTCGCCGGCAAGCGGAGAGCCTCGCCCTCGAGACGCCGCGGCAGATGTTCACGACGTCGCCAATCTTCGAGCTTCAGGCGCATTGCCATGCCGAGGATCTGATCGGATTGAAACAAGTTCTCGATCGGCTCGAACCGTTGGCGGCGCGCCACGAGGGGTATCGCGCATACCGCGAGATGGGTGAGGGGTTCTATCAGAAGATCCGCGGGGACCTGCCCCTCGCTCTCGAGGCTTTTTCGCGAGCCATCGCGCTCAGCGCTCCCGATCCGGCGTTCCCCTGGCGAACCGTTCCGGCGTGGCCGCGCTCGGTCGCCGGGTTCGTCGAAACGTTGATTGCCCTCCAACGCAGCGAAGAGGCGCGCGAGGTCGCCGCCGCGGCGCTCGGCGAGTGTCGAAAGCGCGGTATCGGCGTCCTGTCGCACGACATTTCGCGGGCGCTCGCCCTGGCGGAGGCGAAGCTCGGTGAGCACGACGCTGCGGCGAATCGACTGCAGACCGTCATCGAGGAGCAGCTCCGGCTCGGCGTGAGCGGTCTGAGTCTCGGCGCGTCGTACGAAGCGCGCGCGCGCATCGCGATTCTGGCGGCCGACGAAACGGCGGTCGACGAATATGCGCGCCTCACGGCGAACGAGTACAGGAAGGGTCGCGGCTCGCCCCTCGGAGCGCGGTACGAGCGGCTCATGGACGACGTCGCCAGTGCGGTTTCCGGCGAGTTGCCCGATTTGGCCGACTACGGCTCGACCGGCTTCGACTCGACGCGCGTCGATGGGCGAGCTTCCGCCATGCTCGCCGTCGCGGACTCATTGCGCGGCGTCGATGATCGCGCGACCCGGGCGTCGCGCCTTCTCGGGCTCCTTTGCGACGGTCGCGGCGCGACCGCCGGGTACCTTTACGTCGCGAAAGCAAGAGGTCTCGAGCTGATTGCCTCGCGCGCCGACCTCGATCCGCCGGTCGGCCTGCTCGAGTTCGTCACGGCGTCCGTCGACGCCGCCGTCCGAGAGTCGACGCCCTGGCGTTTCGGTGCGCGCGCCGAGCAATCGTGGACCGAGATCCAGGGCATCGGCTTTTGTCCACTCATGCTGGTCGACAACACGACGGACACGCCGCTGATCGCGGGGGTCGCGGTGCTGGTCGACCGTCATCATCGTGCGCGTCCTTTTGGTGAGTCGTTGCTCACATCGGCGATCGGTGCGGCCCTCCTGAAATGTGGGGATGCGAGTGGTCTCAGGTTCGCCTAGAGTTCCCGGCGATGACAGAGGTCCGCTGCCGCGAGCGTCCGACGTACGCGACGAGCCTGCTGCTGCCGTTCGCGGAGCTTCTCGAGGGCTACGACGAAATTCCGGAATTACTCGAGCAAATGCTGGAGAACGCGGGAGACCGCGTGCTCGTCGAGGTCGCCCACTCCGCTTTGGAGATGGCCGTCGACTTCACGCGCGATCCGGATCTGGGGTTGCGCGCCGCTCGGCGCCTGGTACTCGGCGACGTCGGTGCCGTCGACTACGTCGTGCGCTCGGCGCCGACCGTGCGCGAGGCGCTGGAAGATGCGGCGCGTTACATCCGACTGATCAACGAGGTGCTCGAGGTTCGGCTCGAGATCGACGGATCCACGGCCTTCGTCCACCTCGAAAATAGCGTCGTGCTTCCTCGCGCAGCCGCAGATTTCGAAGTCGGCGGGTTCTTTTGCAATCACATCGCAGAGTGGATCAGCGGAGCGCCCTCGGAGGCGACCGTGTGGTTCACCCATCGCGCGCCCGACGACCTCACCGAATACCTGCGCACGTTTCCGTCGGTGACGCTGCGCTTCAGCGCGCCCGCCTTCGGTTTCAGCTTCCCGCGCGCGGTGCTCGATCGGCCGGTACCCGGCGCGGACGCGAATTTACGGGCCGTCATCGTGCCCTACGCCGAAGAAACCCTCGGAAAATTGGCGGTCGTTCAGAGCGTCACCGCCGACGTTCGCGCGATCATCGTCGAGACCCTGGAGCTCGGCGGCCCCGACATCGCCTCGGTCGCGCAGCAGCTCGGCATGAGCGTGCGAACGCTCGCGCGCCGGCTCGAAGGCGAGGGGACGACCTTTCGCGATCTCGCCGACGACGCGCGCCGGAAGCTCGCCCTGGACTACGTGGGAAGTCGCGATCTCGACCTTTCGGCGATCGCGTATCGTCTCGGGTTCTCGCACACGGCGGCCTTCCATCGCGCGTTCCGGCGTTGGACGGGACGGACGCCGCTCGCTTACCGGCGTTCCGCCGGTCGATGAACGGCTACGCGGGGCCGCGGCAGCGTGGTTTTCCGACGGAAGCTTTGCGTCCCGCGAGAGCCGCGCTAACGAGGGCGGGTGTGGCAATCATTCCGTCCGGGAATCGAGATCCGGCGCCTCTTCGGTGACGGCACGAGCGGCCCGGCCGCGGCGCTCCTCAAATACGCGCCATCGACATCGCTCAGCCGGCATTCCCACCCCGGCTACGAGTTGATCTTCGTGCTGCGTGGGTCGCAGCGCGACGAGCGAGGTCGTTACGGCAGGGGAAGCCTCCGGATCAACTCGCCGGGGTCGACTCACTCGGTGACCACCGACGAAGGCTGCGTCGTCCTCGTCGTCTGGCAACGCCCGGTCGCGTTCGTCGCCCCCGAGTCGTGAATTCGCGCGGCTGCTCTCGTGGCGGCTCGCGGGCCGCCGATCCAGCCTGAGCGGTAAAACGCGACGATGCTGGAAGCGTCGCGGAGGTCGGAGGTTCAGCTACACTGGGCCGGTGGTGTCGATCCTCCCCTCGGACTCCGAAGCGAGTCTCCTTTCGCCGTCGTATTCGATGCGGTTGATCCGCCCTTTCGTGAAAGTGGCGGCTGCGACGGGCGCGTTCCCCGAGGAACTATTCGCGTACTTCGCGACGCTCGACAGCGAGGCGCGCGTGCCGGCCCAAGTGGCGCATCAAGCGCTCGAGGCAGCCATCGCGACGACGGGGGACGCGGCGTTCGGCTTGAAGGCGGCTCGCGAGTACATCGCCGGCGATTGTGGCGCGATCGACTACGCAGTGGGTTCGGCGCCGACGGTTATCGACGCACTAGGCGTCGCGGGTAAGTACATCCGTCTGGCGAACGACGTGCTCCAGATGCGCGTGGAAATGGAAGGCGGGCGAGTTCAGGTCCGTCTCGAGAACGACATGCCCCTGTCGCGCGCGTCGGTCGATTTTCAGCTCGGCGCCATCTATCGCGGGCTCGCCGGTTTGTGGAAATCGGAAGCGCTGTCGGGATTCGAGGTCTGCATCACGTTTCCCTCGCCGGCGTACTCGTCGGAATACGCGCTCACCTTCGGAGGGGTGCCGGTTCGCTTCGACGCGTCGTTCTCGGGGTTCGCCTTCGACCAGGCGTGCCTGACTCGCCCGCTTCGCGGAGGCGACGCGAAGCTCCACGAGGTCATTCGCCGTCACGCGGACACCATGCTCGAACGCATGTTGCACCCGGAGCGGCTCACCGAACGCGTTCGCGACGTCATCGCGAAGGAGTTTCGCGGCGGCGGCCCGAGCATTGCGCGGGTCGCGGACCTGCTTCACCTGAGCGAGCGCACCCTCGAGCGAAAGCTCGAACGCGAGGGCACCACGTTCACGGCGCTCTTCGACGATTTTCGACAACGGCTCGCGTTTCATCATGTCGGCGAGCGGACCCTGGACTTCGCCGAGATCGCGGAGATCCTCGGCTTCTCGCAGCAGAGCGCGTTTCATCGCGCGTTCAAGCGCTGGACCGGTCAGACGCCCCTCCACTATCGAAGGGCGCACGCCCCGGCAGTGCTCCGGGGGCGTTTGCGTGAGCCGACGCAGGGCGCGTCGCGGTATCAGGGACGTCCCGAGTCGGTCTGAGCGCCGGCGTCTCCCGCGTCGCTCGTCGGTGCGCCGCCGTCGACTGACGTGCCCGCGAACGCCGCGTCGTACGCCTTCCGCCAGAAGGCGCACTCGGGCTTCCGGAAATCCGTCAACGTCTCCCAACCCGCGTCGAGCTGAAGTCGTTCGTCGTCGTCGGTCGCCGTCGGCGCAAACGCCGGCCACGTCGCGGGAGCGCCCGAGCCGTTCGGATCGCCGGTCTTGGCGAACGTGGCCCAGTACTGGTTCATCGCGTCGCTGACGGCCTGACTCGACGCATCCGGCATCCACGGGTCGCCGAAGACGTGACCGATCTCCGAGGCATGCGAGACGAAGAGAACCGTCGGTGCGATCGCCCAGGGGATGTTGAAGTTGTACATGAACACGTCGAGCCCGGCCTTGGCGGCGCGTCGAGCGGTGTCATGGGTGCCGCACACGAGTCCGGAATCTCCGACGACCCGGGCGAGCGCCTGCCCGTAGTTCCCGCCGAAGTTCGAGACCGGATAGAGCGCCGCGACGTCGGCGGCGAGCTTGCCGAAGCGTTGCTGGAGCGCCGTCTGATAGTCGGCCGCGGTGCTCACGGTCAGCCCGAGCACGAAGAGCGTGCCTTCGTCGTTGTTGCTCCCGAGGAGATAGGGAACCTTCGCGACCTTTCCTTCGTCGAAGAGCGTGCGCGCTTGATCCGGCAGAAACCCGCTGGGCCCGTCGACGACCGGCGCGAACGTCCACGGTGCTGCCACGACACTTCCGCTCGACGGATTGGGCTGCTGCGCGTTGGCCATGATGTCCGTGACGGATTTCCCACGCAGGCACGCGAGAGGATCGGTCGCGGTGTCACAGCCGAGCGCTTTCGTGAACGCGTTCATGCCGGTCTGCGACTCCGCGGCGGTCGGGTCCTTGCCGCCCGAGATGGAGACCGTGCAGCCGCCGCTCTCGCTCACGGCGCGCTCGAACAAGCCCGTCACGCCCGACGCGACGTGATAGCAGACGTCGGAAGAGCCGGCCGATTCGCCGAAGATGGTGACGTTCTTCGTATCGCCGCCGAACGTCGCGATATTTTCCTGAACCCACCCGAGCACGCGCCGTTGATCGAGGAGCCCTTGATTGCCGAGCGGCGAGCCTTCCTTGCCGAGCGACGCGAGCGAGAAGAACCCCATCGGTCCGAGTCGGTAGTTCGTCGTCACGAGCACGACTCCATGCCGTTTCGCGAAGAATTGCCCGTCGTACCAGAGCGGCGCTTGATCGGCGCTGAGCGACGGCACGGGGAGCTTGTCGCCCGCCGAGCCCGCGAAGTTTCCGCCGCCATGGAACCAGACCATGACCGGCGCATTCTTCGGCAACGGCTCGGGAGCCCACACGTTGAGATAGAGGCAATCCTCGGTCGTGCTCGCGCCGCCCTGAGAGCTCGCGTTCTGCGGGCAGCCCGTCGCGAACGTCGTTTCATGGCGGACGCCGGTCCACGGATCTTCCTTCACCGGTGCGCGCCAGCGCAGGTCTCCCACCGGGGGTTTCGCGTAAGGGATCTTCAAGAACCGCCACGCCCCGCCGACGTCTTCGCCTTCAACCACACCGTCCGCGAGCGTCACCGTCGTCGTGGCAGGGCCGCTGTCGTGTGTCCCCGAATCGGGCAGGGCAGTGCTACCGCCGCTACCGCCACCACCGCCAGCGCCTTGCTGCGCGTCGGGCGTTCCCGAGTCGGCGGGGTTCGAATGCGACTGGTCGTCGCTCGAGCACGCAGTCGCACTCGCGAAGAAAATGGCGATCCAGGCCCCGGCAAATTTCGGCGTCGGCATTGCGGCGCGAAGTCTGCCATGGCCCGTGCGAGCCCCTGCTGACACGAGGCGCCGATCGGTTGACCGAGGCCGACGGTGATTTGCGAACGCGTTACTCGGCGAGCGCGCAGCCTCAGGAGGGAATCGCTACTTCGGTCGCGCATCCGAACAAGATGTCGACGTGCGGCGGAGGACCCGAATCGCCCGCGCTCGCTCCTTCCGCGTCGGTGCACGTCGCGGGGCAGAGTTCGACCTTCGTGGGGGTGTTCGGGTCATCGTAGTACCAGCCTTGGCCGGCATAGTTGGCGCAGTCCCCCGAGTTTTTGACCTGAAGGAGCTTCTCGACCACTTGGCTCGCGTTCGTGAAATGGACGTTCACTTCGTTGCGATCGAACGTCTGGCCGCCCTCGGCCGGTGGAATCGTGTACTCGCAGGGAAGGGCCGTCTTGATGACCTGCGTCTTCGTGACGGTGGTGCGGATCAGATTGAGCGCGTCGACCAGGCTCGTGCCGCCGGCAGCGACGTTGCACGCCTCACTCCCTGCGTTGGGCGGATTGCAGTTCGAGCCGCCGGCGACGGCGATTGCGTCGAGTAAGCCGAAGTCGGCGCCGTCCATGCCGATGGTGAAGGTGAGAATGTTCGCCTGTGACTTCGCCGCGGACGCGATGCCGGCGAGCGTTGGCTGGTCGCTCGCGCATCCGTTCGGCGCGCCGTCGGTGATGAGCACGACGACGCAGCGCTCTTGTGGGTTGTTCGCCTGATAGGCGAGGCAGAAATTCTCGCCGCCGCGGAGGCCCCCTTCGAGCGGCGTTCCCGTACCCGAGCCGAATCCTCCGGGAGCATTCGACGTCAGCGCGTTTGCGACGGCCGTCACCTGCGCCGGGCTCGGGAGCCGCGCCAGCGGGACCGCAGGGGTCTCATAGCCGGTGCCGTCACACTGACCATTGGCGGTCGGGAAGAACCCGAGCGCGACGTCGAGCCCCGCCGACTGCGGATCGGCCACGAACGCATTGTCGGCGGTCGTGGTTTGGTTCCATTTGCTCGTCGATGCGCCCGCGGGCGTATCCTTCATGCTCCCCGACCGATCCTGGACGAGGTAGATCGCGACCGGGCTCGTGACCGTCGTCGTGACCGTCGTTCGCTCGACCGACGCCGATGTCGAAGCGCAGGCGTCCTGATCGCCGCCGCCCGAGGAACCCCCGGCGCCGCCCGTGGGCACGATGAACCCGGTGCCTCCGCCGTCGCTCACGCCGGACCCGCCCGACGACGAGCTCGTCGTCGTGCCGCCGCTGCCGCCCGCGCCGCTGCCACCAGACCCGGTCGCGGGCGCCGCTGCAGCGCCTTCGCCGTTTTGATTTCCGGAATTCGGCGCGCATGCTGCGCCCGCGGAGCCCATCAAGAAGAGAAGTGTCGTGAAGGATCGTCGTCGCGCGAGCATGAGCATGTCCATCGTCGGTCGCGCGAAAGGAAACGGTGCTCGATCGCTGCCCCGTTCGAGAACGACGCACCGATCGACCTCGGAGCCAACGCCGCGCGTCATGCGCCAGCTCGAGGGATATCGTTCATTGTAGTAACCGAAGCCGAAATACTTAGTGACTAATTTTTAAGAGAATCGAACTTCGAAGAACGGCTCATCTCACATCGACTCCACACGTTCGGTCTGGCGTCTGACGGCGATGGAATCCACATTCGACGTACGGCATGACTTCGCGTCACTCGAGTTAATGCGCCGTTCATACTTACGCCGATGCGGCGTTCGGTGGCGGCGTGTCGTTCTGGCAACCCGTATGGCCCGATGCTCCCACGTTGGCGCCGTCGGGCGCACCTCGGTCTCGTTCGAATCGCGGCGTTCTAGTCGGTGAACGCGCCGAGATCGCACGCTTTGCCGCGGCACCCGATCACGTCGAGTTTGACGATCTTGCTGGGATCCTTGGACCAACAAGCGACGTCCGCCGTGCTCGACTCGAAATCGTACGTGCGCTCGCCTGCCGCCGTGCTCGAGAAGATGCGGCTTTCGACGACCTGGCCGCCGGCGAACTTCAGGCGTGCTTGAAATCGGTGATAGTTCCGGACCACGTTCCGCGGATCCGAATAGCCCTGCTCGGGCGCGGTGAATGAGAGGCGCACGTCGAGCGCGCAGTCATGGGCGTTCACGGTGACGTCGTGGAAGGCGTGGCCGTTCACCCTCACGCCGACCGCGGCGTGATCCGACCAAGCTTTGCCCGCCGCGAGAGCCGTAGCCGATACGAGAACGAGGGTCGCGATTCGGGAAATGTGGCGGTGGATGCTCATTGCTTCGCTCCTGCGTCCCCGGCGTCGCTTCCGCCGTCACTTCCCGGAGACAGGGAGCGAATCCACTTTCCGATCAGGGCGACGCCGGTCGGGTCGACGAGCTCGGTGCAGACCGGTGGCATCTGTCCGCTCCCTCGAAGGCCGATGCGGACGTAGATTTCGCTCGAGTCGGGGTCACCCGGCACGATGCGGTCGGGGATGTTGCCGGGGTAGGGTTGGTCGACCGCCGTTTGATACACCGTCGTGTCCTGCAGCGTGGCGAGTTGTCCGGTGAGCTCGAAGAGTTGCATCGAGATCCCCGGATAGAGGGGCGAGCTTCGGTTGTGGCAATCGCCGCAATTGGCGTGCAGATATCCGACCGCCGCGGAATCGACGGCATTGCCCGGCAACGTGAATGGCCCCGCCGGTGGATTCGAGAGGCGTCCCTCGCTCATCAGATCCGTCAACTTGACGCCCTCGAGCTGGTGCGACAGCTGGATCGCCCCGACGCCGAGGAGATGCCCCTTGGTGTTGTCGTGGCAGATATGACAAGTGCGCTGGTCGGGGATGTCGTGCGGCGTGCCCGACGCATCGACGACGCCGTCCGGGACCGCGACGGCGTCGGATTGATCGTCCTTCCACTGGTAGGCGATCATGATCCAGTCATCGAGGTCGGGGCCTGCCTTGCGGAGGAGCCGCGTCTCGACGCGTTTCCCGCCGACGGTGAATTCCTTCCAGACTCGCGTGCCGACCGGATACGTCCAGAAATCCATGTCCGAAGTATCGATGTGCGCACCCGGTGGAAGGTACAACCAGCGACGCTTCGTCGCGCCGTCCGACCACAGTGTGTACTTCGGTTGATAAAAGCGGATGCCTGCGCCGAGGGTTTCCTTGGCAATGTCCGTGAAAAGCCCGGTTTCCGAGAGCAGGGTGGGATAGCCGAGCCCCGCGTCGACGCTGGCCTCGAGGGGCACAGCGGCTTCCGCCGCCGCTTCCGGCGACGCTTCGGGTCCCTCGCGAGAGCCGTCCGCGGACGCGTCGAGGGAAGCGTCTGGCACGCCGTGCCCGGCTTCGACGTTCGCGTCGGGGGCGGGCGTCGTCACGCCGGCGTGTTGATCACTCGAGCACGCGGCGAGCCAAAAGAGCGTCGCCCAAGCCGTTCGTCGCATCGTGCCAATGTGCTCGCCGAGCGATCTCGACGTCAAGCGTCGTCTCGCGGCGAGGGTGCTGCACGAAAGGTCCGATACCGCAACTCGACGAGCTGCTCTGGCATGTCGCCGTTGTGTTCGCTTTCACCCGGTACGGAGTTGCGCTCGCCCGGGCGTGCGGCGCTCCGCGCGCGTTCGATCAGGGCGTGATCGGGCGACAACCGGCACGCCGGATCCGTCGCGCCGGCATTCCCGGTGAGAGCGAACGCCTGACAACGACATCCACCGAAGTCCTGGGTTCGGCGATCGCACTCGCGACACGGTGACGGCATCCACGCCTCGCCGCGAAAAGCGTTCATTCCCGTCGACTCGCGCCAGGCGTGCTCGAGCGACGTTTCGTCGACGGTCGCGAATGCAAGACCAGGGATCGAACGAGCGGCGTGACAGGGCAGGACCACGCCGTCCGGCGTGACGACGATGTATTGCTTGCCCCAGCCGCCCATGCAGGCCCGCGGCACCCCGCGGTAGTAGTCGGGCAAGACGAAGAGAATCTCCATCTTGCCCTGCAAGCGGTCGCGCGCCTCTCGGGCCTCCTTCGCGGCGCGGTTGATGCGCTCTTCGGTCGGGAGCAGAGCGGCGCGGTTCGGGAGGGCCCAGCCGAGGTACTGCGTGTTGGCGAGCTCGAGGCGCGCCGCGCCGAGTCGCTCGGCGAGCGCGACGAGCGCCGGCACTTGCTCGATGTTCTCGGCGTGGAGGACGACGTTCAAGGTGAGGGGTAAGCCCACCTCGCGTACGAACGCCGCGGCCTCGAGTTTTTCCGGGAGCGATGCGCGCCCCGCGATGCGCACGGCGTCGGATTCATGGACGCCCTGGACGGAGATCTGAACGGCGTCGAGCCCGCGCGCACGGAGCGTCCGAAGTCGCTCGAGCGTGAGCGGAATGCCGCTCGTGATGAGGTTCGTGTAGAGGCCGAGCTCGCGCGCGCCGGCGACCAGGTCTTCGAGGTCGTCGCGCAGGAGCGGTTCGCCGCCCGTCAGGTGGAGCTGAACGACGCCGAGCGCCTCCGCCTCGCGAAACACGCGGCGCCACGTCGCCGTGTCGAGATCGCCGCGGCGCGGTTTCTGATCGACCGGGTTCGAACAATAGACGCAGCGAAGCGGGCACCGATAAGTGAGCTCGGCGACGAGCGTGTACGGCCGTTCGGCGCCGCCCGTCATGGCGGGTCCTCGAGAAGACCCTTTTCGCGGAGCGTGTTCAGAAAGCCGAACACTTCCTTCTCGAGGACGTCCCGCGGTGCCGCGTCGTAGCGGGCCGCGAGATCGACGACGATTTCCGAAACCGTGCGCGCGCCGTCGCACAGCTTGACGATCTCGGTGGCCGTCGGGTTCAACACGAGGCCCTTCTCCGGATAGAGCAGCAAGTGCCGGTTCGTATGGCGGTCGAAATGCAGGCGCGTCTTCTGCGCGAGGCGCGGCTTCGTCTCGGTCGAAATCACGGCGACGACGGCCTCTCCGAGGGGCGTTCGCGCGATCGTCCGGCGTCGACGATGCAGTCCAGCAAGTGCCACAGGATCTGCGTCTTCGTGATCAGCGCCGCGACGCATCGCTCTTGAAGGTCGCGGCTCGTCGCCTGTTCGACGACGAACGAGAGCGCCTCTTCCGAGTCGCGCTGGGCCCGCGGCACGCGGCTCCGGAAATAGTCGAGCACCTCGCTCTTCACCCACGGATAGTGCTGTTCCCAGGCACCGATGCGCTTCGACATGAGATCTGGAGCGAAGAACTCGGTAAGCGACGACGCGACGGCTTCGACCAAGGTGCGGTCGCGGACGAGGTCTACGTAGGCGTCGCAAGCGAAACGCACGCCGGGGAGCACCTCGCGGCAGCTCGCGACTTCGACGGGGTCGAGCCCGACGCCCTCGGCGAGGCGGAGCCACAGCGCGAGCCCGCCTTCGCCTTCGACGTCACCGTCGTGGTCGCGAATGCGCCGGATCCAGCTCCTTCGAAACACCGGGTCTTCGGATTTCGAGAGGATGATCGCGTCTTTGACTGGGATCCGCGTCTGATAGTAGTAACGGTTTCGTACCCAGGCCTGGAGCTCGCTTCGCGAGAGTTGGCCGGCGTGCATCGCCACGTGAAACGGATGATGGTCGTGGTAGCGCTCGCGCCCCTCGTCGCGCAGGCGGGCGACGAACGCGGCCCGCGACAGTGCACCCGGTTCGGCGTCTCTGCTCATACCTCGAACTCCATTCCGTCCCAGGCGACCTCGACCCCGAGCTCGCGAACGAAGCGTGCCTCGTCGGACTCTTCGTAGAGGATCGGGTTCGTGTTGTTGACGTGGATCAAGATGCGTCGTGCTCGCGACAATTCCGCGAGCCATCGGAGGCTTCCATCGTGGCCGCTGAGCGGCCAGTGCGCCATGTCGACCGCGCGCTTCGTGCCGAGGCCGAGAGTGACGAGCTCATCGTTCGACCAGAACGTGCCGTCGAAAAAGAAGCAGTCGGCCGCGGCAAGGGCCTGCTTCATCCGAGCCGTCGCGGAGGCGACACCGGGAAAATACGCGAGCGTGCGCCCGGTGTTCTCGTCGCGAATCGAAAGACCGACGTTGTCGCCAGGGGTTTCGGCGTGCAAGCGCTCGAGGTGGACGGGGAGCTTGCCCGGTACCGCGACGGGCTCGACGCTCAAGCCCGCGTCACGGGCGTCGGAAGTGCGAAGGGTCGTGCGTTCGCCCGGGATGAGCGTGTGCCAGGTGACCTGGCCGGGAAAGCGCTCGAGCGTCCGATAAAGAACGTTGTCGTTCACGAAGCCGCGCCGCACCGATTCGGTCGCGTAGACCGCGAGCCGCTGCGACTCGCGGAGCGACAGGAGCCCGAGGCAGTGATCGAGATCGCCATTGGTCAGGAAGATCGCCTCGATGGGCGAATGCCTGGCTTCCCGTGGCTGAAGCGGTGGAAAGCCCTCGATCTGCGCGCGGATTTCCGGCGCGGCGTTGAGCACGAACCAGCGCTCGCCGTCCGTCGACACCGCGACGGATTCTTCGGTCCTCGGACGAATCCCCGCGTCGCCCCGCCGCGCGGCGAGACAATTCCGGCAGCCACAGTTCCATTGGGGAAGGCCGCCGCCAGCGGCCGACCCGAGAACGCGGACTTTCATCGACGGGCGCGGCCGTCAGATGCCGTCGAAGTCGCCCTGATAAGCCCCGATCTCAGCACTCATGTCGATCTCTTCGAAGGCGGGAGTTTCCCAAATCATCTGGCTAACCTCGTTTCGTTTCTGACTTTTCACTCGATGGCGGGCCCCGTCAAGCGCGGCGCGGCCGTTTTCCATCGCGACTCGTCATTGGGTGGTGAATGCGTAAACCGTATCGTTCGAAGCCACGAAGATCCGGCCCTTGGCGACGATGGGGGTCTGGAAGTGCTGAACGGTGCTCATTTGTTCGGCCTGGCCGCCGCCGGTGAAAATCGCGTTCCCCATTTCCCCGCCGAACCCGTGGAGGCGATTGTCGATTTCGGCGCCAATCCACCAGACGATGGGGTTCGACGTACCGTCCGTCGTGGTGACGATCGGAGAGCCGCCGTTGACTCCGCCGGTCGCGCTGCCCCCGCACCAGGCGACCGAGATGGCGGGCGATGAGCCGCCCGTGATCTTCAGCGTCGTTAGTTTACCGCCGCCGCCAGAACAACCCTTGCCCACGCCGTTGAACGAGACGTAGGTCACGTTCGCAGTCGTGTAGGTCGTGGCCGCTTGAATGATCTGGTCGCTCGAGACCGACGCCATCGCGAGCGGCGTGTTGCCACTCGCCCCGCCGAGCTTGCCGCGATCGAGGAGATAGGCATTGCCGTCCTTGCCGAGCGCCACCGCGAGCGCGCTCGGCGTGATCGCCGGCGCATCGACGAGAAGGGGCGCCGAGCCGCCGACGTCGAGGTCCAAGCTGTCGAGCGTCTGCCAGTTCGACGGCGCGAAGTAATCCGCGGGCGCTTGGGAGAAGGTCAGACCCGGCGTGAGCCGGATGATGGCTTCGCCGTCCGCCCACGACGTGGCGCCCGAGCTATTGCCGGTGGTGACGAACAAAGACTTGCCGTCCGACGCGATGCCGCCCACCGCCCAGCTTCCCGCCTTCGTCGCTCGCGTCGCCCATGCGGTCACTTGCGTCGGGTGCGCGATGTTCACCCCGACGACCCACCCGTGATAGTCGTCGCAGTCGAAGTAGTGGCCACCGTACGGGACGTACACGGTGCCGTTCATGATGGCGAGCGCGCCTCGCTCATTTTCGAACTTGGACGTGAACGTGAGCGAGCCGCTCTTCGCCGTGGCATCGACGTCGACCGGGAAGCCCGGCACCTTCGAACCGTCAGCGAGAAATAGGCCGTAGATCATGTGCTTCGCTTGGCCGCCGGCGAGCGTCATCGCGTCGAAGAACACGGCTTTCGACGTCGTGTCGATGATCGGCGTTCCGGTGATGCCGAGCGTGCTGATGTTGCCGCAGTCGAGATTCGAGCGAGTCGCCGGCGGTGCCACCGTGTTCGTCCAAGCGACGCTGCCGTCCGTGGCCTTCAACGCGACGACCTGGTTTTGCTCGGTCGCGACGATGACCAGGTCGGTGCCGCCGGCTCCGGCGTCGTAATAGAGCGGCTGCGCGTACACCGGTCCCATGATCGACGCCTTGAACGTCGTATCGACGTGAAGCTTGCCCGCGGCGTCCGGCGTGAACGCGCCGTCCACGTACATGCCGTCACGGTTTGCGTGGTTGTGATACTGGAGCGCGGAGGGGTTCCCTCCCGTCGTCCCGGTGCTCGTCCCGCCGGTACCGCTGCCGGACGCGCCGCCCGATCCGCTTCCCGACGCGCCGGACGTGCCGCCTGTTCCGCCGGGTGCGCCGCCGTTGCCGGAGCCGCCGCCCGGCGCGCCGCCGTTGCCGTTCGCTGAGCCGCCACCGCCCGGCGCTCCACCGTTCGACGATGATCCGCCGTTGCCCGGTGTGGCGCCCGAGCCTTGCGTCGCGCCGTTGCCTTGCGTGGCGCCGTTCCCTTGCGCCGCGCCGCCGGTGCTCGTCGTGCTCGCGCCGGTGCCTTCTGGCGTCGTGCCGCCGCTCTGCCCCGACGAACACGCCGCAACCAAGAGCGACGCCGCGAGACCCATGCACGGGGCGTGCTTCAGTCCAAAGGAGAGGTACTGGGATCGTGTCATGGTGGCCCTCGGAAGCGATGAAAGCGACGCGGTCGACGTCGGCGATGACGCGATTTCTTCCCCGGACGAACGCGTCCGAGATCCATAACACGCACGCGCGCGAACTGCCGCTCGCTTCGTCGTGCCGCGGTCGTCGCGTCGAAACGACGCGTGTTCGATTCTCGGCGACGTGCATGAATCCGCGCGAGTCGCAAACCAACGAGCCGACGTGTCTCGAAAGATCACGTCGTAGTTTCAGCGCGACTTCAGGGGTCCATCCGCGATTTGCAACGGTTCCCGCTCGAGTTGACCGTCCGTAGGTAGTCCTCGCATGTAGTGCGCGCGGAATACTTTGGTTACGATGCAGATGAACGTATTCGCCGCGCGGGGCAAAGCGACGCACCGCCGGAAGCACGCGCCGAAAAGGGAGCCATGATCACCATTCGACCCATTGCGACCGTGAGAAATTCGCGCGCTCACGTGGAGGACGACTACTGGGGTGGCGTGATCTCGGAGATCGCGATGGAGCCCGAGTTCGGCGAAGAGAGCATCCGCGGGCTCGAGGCATTTTCCCACGTCGAAGTGACGTTTCATTTCCACCTCGTCGACGAAAGCGACGTCGTCGCCGGCGCGCGGCATCCGAGGAACAACGCGAATTGGCCGCTCGTCGGCATCTTCGCGCAACGCGCGAAGAAACGTCCGAATCGACTCGGGCTCGCGGTCGCGCGCATCGTCGAGCGAAGCGGCGCGGTACTCATCGTCCGCGATCTCGACGCGGTCGACGGGACGCCGGTCGTCGACCTCAAGCCGGTGATGCGCGAGTTTTTACCGTCAGGCGACGTGCGACAACCCGAGTGGTCGACCGAGCTGATGCGCGACTACTGGAAGAACGCCTGAGCGCCGGTCGAGACGACCGTGCGCTCTGTGCGCGGCGCTACTTCGTCTCGATGTTCTGGCAGCTCGGCGGCGCACCGCTCTGAACGACGCTGCAATCGGCGGTCTTCAGATCGTTCAAGCACGCGTCGAGCTTGCCAGAGTCGAACGACCCGCCGGCGCACTGCTTTTCGACGAGCGGCTCGCCAGTGGCGTACGGTTGCACGTTGCATCGAACCCAGGCGTTTGCGAGGCCGTCCGCGAACTCGGCGCAGCCATTCGCCGCGCTGCCCGAGTCGCTTCCACAACCGGTTGCCCAGGCCCCGAGAGCCGCGACGATCGCCGCGGCGGCCCACATTCTGAGGTCGTTCACGAAGGCGTCGTTCCCACCGTGGCACAGCCGTATTGAATGTCGACGTGCGCGCCCGTGCCCAGCGCCGCGCCGACGACCAGCGCTGCCGTGACGTCGGTGCATGACGTCGGACAGAGCTTGAGCACGCTCGGTTTCGTGGGGTTGTCGTAATACCAGCCGCCCGCAGTCCCGCACCCGGCTTGGCTGCCGGCCGAGGTGATCAGCTTTTCAGCTCCGGTCGCGTCGATGTACGTCACGTTGACCAGCGCGGGATTCAAGGTGTCGCCCGACGGAGGTGGCGGGATCTTGAAGTCGCAAGGGACGGCGGCGCCGTTCCGGATCTGATTCAGCGCGTCGAGCACGTTCTGGCTTACGGTCGAGCTCATCGACCCGACCAGATAGGCTTGATTCGTTCCGCCGGCGGCGGCGATCCCCTTCAAGTTGTCGAGGTTCTGTCCGACGCCGAGGACGTACGTGCCGATCCCGCTCTGCGTGTCGCAATCCTGAGCGGCGGCTTCGGCGTCCGCGACCGACGGCTTGCAGTCCTGAGTGACCGGCGCTTCCGGATAGCCGTCGGTGACGAGAAGAATGACGGTCTTGTAGCCGGGGTTCAGGTTCTTCCACGCCGTCGCGTACGTGCACGCCCCACGGATGGCGGCGCCGGTCGGCGTTTCGCCGTTTGGCGTCGCTTGCCCCAGCGAGTTCGTGAGCGCCGACGCGTTCTTCGGCAACAGATCGATCGGGACGGCCTCTTTCGCGTAGTCGGCGGGGTTACACGACGTCTGGCCGACGTTCTCGTTGCCGAAGTAACCGATGCCCATCGCGATGCCGCTGCTCTCGGGGTTCGAGATGAATTGGTCCATCGCGTTCCGCACGAGATCGATGCGCGGATTGGGTCCACCCTTGCAACAGAGGCCGGGGCCGCCCTCTTCCGCGGGGCAGCTCATCGAGCACGACTCGTCGAACATGACGTAGATCGCGAGCGGCGCGGCTTCGGTCGCGGCACTTTGGGCTGCACAGGCCCGACCACCGGAATTGCCGAAGACGCCTCCGTCGCTTCCGTTGCCGTTGCCGCCGGTGAAGATGATGGTGCCGCTATCGGCCCCGCCACCGTGATGTCCTTTGCCGCCCGAGTCGTCGTGACTCGAGCACGCCCATCCAGTCATCAAGAAAGTCGAAAGTACCAGTACAGGTAGCGGCCGCATGATCTCACCTCCGAACGAGAAGTCGGGGGGATCCGTACGGGATGCCTGCGATGCGCCGTCCTCGAATCGCGGGGTCCTCGGTGGAGCCCAATCGGTCTATTCGGGGGATTATACTCGAGAATCGGCAGCTGGGAATGTTGCGGAAAATCTTTGGCCGCGAGGCCGAAACCTGTGACGATCGGTACGACGGCAGGAGACACCATTCTGGCCGTCGAGGTTGCAAAAGACCCAGTCGATCCGTGTCGTGTTGTCGCGTCGAGGAGACAACTCACTTGGCAGTCCTAGGAAGTGAGAGGGCGCGCGGTGAGGCGAATACGCCGTCTTCATTCAAGCGAGCGTGAGCGCGTCGCGGGCTTGCACCGAGGAGGATTGCAGCGACAGCGAGTTACACCGTCGCGGCTATCGGCGTCCGAGGAACGCCGAAGCTCGATTCACCGATCACGCGATGGCCGACAAGATGCGCTTCGAATCGGTGACCCATCCGAAGATGCCGCCCTGCGCTTTGATCATGCGCAGACCCATTTCATGGAACTCGGGAAAATACGACCCGCAGCAATCGCCGGGAACGAGACAGCGATAACCGCGATCGTTTGCTTCGCGCACGGTCGTGTGCACGCACACTTCGGTCGTCACGCCGCACACAATCAGGTTCTCCATGCCGCGGTGCTGCAAGATGGAGCCGAGGTCGGTCGCGTAGAACGCGCCCTTACCGGGCTTGTCGATGATCGGTTCGCCGTCGAGCGGGTACAGCTCCTTCACGATGTCGTGACCCTCCTCGCCGCGAATGAGGATGCGTCCCATCGGACCGGGCGCGCCGATGCGCAGACTCGGTGCGCCTCGCTCGACCTTCGCCTTCGGCGCGTCGGCCATGTCGGGGCGATGACCTTCACGCGTATGAATGATGAGCATGCCTTTCTTGCGCGCGCCGTCGAGGAGCGCCTTGCACGGACCGACGGCCTTTTGCAGGAGCGACACGTCGTTGCCGAGCGATTCGCCGAATCCGCCGGGCTCGAGGAAGTCGCGCTGCATATCGATCATTACGATCGCCGTCTTCGCGGGGTCGATCGCTAGGGGTTCAGGCTCGGCGTCGACTGTCGTGAGGGGCATGCTGCTTGGTACTTCCGTCCCTGACCGCGTCCATCGAGTGAGCGCGGAATATTTTGCCGTTCGCACTGCGACGTTCACCGACGAACGCTGCAGATCGAAGCGACGCTAGGGGTGAAGTCGTGTCCAAAGGTTTTCGGCACCGTTGCGCACTCGTCGAGACGACGCGCGGCGACATTCGTGTCGGCGACGTTTCGCATCGATGTCGCGGCGCGCCGAGCGAACGGGGCGACGATCCCACTCCCGCCGGGTCGAAGAATCTGGGACGATTTGTACGTGCAGTTCCGCACGATCCACGGTTACCGGCGCGCGTTCGTTCACCGCGGGAGCGGCCCCGCGATTCTTCTCATCCACGGCATCGGCGACAGTTCCGACACCTGGAGTGGTCTCATGCCGTCGCTGGCGACCGACCACCTGGTCATCGCTCCCGATCTCCTCGGTCACGGCCGTTCGGACAAACCGCGCGCCGACTATTCCGTCGCCGCCTACGCGAATGCGATGCGCGATCTCTTGAGCGTCCTCAACGTCGAGCGCGCGACCGTCATCGGTCACTCGCTCGGCGGCGGCGTGGCGATGCAGTTCGCGTATCAGTACCCGGAGCGCTGCGAACGGCTCGTGCTCGTGAGCACCGGCGGCGTGCACCGCGAAGTGCATCCCATCTTGCGACTCACCTCGGCGCCCAACGCCGATTTCGTGCTCCCACTCTTGAGCTTGCCCATGGCGAGAATCCTCGGTAGAGGCGCGTTTGGCCTGATGCGCGTGCTCGGAAGCGATCTCGGCAAGGACGGCAAGCACCTCCTCCGGGTGTTCGATTCACTGCCCGACTCGACGGCGCGTCGCGCGTTCGTGCGCACCTTGCGCGAGGTCGTCGATTGGAAAGGCCAAGTGATCACGATGCTCGACCGCTGCTACCTGACACGCGGCATGCCGACCTTGCTGGTCTGGGGCGATCACGATCCGGTGATTCCCTTCGAGCACGCCGCGATCGCCCATCGTGCGATGCCGGGCAGCCGCCTCGAGGTGTTCGCGGGCGCGGGACACTTTCCGCATCACGCGGACCCCGAGCGATTTCTCGCCGTGCTTCGCGATTTCATCGCGACCACCGTTCCCGCCCGGCACAGCGCCGAGGAGTGGCGCGAGCTCTTGCGCGACGGCCGACCGTCGGCGTCGCGCGAGCTCTCGGCAGGAACGACGGCCTTTGCCGAGCCCCAGACCGCCGTCTGAGCGCGAAAAAGCAAGACGTCTTTTCGACGCAGCAACGCTGTTCGCGACGCGGCACGCCGGAAACGATGTGCGAACGCCCATGCCGCCGAGATCCGCCAACGGAATCCGATCCCCGAAGCGGGACGAAGCGAATCCGAAAGAAAGCGGAAACGCGCGTGCTCGGATAAAGCCCCATGGGAATTCCAGAGTGCAGTTCGGTCTCCGGCTGGGCAAAAACATTTCTCTTTTCGTTGCTGTCGATCGCGGCCGCAGGCTGTAGCAAGTCGAATGCGTCGACCGAGCCCGCACCCGCGGCAAGCGACTCCGCGGGTGCCCCCGCGGCCGCTGCGGCGCCTGCGTCGACAGCGCTGACGGTCGGGTTCATCTACGTCGGGCCGAAGGGCGACTTCGGATACAACCAGGCGCACGCGGAAGGCGCCAAAGCCGTCTCCGCGATGCCGGGCGTGAAGATCCGGGAAGAGGAGAACGTGCCCGAGACGGTCGCCGTTCAGCAGACCATGGAAAGCATGATCAACCTCGACGGCGCGAAGCTGCTCTTCCCGACGTCGTTCGGCTACTTCGACCCGCACATCTTGAAAATGGCCGAGAAGTATCCCGACGTGATCTTCCTTCACTGCGGCGGTCTCTACACCGAAGGCAAGCACCCGAAGAACGTCGGCAGCTACTTCGGCTACATCGACGAAGCCGAATACGTGTCCGGCATCGTCGCAGGCTTGACCACGAAGTCGAAAAAGCTCGGCTTCATTGCCGCCAAACCGATTCCGCAGGTTCTCCGCAACATCAACTCGTTCGAGCTCGGCGCGAAATCGGTGAACCCCGAAGCCACGACGACCGTGATCTTCACCGGCGACTGGTCGATGCCGACGAAGGAAGCCGAGGCCGCGAACAGTTTGATCGATCAGGGTGTGGACGTGCTGACGGCGCACGTCGACTCGCCCAAGGTCGTCATCGAGAGCGCCGAGAAGCGCGGCATCTTCAGCACCGGCTACCACGCGAGCCAGGCATCACTCGCGCCGAAGGGTTACCTGACCGGCGCCGAGTGGAACTGGGAGAGCGTGTACAAGATGTACATCGACGAGGTTCAGAAGGGTGAGATGGCGAAGGGCAAGGAGTGGAAGCACCTCGTCCGCGGCGGCTTCAAGGAGGGCTTCATCAAGATGTCGCCCTACGGCGCGCCCGTCTCCGAAGACGCGAAGAAGAAAGCCGACGCGGCGAAGGCCGGGTTCATGGACGGCTCGCTCGTCATCTACAAGGGGCCGCTCAAGGACAACACCGGCAAAGAGCTGTTCAAAGCCGACGAGACTCACCCGCAGACGGACATCGCCCTCGAGAGCATGAATTATTTGGTCGAAGGGGTGAAGGGCAAGGTGAACTGATGTCCGCCGGCCTCGGAGCGCGGCTCGAGCCCATCGTCATTCCGCTGTGCGCGCTCGTCGCGACGCTCGCGGTGTTCGGCGGGTTCGTCGCGCTCGGAGGGCACGACCCGCTCGAGGTCTACTATCAGATGTATCGCGGGGCGTTCGGGAGCTGGTTCTCGTTCAAGAACACGCTCCTCCGCGCCTCGCCATTGATGCTCACCGCGCTCTGCACGGCGCTTCCCGCGCGACTCGGCCTGGTGATCATCGGCGGGGAAGGGGCGCTAGTCATGGGCGGGCTCGCTTCCGCCGTGGTGGGGATCGCGCTCGACGGCGGGTCGCCGTTCGTCGTCATTGCCGCGATGGCCCTCGCCGGGTTCGCCGTCGGCGGGATCTGGATCGCCCTCGCCGGCATCATGCGGATCTATCGCGGCGTGAACGAGACCATCAGCAGCTTGCTCCTCACGTACATCGGTATCGCGCTCCTGAACCACTTCGTCGAAGGTCCGTTGAAGGATCCGGCGAGCTTGAACAAGCCGTCCACGCGTCACCTCGCGGACGCGTACATGCTCGGGCCGATGCCCGGCCTCGAAGTGCACTGGGGGCTCGCGTTCGGCGTCATCGCGTGTGTCGTGTTCTGGGTCCTGATGATGCGCACGACGTTCGGCTTTTCGGCGAGCGTCGTGGGCGGCAACCTCCGCGCGGCAAAATTGGCCGGCCTCAACGTCGCGCGGTTGACGATCATCGCGTGCTTCCTCGGCGGTGGCGCGGCAGGCCTCGCGGGGATGGTCGAGGTGTCCGCCGTTCAGGGGTGCGCCAACGCGTCGCTCGTCGCGGGCTACGGCTACGCCGGCATTCTCGTCGCGTTCCTCGCTCGCCAGAACCCCATCGCGGTGATTCCGGTGGCGCTCTTGCTCGGCGGCATCAACGCGAGCGGAGGTTTGCTCCAGCGCGTCTTCGATCTCCCCGACGCCACGGTGTCGGTGCTCCAAGGAATCCTGTTCATCATGATCCTCGCGAGTGAATCCTTGTACGGGAAAATCCCTCTATTTCGTCCGCGCGCGAAGGCCGCCGAGGCCGCGCCGAAGAAGCTCGCGGAGGCCGTCTGATGGACGCCGTGACCAGCGAGCTCGGGTTCTGGGGCGTGCCGCTCGCGATCTTCGGCGGCGCGATCCGGATCAGCACGCCGTTCTTGTTCGTGAGCCTCGGCGAGTGCATCACCGAAAAGAGCGGGCGGATCAATCTCGGGCTCGAGGGCACCTTGGTGATGGGAGCGATGGGCGCCTACGGCGTCTCGTACCTCACGGGTTCGCCGTGGCTCGGCGTGCTCGCGGCGGCCGGTCTCGGCGTGCCGTTCGGCGCGCTTCACGGATATCTGTCGTCCCGGCCCCGCGTGAACGATATCGCGCTCGGGATCGCGATGATGCTCTTCGGCGTGGGGCTCGCGTTCTATTTCGGAAAGCCCTTCATCCAGCCGAGCGCGCCTCACCTCCCGGCGATTCACTTCGGCGCGTTCAGCAGTAACCCCGAAGTCCGCGCTGCGCTCGACGTGAACGCCCTGTTCGTCGTCGGCCTCGTGCTCGCGCCGAGCCTCGTCTGGTTTCTCCAACGAACGCGATGGGGTTTGATCTTGCGGACCGTCGGCGAGAGCGCGGAGGCCGCGCGAGCGATGGGCTACGACGTGAATCGCGTTCGCCTGCTCGCGACGATCGTCGGGGCCAGTCTCTCGGGCGTCGGCGGTTCGTTCTTGTCGTTGTTTTATCCCGGGAGCTGGAACGAACGACTCTCGAGCGGGCAAGGGCTCATGGCCGTCGCGCTCGTGATCTTCGCGCGCTGGCACCCGATGCGGTGTCTCTGGGCATCGCTCCTCTTCGGCGGCGCGAGCGCGATCGGTCCCGCGCTTCAATCCGTCGGAATCACGAGCGGCTATTACCTCTACAACGCGGCGCCCTACGTGCTCACGCTCGTCATCATGTTGATGTCGAGCTCGGCGACACACACCTCGGCCGACATGCCGGCCGAGCTCGCCGTGCTCAGATGAAGAAGGAGACCGGCAAATGAAATACGTGCCCGCTGACCCGTATTCGTGGCCTTACGACGGCGATCTACGACCCGAAAACACGGCCCTCATCATCATCGACATGCAGACCGATTTTTGCGGCAA
>Ga0265320_10000553_pt1 | contig 28859 bp, 19 predicted proteins | sample 4827metaG_FD_202087 | JGI IMG/M metagenome (GOLD analysis project Ga0265320, IMG submission 202087) | Rhizosphere microbial communities from Carex aquatilis grown in University of Washington, Seatle, WA, United States - 4-8-27 metaG | ecosystem: Host-associated > Plants > Roots > Rhizosphere >... | reverse complement strand
ACGCTCACGGTCCTCTTCGGCCAGTCGGGCCTGGGCAAAAGTTCGCTCCTCCAGGCGGGCGTGTTTCCCCTTTTGCGGGAGGCGGATTTCCTCCCTCTGTACCTGCGGCTCGACAATGATCCGTCGACGCCTCCGCTGGCTGACCAAGTGAAGGCTGAGCTGGTCAATGCGTTCTGGCTGACCGGCGCCGATGCTCCGGCGCCGCGGGCGGACGAAACCCTGTGGGAGTATTTTCACCGCAGGGACATCGATATCTGGAGCGCGAAGAACCGATTGCTGACGCCGGTCTTGGCTTTCGACCAGTTTGAGGAGATCTTCACAGTGGGCAGGGCGGACGACCTCCGGCGGAAACGCGGCCGGGCATTTCTGACGGAGCTTGCCGACTTAGTCGAGAACCGCCCGCCGGCGTCGCTCAGCACGAGGTTCGACTCGGGAGAACTCGACACGTTGCGCTACGCCTTCGACAAACCGTCGTGCCAGGTGATCCTGAGCGTGCGGGAGGACTTCCTGCCGGACTTAGAGGGACTCAAGGGGGAGATGGGGTCGCTCATGCTCAACCGGATGCGCCTGCGCCAGCTCACCGGCACCCAGGCCCTTGAGATCGTCGCGCGGCCCGCGCCGCATCTGCTGGCAGATGGAGTAGCGGAGCGCGTCGTGGAATTCGTGGCCGGTGGGCGCGGCGGTTCGGCGGAGCGTCTGGAGGAGTTCGAGGTCGAGCCCTCACTTCTCAGCGTCATCTGTCGAGAATTGAACCAGCGGCGGCGCGCCATGGGCCAGGAGCGGATTACGTGCGACCTCGTCTCGGGCAATCGCCGCGAGATCCTGCACGATTTCTACGAGCGGAGCGTGGCCGACCTGCCGGCGCCGATGCGCGAGTTTATCGAGGACCGCCTGCTGACGAAGTCCGGCTTCCGCGACAACCTTGCCCTTGAGACCGCGCTGGAGGCCCCGGGGGTAACCCGGCCGCTCGTTGATGCCTTGGTGTTGAGGCGGCTCCTGCGCATCGAGGACCGCCTCGGGGTACAGCGGGTCGAGCTGACCCATGACGTCCTCGCCGACGTGATCCGCGCGAGCCGCGATTCAAGGAAGCAGCGACTGGCGCTCGAGCGGGCCGAGGCGCAGGAGCTCCGACATCACCGTCGGGTCTGGTGGCTGCGGGCCCTGTCTGCTGGACTTATCCTGCTTCTTGCCGGTGTGTCCATCCTAGCCTATCAGGCGGTGCAGCGGGCGGTAAAGGCCCGCAACCAGGAGGCGACAAGGTCGGCGCAGTCCGACATCGATCTCGGGAGCCAACTGCTGGAGGGCGGCAACGCCACCGCCGCGGTCGCCCATTTCGTCCGTGCCGCGCGGACCGATCCCGCAAACCCCGTCGTGGGCACCCGCCTGATCTCGGCCCTAGCTCGGCGCAGCTGGCCGGTCTGGCGCGACACCGGCATCAAACTGCCGTCACCCGGCAGGGCGACCCAGATGCTGCCCGGTGGCAGGCAGCTCCTTATCCTCGGTGAGGACGGGGTCGTCCGCCAGCTGGATGCCAAGTCCTATGGATTGGTCCGCGAAGTCCGTTTCCCAGCGAAAGCCAGCTTGCTGTGGGCCGGGCGGCGGGGAAATTCGGACAGATTTGCGGTCCTCCTTGACGACGGCGGAGCCGCTGTGACTTCCGTCTCGACCGGCGAGACCATCGTCGTGCCTAGGCCCGAAAAGGAATCCGCCTGGGTCCGCGTTGCGCTTAGTCCCGACGGGAAATGGCTCGCCCTTGCGGCCAGTTCGAGGTTCGCGCTGTTGGACGCCAAGGACGGGCGGATCGTGGCTCAGAACCCGTTGTATCAGCATGGACCAGCCTCGCTCAATTTTAGCCCCGATTCATCCAAGCTGGTTTTCGCGGAGTATAGCCATAACACCGTATTCCTAAGCGTACCGGCAGGGAAGATGCTGCTGCCACCGGTCGGCGTGGACAACGCCCCAGGAGCGACGTATGCCGACTTCAGCCCCGATGGGACGCTTTGCGTGATGTGCTGGTGGAAGGGTGCGCGCCTATACAATGCGGTCACGGGCGCTACGGTCGGCCCGATCTTGAGCCACGACCTACAGTGCGAATTCGCACAGTTCGACGCCGATGGGCGGCGCCTTCTCACCTCAGGGAACGACGGGACGGTTCGGATCTGGGATGTCGCCACCCAGCAGGCCATCCTTCCGCCGCTGCATCACGGGGCCGCAGTCCGCGACAGCCAACTCAGCCGGAATGGGCGATTTCTGGTGGATCGCAGCGTCGACGACACGCTCCACGTCTGGGACACCACCACCGGGACGCAGATCTTTGAGGCATCCCTGAAGGTGGGCGACTACGATGGCTGCGTTTCCCTGGACGCGGACGAAACCCAAGTGCTCTTCTGCGCCCCCGACGGGCGGTTGATGTCGCTTCGCGCCATGCCGTCGGCACTTCGGCCGGTGACGTGGATGCCCCCCGGGAGTGTTCTTTACCCTTCTTTTCCTAGGATGGGATTCCTCCTGTCCGGCCCGCCGGTACTTTATAGTGTCCATAGATCAGAGATGCAATTCTTCTCCTTGGAGACCCTTGGGTTGAGCGGAAACACGATTACGTTTCCATCAGGAATTGAATGCTTTGCCTTCGATCCCCAATCCAGGCTCCTCGTAATGCGCACGCCGGGCGAAGACTTCTCCCTGTGGGGCCTTGAGAACGGGCTCCCCACCAAGATCAGGGATCTGGTTGGATCGCGGATGGAGCCAGCCCAATGGGCTGAATTCGTAGGCGCAGGCCTCGTCGCAATCGGCGATTTAGACTCGTCCGGCGACGCAAGGGACCACCATGTTAGATTCTGGCGCGAAGCGGACGGACAGTCGGCGGGACCGACCCTTTCACTTCCCAAGAGTTTCATCACCGTCAATAGACACAGCGTGAATCCGGATGGCACGCGTGTGACATTGGGAATGCAAGAGCACGATTCCTATTTCACCGGCGTTTGGGAAATTGCAACTGGGCGTCAACTCATGCGGGTAAAGGCGGATGCACCGGGGGAGACTGAGAACACCAAGTTCAGTCCGGATGGGAAGCTGATCGCGGAAGAGACCTGGAACAGCACGCCTGACAGGCAGGGCGGCGCTCGACTCTGGGATGCGAGGACCGGCGAACCCCGCTCCCAGGTCTTTCGGCATCCGGCGGCATTTGTTGCCGGTGAGGCGTTTTCAGACGACGGCACGCTCGTAGCGTTTGGCTCGGGGGACGGGACGGTGGATGTCGTCTCGACCGCGACCGGAATGGCCATGCACGCCCCCTTGTTGAATCCCGGCATTTTCCCGCTGCAGTGGTCCCAGCCTCGGTTTGTAGGGCCCACCAGCATCGTGACTGCGGCGGTCGGCGCCGTCACCTGGTGGGATGCGCGCTCCGGCCTGATGGCCATGGAACCCCTACGCATGTCGGGAGAACCGCTCAATGCATTCGATATCGATCCCGGCGGGCGGTACGTGGCCTTGATTGGGAATAGCGGCCGAGCGACAATTTGGGCCGTCCCACCGCGTTATGAAGGGAAGGGAATACCCGCTTGGCTGCCGCGGCTCGCCCGTGCGCTCGCCGGTCAGCGCCTCGATGACCACGGGGCCTTGGTGCCGGCGCAGGACTTTGCACAAAGCCAGGCGGAGTTGGCGGAAGTGCGGCGGGAGTTATCTGCCCTGCCGGAAGACGCCCCTTACGTCGCTTGGGGCCGCTGGATCCTTGCCGATCCCAGCCAGCGTCCCATTGCGCCCGGCCTCAACCTTACTATTTCCGAGGCGCGCGCGCGTGGATTAACCAACTGACGGCCGATGTGTTGAGTGGCAACCGGCCTTCACCGCAACCGGGAATGGCCGAAATAAGATGAGAATTCAAGGTTCCAAGCCTAAGTAGGTGCTCAAAATGGTGGAGGTGCCGGGATTTGAACCCGGGTGCCCCAGGCCTTTGCGCGCCGCGTCTACCTGTGTAGCGTCACATTAGTCTCGCCGGGGTTATGCGTAAACGCGCGCTTAAGCCCAAGCCAACCCCCGGATGAAGGTACGGCGCGCAGACCGCGGGTCGCTCCGCGCGCTATTCCTGCTGTCGTCGCAGTATCCGGCTAGCAGGTGTCGCCGGTACTACGTGGCTGCCTTAATTAGGCTGCCAGAGGCATTTCTTCGTGTGTGCCGTTTGTTTTTTCGAAGGGAGATTAACGAGGGACCTTCGGCCCTCGACAGGCAGCGACGCACGCCAACCAAGGGTAGAATCCAGAACACCCCCTGAAAATGGAAACGTGCGCAGTCAATGAACCGAACGGGAAGCGTACGGGTTTTAGCTGGGGTATTGCAAGTCCGGGTACGATGGCCGCCGGAGCGGGCCGAGCCGCTGTATGTATTAAGAGAATAAGGGGGCGCAAACCGGCTAATATCGACGATGAGTTGCATTACAGTCGGGTTAAAATGGGGTTGCAATTTGGTGAAACAGGGCCTTCCTCTGGCCCCAAGCATAGTGCGGCGCGGGCCGCGTTGGCTTAACACAACAACACTAACTACAACGAGCTATGAATGACCTCCGTATTCGGAAGTTATCTGCCGTGCTGTGCATGTTTGCAGCATTCGGCGCACTGACATCCATTGGGAAAGCCCAAACTACAACCACGACCACGACGACGGTCACCCCGGGAAATCCGGACCAGCAGCCCGTAGTCCTCGAGAAATACGTGGTCACCGGTTCGAACATCCCGCAGGCGGCCGACGCGTTGGCCATCCCCGTGGCGGTCGTCGACAACCAGGTGATCGCGGACAGCGGCGTGTTTTCGGACACGCTGGACATCCTGCGCAAGGTCGCGCCGAACATCAGCGGCATCGGCCAGGAAAACGCCCAGATCGCCACCGGATCGAATTTCGGCGGCGCCTCGGTAACCCTCAAGGGTCTGCCGACGCTCGTGCTGATCAACGGCCGGCGCGTCGCGAACGACCCGGCTGAGAGCACGGGCGGCTACCAGTTCGTCGACCTGAACGTCATTCCCCCGGCCGCGGTGGAACGCATCGAGGTCCTGCAGGACGGAGCCTCGGCGATCTACGGCTCGGACGCCATCGGCGGTGTGATCAACATCATCCTCAAGAAGGACTATAACGGCTGGGAAGTCGGTGCCCACTTCGGCATGTCGACCGCCACGGGCCACTATGAGGAACGGTCGGGGTACCTCGTCGGGGGCGTCAGCAATGACAAGACCTCGATCACGGTCTCGTTCGATTACAACGAACACAACGCGCTCTTCCTGTCGTCCCGGCCATACACGAACCCGATCTACGGGACGTACACGGCCCCGGGAACCCTGGAGAACTTCGACCTTTTGACCGGGAATGATGACTTCTACAAGATGACCGCGCCCGGTGGCGCCCCTCCGGGAGGCGGCACGTACACCCTGCAGCAGTTGGTCGCCATGGGCGTCTACACTCCGGAGACCACGACGCAGGCCTTCCACGCGCTCAACCTGGCCGCAGGTGAGACGCTGACTGGCTACCTCAAGCGCTACAGCGCCATGATCAACATGGAGCACAAGATATTCGGCGACAACCTGGTGGCCTTCGGCAACGTGATCGCGGCGAACACGAAGACGTGGTCGCAGCTGAACGCCCAGCCGCTCGTTCCATTCGTGTCGGATCCCTATACGGACCTGAATGTCAACGTTGGCGAAACCCCGCCCCCTCCGGGCGTGTCGTACATCCCCTTCACCGCCTCGACCAATCCCTTCTCGCAGGCCTACCTCGACCAGACGGGCGACGGCACCACGGGTGAGGGGGTCTATGTGCGCAACCGCTACCTTGCTTATCCGCGCGTGTACCAGAACGACTCGACGCTCTACCGCGTTGTCGGCGGTCTCAGGGGTGACATCAACCCCGACCTGCACTGGGAGGCGGCGGCGAACATCAACCGCTACTCGCTGAGCTACACGAACCCCGGTCTGTGGGACACCAACTCCCTGCAGCAGGCCTGGGCCGACGGGCAGTTGAACCAGTTCGCAACCAACAATCCCTCGAGCGCCTTCGTCGGCGTCGTCGGGACTGCGTTTGTCAACATGCTGAGCACGCTCAATTCATTCGACTTCAAGGTCGACGGCACGCCCTTTGACCTGCCCGGCGGAAAACTCGGTTTTGCGGTCGGCGCGAGCTACGTGCGTGAGGGCCTCTCAGCCGTCCCGGACATCAACAGCCTGCCGAACTCGACGGGCACGACCCAGGGTTGGTCGAACGCCACGACGTTCCAGCAGTTCAACGCCGTGCGCACGTTCACGTCGTACTTTGCCGAAGTGAGCGCACCGCTCACGAACGCCAAAATGAACATCCCTGGCGCCCATGCCATCAACGTCGACGCCGCGGTTCGTTACGACGAGTACAGCGGCAAGGTCGGTTCGACCACGGATCCCCAGATAAACGTGAGCTGGGCGCCGATTGACGACCAGTTCAAGCTCCGGGCTTCGGCGGGGAAGTCGTTCATCGCTCCCCAGCTTTACAGCCTCTATGGTCCGGTTGGAGCGGGTTCTACGGCCTCGATCACCTACAACACGGTTGGCGGCGGGACAAAGTCGGCCCAGTTCAACGAGACGACCGGAGCCAATCCCAACCTAAAGCCCACCACGGCCAACTCTTGGACGGTCGGCTTCGTTGCCACGCCTAAGTTCCTCGACGGCCTCACGGTCACGTTGGATTACTCGAACATCTACATGAAGCAGATCGTTGGAACCGTCCCGGCGAACACGATCATTCAGAGTGTCGAGACATCGGGTACGGCGTCCCCGTATGTCGGCCTGGTCCATTACAACACGATCAATGGTCCCGAGGTGTCCGGCCCGGGCGGCATCAGCAACCATTCGCCCCAGCAGATCAACGTCCTTGAGACGTCCGTCAATCTGGCCGGCCAAAAGGTCGGCAGCACCGACATCACGTTCGACTACATCAAGAAGGTGCCGAACGTCGGCAGGTTCGAGCTCGTTTCGACTTGGACCTGGTACAACAGCTACAAGCTGCAGATCGTTCCGACCGAACCGTACTACGAATATACCGGAACGGCATCAACAAACCTGGGCACCGTCCCGAAGTGGCGCACGAACACAACCCTCGACTGGTCTGACCAGGGCGTGGACGTGTTCGTCGGCTTCACCTATGTCGACAGCGTCACCGACGTCGGCGTGGGTGGCGACGACCAGTTCGGCATGGAGGCTGTCCCCTCGTTCGTTTCCTACGACCTAGGTATCTCCTACGACTTCAAGACCCTGCACGTGAGCAAGTTCCTTGACGGCCTGAAGGTGACGGTCGGCGTGAACAATGCCTTCGACAAGATGCCGCCGCTGGCTCCCAATGCGTTCCCGAACACCAACGCGGATATCGGAACCTACGATGGCGCGGTCGGACGCATGTTCTACATCGACGCCAAGTACAGCTTCTGAGCCATACTCGGAACAATTGACTAGCATGGCCCGGCCTAACGGCCGGGCCATTTTTTTTCGCGCGTGGCCGGGCTCCGACATCCCATGGGAGACGGGGGAGGGCAGCCCCCTTTGTCCTCAGCGGCCGCCCGTGAAGTCCAGGGCCACGGAATCCGCGTTGCGCTCCCAGTCGAGCGCGGGGAATCCCTCCCGCAAGGCGCGGGCGCCCAGGGACACCCGCCTTGCGGCGTTCCATCCCTTCGCCCTGAGCGCGGTCACGCCGTCCGTCAGCTCGATGTTGGCTATGCTGACGCGCCCGACGCCGCGGACCGCGATCCGGAGCGCCGAGTCCGGGCCCGACACGGGAACGCTGAACTCGCGGCGGATGTCCGTCCTCGGCCGGGCCCCCTCGGCGCGGAACTCGATCGCGGTGCGCCCGTGGAGGGTGCACCAGGAGCCGTCGGGGCCGCGGCACTCGACGACCACCTTCTGGAGCGCGGGCTCGGCCAGGAGGACGTCGAAGCGGAGCTGCCACGCGCCGCACACGGGCGACGCGGACGCGAGGCGGGCCGGGTCTGCTGCGCAGCGGGCGATCCAGCGCCGCAGGGCGCGCAGCCGCGTTGCGTCCAGCCCGGCGATCCTCTCGTTCGGCCCGCGGACGCGCCGGTCGCGGGTGAGGCGCCATAGGTCGCGCGCGAAGCCGGTGCCCTCGCGGACTGTCGCGGCAAACTGGTCGGCGTGGGCGAGGAGCGCCGCCACCCCGCGGACGACCCTCGGGTCGGCGGGGCCGGCGCGGGCCAGCCGCCGCCGAAGCGCGAATATCATGGCGGCCGTCGCGCGGACGTAGACGTCGCGCTCGGCGAGGTAGCGCCGGAACTCCGCGCTCGCGCGAAACGGCCTCGGCAGCACGGGCCGACGGCGGCAGAGGCGGGTGAAGAACGCGCGCTCCTCCTCGTACCGCGAGACGCCCCGCCGGGCCGCGCACACGTCCCACCGGTCGTTCATCTCCCACCGGGCGTAGCCGACGAACGCCCGTGCGTCGCAGGCGAGGGCGCTCCGGGCGAGCTCCCGCCCCCGAGCCCCCGGGAACACCCGCTCAAAGCCCCTCGCGAGCATCCCCGGTGCGTCGCCGACCTCCGGATCGAGCCACAGGCAGGCCGAGGCAGCGTCCACGACCGTCGTCATCTCGATCGCCAGCCTGTCCGGCTCCCAGGAGGTCACGAGGAATCCTCCGGCGCCCACGGCGGAGCACCGGCGCCACCAGTCGCGGATGTTCGCGAGGCGCTCGCCGAAGACCGGCATGGGCTCGTGGCGGAACGACCCGTTCATCGGGCATCCCCAGTATTCGATGCCGCGCGCCCTGAGGGCGGGCGCGAGGTCGTACTCCTGGAAATTGCGGACCTCGATCCGCGGCCGCGCGCCGAAGGGGTAGTAGTACCAGTCGTAGGCGGTGATCCCGGCGGGAAGGTGCCCTATGGCCTCGGGGAGGAGCGCCAGCATGTCGGCCCAGAGCCCGAGGCTGAGCCGGTGGGCGCCGGCCACCCCGCAGAGCCGCTGCACGTAGCGCCCGAAATGCGCCGCGATGCCGATCTCGGCGATCTCGGCGGCGCAGAGGGGATGGCGGCCGAGGCCGAACGACTCGTCGAGGCCGACGTGGACCTTCCCGGCCGTGCAGAAGGGCGCGACGTCGCGCAGGAGCGCGTCGGCCACCTCGAGCATCCTGGGATGCAGGGGGCAGACCTGGCCGCGCTCGAGCGGGGAGCCGTCCGGGGCGCGGAACTCGTTCAGGTCGCGCAGACCCGGCACCTTGATCAGGTACTGGGTGTGCCCGAGGAGGTTCACGATCGGCACGACGCCGATCCCCACCCGCGAGGCCTCGCCGACCAGCCTTGCGAACTGCCTCCGGTTGTAGGCGTCCCTGCGGGCGACGCCCGGCAGGCTCGGGAATTCGACCGCGTCCTCGAGGTGGAGGTAGAGCTCGCGGTATCCCCAGTCCGCATAGCGCGGCAGCTGCGCGAGGAGCCAGTCCAGGCGCTCCACCTGGCGGGCGAGGTCCCATTGGAAGGCCGCGATCATCTGCTGTGCTCCCTGAGCCAGGCGAGGCCCCCGGCCTCGTCCCCGAAGGCGCCGTCGAGCTGGGCCTCGAACGCCGCGTCCAGGATCGGCTTGAAGGCCGGCCCGGGGCGCCGGCCCATGGCCACCAGGTGGCGGCCCTGGATGATGGGCCTGGGCGCGGCCTCCTCCACGGCAAGCGCGAAGGCGCGCGCGCGCAGGCGCCCGACGAGGTCCAGGATCTCGGTGGCCGGCAGCGGCGGCCGGCCCATGGAGTCGGCCGACATGACGAGGGCGAGATCCTCGATCGTCGCCGGCGCCAGCTTCCGCGCGAGCCTGCGGACCTGCGTGTCGGAATAGTCGCCGCCCTGCCCGTGGTGGTGGGCCAGGTGGTGGACGACCAGCGCCCTCACGGGGGCGTCGAGCTCAAGGGGAGCGCCGATGCGGCGCAGGAACGAGTCGGAGACGGGGCCGCCCGCGGCCTCGTGGCCCGGGCTCACCCAGCGCAGCGCCCCGCGCCGCTCCGCGCGCTGGGTCGTGGAGGGCTTCCCGAAGTCGTGGGCCAGGACCGCGAACGAGAGCAGCCTGCGCCGGGCGGGCTGCGCCGACATCCATCCGTCGAGGGAAACAAGGGCGTCGAGGCAATGGCCCGTGTGCGTGAGGACGTCGCCCTCCGGGTGCCAATCGGGCTCCTGCTGGGTGCCGCGCAGGGCCGCAACCTCCGGGAAATGCCGTATCCACCCTGTCTCCTCGAGGACCTCGAGCCCCCTGGAGGGCCGGACCGACTTGACGGCCCACTTGTCCCACTCGCCCCAGACGCGCTCGACGGGCAGCTCGGCGAACGACGGGGCCATCTCGCGGCACAGCGCCGCGGTCTCCGGCGCGACGCCGAAGTCGAAGCGCGCGGCCAGCTGGAACGCGCGCAGGACCCTCAAGGGATCCTCCGAGAACGCCGGGCCCGTGTGGCGCAGGATGCGGGCGCTGAGGTCCGCCCTTCCGCCAAAGGGGTCGGCCACGGCCCCGGTGAAGGGATCGACCGAGATCGCGTTCACGGTGAAGTCGCGGCGGGCCGCAGCCTCGGCGTCGCTGAGCTTTGGGTCGGGCTCGACCGCGAACCCGCGGTGTCCCGCCCCGGTCTTCGACTCCCGCCGCGGAAGGCTGAAGTCGTACTCGGATCCCAAGGCGCCGCGGACCTTTATCACCCCGAAGCTGCGCCCGACGACGTCGGTGGCGCCGAACGGGGAGAGCGCGCGCCCGAGCCCCTCGAAGTCGACGCCCGCGACCTCGATGTCGAAATCCTTGGACGGGAGCCCGAGGAGCCAGTCGCGGACGCCCCCGCCGACGAGCCTCGGCCTGCCCACGCGGCGCAGGGCCTCGAGCATCGCGCGCAGCTCGTCGGGGAGGGGGGGGGCGCCATCGGTCGCCGTCATCGTCGGAGGGGCTCCTAGCCCGCGAGGGCGGCTCCGGCGGCCAGGGCCCAGCCCGCGATCAGCGCCGCGCCGCCGAGCGGCGTCACGGGGCCGAGCCAGCGCGGCGCACCGAGGGCCAGGGCGTAGAGCGAGCCCGAGAAGAGGAGCGTGCCGGCGACCCAGAGGCGGACGGCCCAGGCCGCGCACCTGCCACCGTCCCCCTGGGCCGACCGTACCCAGCCCGCAAATCCAAGCAGGGACGCGGCATGCAGAAGTTGATACCGGGACGCCGTCTCCCAGGCGTCGCGGGTTCCCGCCGCGTCCAGCGCCCCCCTCAGCGCGTGCGCGCCGAAGGCCCCCAGGACGACGCCTGAGGCCCCGAGGACACCCGCCCACGCCACTGCGGTGCGATGATGCATGGGGCCGATCGTTGCAAATTCCAGCCCGGAACCAAGGCTCAAAACAGGGGTTGACACCCCTGTTTGGAACCCATGGTCTAGACCTCTTTTCCCATGAAAACGTATCTCGCGAAGAAGGAGACAGTGCAGCCCAAGTGGTATCTGGTGGATGCCGACGGGCAGGTGCTGGGCCGTCTCGCCGTCAAGCTGGCCAACATCATCCGCGGCCGGAACAAGGCCACGTACACGGCGCATGTCGATACGGGCGACTATGTTGTGGTCCTGAACGCCGAGAAGGTCGTGCTGACCGGCAAGAAGGACGAACAGACCCAGTACATGGCGTTCTCCGGGTTCGTGGGCGGCGAGCGCTACCGCAGCCTGAAGCAGTACCGCGAGAAGCGCCCCGAGTTCGTGATCATGCACGCCGTCAAGGGAATGCTTCCCAAGAACCGCCTGGCCGCCAAGATGCTCACGAAGCTGCGCGTGTTTGCCGGGACCAAGCACCCGCACGAGGCCAACAATCCCGTCAAGATATCAGTCTGAACATGAGCACACCCGCCAACATCTTCACCGGTACCGGACGCCGCAAGACATCGACCGCGCGCGTGCGCATCACCGACGGCAGCGGCAAGCTGGTCGTCAACGGCCGCGAGTTCGACAGGTACTTCTCGCACGACAACTTCGCCAAGCAGGCCTACGCCCCCCTCCTCACGGTGGACCTCCGCGCGAAGATCGACGTGACCGCCAACGTCTCCGGCGGCGGGGTCGCCGGCCAGGCCGGCGCGGTGGCGCACGGGATCGCCCGCGCCCTGCAGAAGATGAACGCCGAGCTCAGGCCCGCCCTAAAGAAGGCGGGCCACATCCGCCGCGACCCCCGCGAGAAGGAACGCAAGAAGGCCGGCCAGCCGGGCGCGCGCAAGCGCTTCCAGTTCTCGAAGCGCTGAGGCGCATTCGGGTTCGATCTCAGGGCCGCCTCCTTGCAACGGACGGCGGCCTTTTTATTTTAGCTGGATTTTCAGGGCGTCGGAACGGATTGTTCGCTTCATATGAAAGTTGGAATAGTTGGCGCATCGGGTTACGCGGGCGAGACGCTCGTGAAGCTGCTGCTTGGCCATCCCAGGGTTGAGCTGGCCGCCGTGACCTCGCGCTCCCATGCCGGGAAGGCGCTCTCGCAGGTGATCCCCGCGGTCCGGGGCGCCGACCGCGGGATCAGGTTCGTGGCCTCCGACGCGACCGCGCTGGCGGCGGGGGACATCCCGCTGTTCTTCCTTGCGCTTCCCCACGGCGCGGCGGCCGAGTTCGCCCGGGCGCTGGTGGGCTCGGGCAAGCGGGTGATCGACCTGAGCGCGGACTTCCGGGTCTCGGACCTGGCGACCTACGAGAGGTACTACGGCAAGCACGCCGCGCCCGAGCTCCTGCCGTATGCGCGCTACGTCCTTCCGGAGCTGACCGCGCCCGGCTGGAGGGACGGGGCGAAGATCGTCGCGTCCCCGGGCTGCTACCCCACGAGCATATTGATCCCTCTCGTCCCGCTCCTTCGGGACAAGGTGGTCTCGCGCGAGCACATCGTCGCCAACAGCTTCAGCGGGGTGAGCGGCGCCGGCCGGAAGGCCGAGGAGACCTACCTCTTCGTGGAGCGCAGCGAGAGCGCGAAGGCCTACGGGCTCGTAAGGCACCGGCACCTTTCCGAGATCGAGGAGCAGCTTGCGCTCCTCACCGGCGCGCCGACGGTGATCCAGTTCAACCCCCACCTTGCGCCGATGCGCTACGGGATAGCCACGACGATCACGGTGCCCGCGGCGCCGGGCGCAACGACGGAGTCGCTTTACGCCTCCTGGGGAAAGGCCTACGGCGCCGCGCCCTTCGTGCAGATCCTTGCGAGCGGGGAGACTCCGGACACCGCGCACGTGGTCGGGACGAACCGGATCGACATGTCCGCGGTCCACGACCCGCGGACGGGAAACTTCGTCATCACCTCGGCGGAGGACAACCTGGTCAAGGGGACCGCGGGCCAGGCGATCCAGACGATGAACCTGTGGTACGGGTTCGAGGAGACGGCCGGGCTCTTCTGAGCCGGCCGGACCGCCTTCAGCTCCGGTAGTCGGCGTTCTCGCTCACGTACTCGTGGGTGAGGTCGGCCCCGAGGACGACCGACGAGGCGCCGCCCTGCCCGACGTCGATCCCTATCTCCACGCAGCGCTCGTGGGCGGGGAAGTCCACGGGCGGCGTGAAGACGCCGCCCTTCGGCGGAGCGCTCGAATAGAGCTCGGCGCCCCGCAGGTGAGCCACGAGCGCGGACTCCTTGGCCGGGTCCAGCCTGAACGAGCCGGACGAGAAGATCTCGATGCCGCCGAGGCTGATGCGCATTCGCGAGAGGTCCGCCCCCGGGTCCCGCGAGCCCACGTGCTTGCCGATGGCCTGGACCAGCCTGCCCACGTTGGGGTCGTTGCCGGCCACCGCGCACTTGAGGAGGGGCGCGTTGACGACGGCCTTTCCGAGCGCGCGCGCCCCCTCGAAGTCCGGCGCGTTCACGACCGACACGCGGACCACGTGACGCACGCCCTCGCCGTTGCGCACGACGTCCTCCGCGAGGTCGCGGCACACGCCGAGGAGCGCGCGCCCGAATTCCCGAACATCGGCGCAGGGCGCCCTGCCCGACGAGACGAGCGCGACCGTGTCCGACGTGCTCGTGTCGCTGTCGACGCTGATGGAGTTGAACGTCGGCTCCACGGCGGAGGAGAGGAGCCGGCGCAGCTCGGACCGGGGGACCGACAGGTCGGTCAGGAGGTACACGAGCATCGTGGCCATGTTGGGCTCGATCATCCCTGCGCCCTTCGCGATCCCGACGATCGATCCGGCCCCGACGTCGGCGCGGCGCACCTTGGGGTAGAGGTCGGTCGTGACGATCCCCTCGGCCGCCGGCAGGACGGAGCCGCCCGCGAGGGCGGCGACCGCTGCGGGAAGCGACCCGATGATCGCGTCGACGGGCAGCCCCCAGCCGATGACGCCGGTCGAGCACGGGAGCACCTCTTCCTGCGAGAAGCCGAGGAGCCGCGCCGTCTCCGCGCAGACCCGCTCCGCCGCCCCGATCCCCCCGGGCGCGCACACGTTCGAGATCTTGTTGTTGATGATGATCGCGGCCAGCTGGGGCTCCCCGAGCCTGGCGCGCCCGACGATGACGGGCGCCCCGGGGAAGGCGTTCTTCGTGAAGACGGCCGCGAAGTCCGGGGTGGGCCTGTCGAGCGCGATCAGGGTGAGCGTCATCTTCGCGGGCTTGGGCGCCTCGGCGGGGGCGAAGTCGAGCCGGGAGACGCCGACGCGGAACCCGGCGGGCATCCGGGACTGCGCGGCGAGCCATGCGCGGTGCGAGGCGCGGTCGGCGAATGTCATCTGCGTGCTGGACATGGATCGATGTCTGTGGCCGCGGGGGCCCGGTGTGAAGCCGAATTTTTTCGGCGCCCGTCTCACATTGTTGTGGAAAAGGAAGGCATCGCTGTTGTAAGCATGGTGTGACCGCCCAAAAGAAACCCGTGCACTCAAACCGAACATCCTTCAGCCACCCGCGCCGCGCGCGGGTCCCGTGAGCACGGAGATGAACGTTGCCGAGGTCACCGCGAAGGCGAGGGTCCTTCTCGAGGCGCTGCCGTACATCCAGGACTTCCGGGGCTCGATCTTCGTGGTCAAGTACGGCGGCAGCTTCATGGACGACCCCGAACCCGCGGTCCGGACGAGCGTCAGCAACGACATCGCCTTCCTGTCCGCCGTGGGGATCAACGTCGTGGTCGTTCACGGCGGCGGCAAGGCGATCACGAGGGCCATGGAGGCGTCGGGCCTGAAGGCGTCGTTCGTCAAGGGGCTGCGCGTAACCGACGAGGCGGCCATCGCGATCGTGAAGAAGACGCTCGACGAGGTCGTGAACCGGGACGTCTGCGAGGCTCTGTCGGCGGCCAAGGCCAAGCCGAAGGGCCTGCCCGGCGACACGGTGCTCGTCTGCCAGAAGATGGAGAAGGACGAGGAGGGCAATGCGATCGACCTCGGGTTCGTGGGCGAGGTGACGGAGGTCAAGGTGAAGCTCATCAAGAAGGAGATCGCCGACGGCTTCATCCCGGTCATATCGCCGGTCGCCGAGGGCTACGACGGGAAGCCCTACAACGTGAACGCCGACCTTGTCGCCGGGCGCGTGGCGAGCGCCCTCAGGGCCCGCCGGCTCTTCTACATGAGCGACGTCCCCGGGCTCCTCTCGTCGCCGCCCGATGCGGGCTCGCTCATCTCGACCCTCAAGATCAGCCAGGTCGACGACCTGAGGAAGTCGGGGGTGATCGACAAGGGCATGCGCCCGAAGGTGGCCAGCGCCGTCCGGGCCCTCGAGGAGGGCGTCCAGCGGGTGCACCTGGTGGACGGGCGCCTCGCCCACAGCCTCCTGCTCGAGATCTTCACGGACAAGGGCACCGGCACGGAGATCATCCATGGCTGAGTCGCCCTCCCTCATCCGCTCGAGCGCCGCGGAGCTGTACGACGCGCACGTGCTCAGGAACTACCCGCGGGCCCCGGTGACGCTCGTGCGCGGCCGCGGCACCAGCGTGTGGGATGACCAGGGCAAGGCCTACCTCGACTTCTCGTCGGGCATAGCGGTCACGTCGCTCGGCCACTGCCATCCGCACTGGGTCGCCGCAGTCCAGCGCCAGGCGGGGGAGCTCGTCCACACGAGCAACCTTTTCAGGCACCCGAACCAGGGGGAGCTCGCGCGAAGGCTCGTCGGGTACGCGGGACCCGGCCGGGTCTTCTTCTGCAACAGCGGCGCCGAGGCCGACGAGGCCATGATCAAGCTCTCGCGGCTCCACGGCGTCCGGAAGTCCGGCGTCGAGGGCAAGTGCATCAGGGTCGTGTGCGCGAAGAACTCGTTTCACGGCCGGTTGTTCGGCGGGATGAGCGCGACGCCGAAGGAGAGCGTCCAGAAGGGGTTCCGCCCGCTGGTCCCCGGCTTCGTGTTCGGCGAGCTCAACAACCTGGAGAGCTTCGAGCGGCTCGTCGACGCCGACACGTCCGCGATCTTCGTCGAGACGGTCCAGGGGGACGGCGGGATAAACCCCTGCACCAAGGAGTTCCTGGTCGGCCTGCGCAGGCTGTGCGACGAGCACGGCCTGCTCCTCCTCATGGACGAGGTCCAGTGCGGCGCCGGCAGGACCGGCCGCTTCTACGCCTTCGAGCACGCCGGGATTCGCGCGGACGCGATCGCCATGGCCAAGGGGCTCGGCGGCGGCTTTCCGATCGGGGCCATGTGGGTGGGCGAGGGCGCGGCGGACCTCTTCCAGCCCGGGATGCACGGGTCGACGTTTGGCGGCACGCCGCTCGCGTGCGCCGCCGCCCTCGCGGTCCTTGACGTCATCGAGCGCGAGGGCCTCCTGGCCCACGTCTCTCGCGCGAGCGTGCCCTGGATCGCGGAGCTGCGCCGGATGGCGAGGGACTTCCCGAAGCACGTCGTCGAGGTCCGCGGGCTCGGCTTCCTGGTGGGCGTCCAGATGGCCTCGGACTCCGCCCCCTATGCCGCAACCCTCCGGGAGCGCGGCCTCCTGACGGCGCTCGCCGGAGTCAATGTCATACGCCTATTGCCGCCGCTCAATGCGTCGGCGGAGGAACTGGCCCGCTCGGTCGCCATCTTCAGGGAGGTCCTGGCCAGCCGCTGACGGGCGCCCGCGGGCAGTCGGACTTTGGGGGGCGGCGGACCCCACTTTCCTCTCGTCGGGTGGGGCCCATTCCGCTAGGTATATCCGCTTCATTCCATGAAGCACTTCCTCAAAGAGACGGACCTGACGCCCCAGGAGCTCGGCGAGGTCTTCTCGCTTGCCCGCGAATTCAAGCGGACGCGGGGCCGCCAGGCCGGGCAGGTGCTCGCGGGCCAGACGTGGGCCCTCATCTTCGCGAAGTCCAGCACGCGGACCCGGGTGTCCTTCGAGGTGGGCATCAACGAGCTAGGCGGGCACGCGCTCTACCTGAACAAGCATGACATCCAGCTGGGGCGCGGCGAGTCAATCGAGGACACCGCGCGCGTGCTTTCGCGCTTCGTTCACGGGATCGTCATCAGGACCTACGACCACGCGGAGGTGGAGCGCCTTGCCGCGGCGGCCGCGGTCCCCGTCGTGAACGGGCTCACGGACTTCCTGCACCCCTGCCAGATCTGCGCCGACGCCTTCAGCGCCGCGGAGCGCTGGGCGGGCACCGATGGCGACCTCGTGGCCGCGCTGAAGGGGCGCAAGATCGCGTTCCTTGGCGACACGAGCTTCAACATGGCGAACTCCTGGATCCTCGGGGCGAGCCTCTTCGGGATGAGGATCTCGCTTGCGGGCCCCGTGGGATTCGAGCCCAAGGATCGGATCCGGGCGCAGCTCAGGTCCGAGGGCCGGGCGGCAGACTTCGAGTTCACAAGCGACCCCTTCCATGCGGTCGCGGGCGCGGACATCGTCTACACCGATGTCTGGGCGAGCATGGGGCAGGAGGGCGAGGCGGGGGTCCGGAACACGCGGATGCGCCCGTACGCGGTCACGGCCCGCCTCTTTGCCGCTGCGAAGCCCGACGCCCTCTTCATGCACTGCCTGCCGGCCCACGCGGGCGAGGAGGTCGAGCAGGCCGTGCTGGACAATCCCCGGTCGATCATCTTCGACGAGGCGGAGAACCGGCTCCACGTCCAGAAGGCGCTCCTCTCGGTGCTTTCGAGGTCGAGGAACGGATGAGCCGGCGCGCCGCGCCGCGCGCAAGGCCCCCGCGGTCCCCAGGCGTCAGCCCCCGGCGAGCGTCCTAAGCCCGAGCAGGGCTTCCTCGACGCGCGCAAAGACGGGCAGGCCCGCGTCTTCGAAGGCCTCCCGGTAGGGCTCGAAGGCGGGACCTGCGTCAACGGCGACGCCGACGGGCTTGCCCGACGACGCGGAGAGGCCCGCCAGCCTCCGGGCGAAGTCGCCGGCGGCCGCGCCGTCCGTGGCGAGGCTGCGCGTGAACGGCACCAGGCCGAGCACGAGCACGCCGGCATCCTCCCCCAGGAGGATCTCGGCGGCCCGCAGGAACGCCGACTCCGAGGCCATGGGGGTCAGGTCGAGGGGCAGCCTGGCGGGGACCAGCCCCGCCAGCCCCTCCGCCTCGAGCATTTCGCCGAGGGCGCGGGCGGTTGCCGGCCCGAGACGCGCCGAGGGAAGCCGCCTTTGCAGGGCGTCGCTCCCGTTCACCGACTCGAATCCGGCGTTGGTGACCAGGGCGACCGGTTCGCGGGCGATGCGGGGGTACGCCGCGAGCCAGGCGAGCGCGGCGTCAAAGGCCGCGATCGAATCCGAGAAGAGGACCCCCGCCCGGCCCAGCAGCGCCCGCTCAAGCTCGATCTCGCCCGCGATCGCCCCGGTGTGGCTTGCGGCGGCGGCCTGTCCGGCGGCCGTCGTGGCGCCCCGGTGCAGGAGAAGGGTGACCCCCCTTTGCCGCAGCCGCAGCGCCGCGCCAAGCGTGGCCGAGAGGTACCCGGCCCTGAAGCCCTCGACGTAGGCCGCGACCGCGCGGCAGCCGGTGTCCGGGGCGAGCGCCTCAAGGAAATCCGAGAGCGACAGGTCGACCTCATTCCCGAGCGCGACGCCGAGGCGGAGCCGGAGGCGCCGGAGGCGCGAAAGGCGGCTCAGCAGGAAGGCGCCGCTCTGACCGAGCAGGACCAGCGAGCCACCCTCGGGGTGGAGCGGCGAAACCTTCTTCGCGGGAATGAAGGAGGTGTCGAGCCCGATGGCCGGGACCCAGTGCCCTAGGGAGTTGGGCCCCAGGATCGCCGGCGTCCAGAGGCCGGACTCGCGGGCCGCGCGCAGCTCGGCGGCCAGCCGGCCGCCGAGGCCTGCGGTGTCGGCACCGTCCCCGAAACCGCCCGAGACAAGGGCCACGACCCGCGCTCCGCCGCCCTGCGCGAGCAGGTCCGAGACGGCCAAGGCGGCGGCCGCGGCGGGCAGGGCGAGGATCAGGAGGTCGACGGGAGCCGCCTTGAGCGCGGCCACGCCGGGCACGCACGGCACACCCTCCAGGGTGTCCTGGCCGGGCTTCACGACAATTATCCTTCCGGCAAGCGACGGGCAGCGGCGGAGGTTCTCAAGGATTGTCCGGCCGACGCCCTCACCGCGCGAGGAAACCCCGGCCACGGCCACGCGGCGCGGCGCCCGGAGGGCCTCGAGGAATCCCGCGGGCGACGGAATCCGCGCGGGAGGCGGCAAAGCCCGCCGCCCCACGGCGTCAAGCGGCGTCGGCCTCCCGTCCGCCCGGAGCGCGACTGGATTAAGCTCGATCAAGGAGACGCCCTCCTCCTCGGCGACCGCGGTCAGGCGCCAGAGCCCCTCCAGAAATTCAAGGAGCGCGGGCCTGGTCGTGAGCGGCTGCGCACCCCGCAGGAGGCCGAGCCACACCCTTCCCAGGAAATGCCCCTCCAGCTCCTCCAGCGCGCCGGCAGGCGTCGTGAGCGCCACCGGCCAGCGCAGCACGGGCGCCATCCCCGCCAGGGCCTCCGCCTGCAGCCCGCCGAAGCCGACAAGGGCGATCCATCCGGCCTCGTGGCGCAGGAGCGAGACAATTGCCTCGGCCGGCAGGCCCTCGGCCCGTCCGGCACGCACATGCTCGCAGACAAGCGCGCCGATCCAGCGGCGGCCGGCCGCCTCGACGCGCGCCCTCATCCGACCGGCCTCCGCCTCAACGGCAGCCGCGTCGTAGGGCATGAACTTAACGGCCCCCAGCTCCGACTTGTGCCAAAGCTCCTCCGCCAGCCCCTTGAGCACGACCGGGCGGCCGGGCTCGAAGGGCGGGCGGGCCCCTGCGAACCCGTGGGCCGGGGGACGGATGCCCGCCCGGGCCAGCATTCGGTACGCCTCGGCCTCGCAGACGAAGTTCGACCGGCTCATCCGGGCGCCCCGGCGACGGCCCTCTGGCCGGCGGCAAAGGCGGCCTCGTTGACCGGCAGGGTGGAGGGCTTGTCCTTTAGGACCTCGCGAAGCGTCGCGAGGATTCGCTCGGCCGGCAGGACGCCGGTGGCCGCCTGCAGGGCGCCCAGGGCGGCGAGGTTCTTCACAAGGGGCCGCTTGAGGTCCTGGGCAATCGCCGTGAACGGGACGCCGAGGATCCTGCGGTTAGCGGGCAGATCGCCCGGCTCCGTGACGACGGTGCTGTCGTAGAGAATCAGGCCCCCCTCGCGCACGCTGTATGCGAACCGCGCCAGGCTCGGGGCGTTGAACGCCATGAGGACATCGGGGTCGCTCGCCGACGGGTTGAAAACCTCCTCCTCGGCGATGTGGACGTCGGCGTAGGACGTCCCGCCCCGGCTCTCGGGCCCGTAGCTTGGGATATGGGTGGCGTCGAAGCCCTCCGCGATCGCGGCCCGGGCGAGCAGCAGCCCGGCGGTCTGCGCGCCGTCGCCGCCGGCACCGGCAAGCTTGAGGCTGCAGTCCCTCGCGCCGAGGGAGTGGCGCGGGGCGCGGCGCCGGTCGCCCCCCACCAGCGACGGCTCGGCGCCGCAGAGCGTGAGGACGGTCTCCGGGTCGAAGCTGGGCGCCGCCCGGCGGAACCACGGCTCCACCACGCGGTCCTTCTTCACGCCCAGGGGGAAGACCGGCTCCATCTGGGTGCGGATCCACTCCTCGGCGGCCCCGGCCGTCGCCTTCAGGTGGGTGGGGCATTCCGAGAGCACCTCGACGAACGCGTAGCCGCGCCCCTCGACCTGGAGCCGGATCGCCTTCTCTATGGCCCTTCGCGCCCTGAACCTCTGCTTGGCGTCATACAGGGCCACCCTCTCGACGTAGACGGGCCCGTCGAGCTCGGCGATCAGCTCAGCCACGCGCAGCGGCTGTCCCAGCCAAGGATGGCGTCCGTTGGGGCTGGTCGACGTCTTCTGTCCGATCAGGGAGGTGGGGGCCATCTGCCCGCCGGTCATGCCGTAGATCCCGTTGTTGATGAAGATGACCGTTAAGGGGATACCCATCTGGGCCGTCGATATAGTCTCCGCGAGCCCGATCGACGCCAGGTCGCCGTCGCCCTGGTAGCAGACGACCACCGAGTCTGGGTTGGCCAGCTTGTGGCCAAGCGCCACCGCCGGCGCCCGGCCGTGCGCGGCCTGGGTGTTGCCGACGTCAAAGTAGTAGTAGGCGAAAACGGAACAGCCCACCGGGCTGATCAGCACCGTGCGGTCCTGGACCCCCAGGTTGTCGATTGCCGCGGCCAGGTCGCGGTGGGCGAGCCCGTGCCCGCAGCCCGGGCAGTAGTGCGTGGTGCGATCGGCCAGGCCCTTGCCGTGCCCGTGTCTCTCGAAATGGTCGTAGAAGGTGCTCAAACGCGCACCTCCTGGGTCTCGCGGATGGCCGCGAGGATCTCGGCCTGCTGGGGCAGCATGCCGCCCATGCGGCGCACGCTCGTGATGGGGGGCGGCTGGATGCCGGCGTGGCTGAGGGCCAGGCGCATCTCGTCCTCGAGCTGGCCGGGGCTGGCCTCCACGACGACGATGTGCTCGGCGTGCGGCAGCGTCTCTAGCAGGGCGTCGATCGGGAAGGGCCAGATCGTTACGGGGCGGAAGAGCCCCGCCGCGATTCCCTGCTCGCGGGCCGCCTCAACCGCGCCCTTGGCCATCCTGGCGGGAGTGTTGCAAGCGACCACCAGGAGGCGGGCGTCCTCGCAGCGATAGGTGTCGGCGCGCTGCTCCTCGGCGCACATCGCCGCGTACTTGGCGCACAGCTTGAGGTTGTGCGCCTCGAGGTCCTCCTCCGCGAGGTGGATGGAGCAGATGAGGTTGGCGCGGTGCGCGCGGTCGCCCCAGACGCTCCAGGCGGGCAGGCCGGGCCTGAGCATGCGGTCCGGCAGCCTCACGGCGCCGGTCATCTGCCCGAGGTAGCCGTCGCCGAGGATCACGACGGGGTTGCGGTAGCGAAGGCTCAGGGCGAAGGCCTCCATTGTCAGGTCTAGCATCTCCTGCGGCGTGCTGGGGGCCAGCACCAGCGCGTGCGTGTTGCCGTGGCCCAAGCCGCGGCAGGCGAGCTTGATGTCGGCCTGCTCCGGGCCGATGTTGCCCAGCCCAGGTCCGCCCCTCATGACGTTGACGAAGACCCCGGGGACCTCCGCCCCGATCATGTAGCTGATCCCCTCGAGCATGAGGCTGAAGCCCGGGCTGCTCGTGAACGTCATAGAGGGCACGCCCGCGGCGCCCGCCCCGTACATCATGTTGACCGCGGCGACCTCGCTGACCGCCTGCACGAAGGTGCCCCCGAGCCTTGGCAGCATCTTGGCCATCAGCTCGGCCCCCTCGGTGCTGGGGGTTATGGGATAACCGAAGACGTGGCGGCAGCCGGCCAGCACGGCGCCGATCGCAGCGGCGTAGGTTCCCTTGACGACCAGCGGCTCGCACGCCTCGAGCGGGATCGCCTGCGCGGGCTGCTCGCGGGACGGGGGGCTGTCGACCACCTTTTGCCCGAAGAGCTCGGTCGGGTCCTTCAGGGTGAATTCCTCCGCGGCGTGCGCGACCTCCGACTCGGACCTGAGGCCGAACGGCTCGGGGCAGGCGCCGATGCAAAGGCCGCAGCCGTTGCACAAGTCAAGCCGCAGCTCGACCGGGACTAGCCCTGTGCCGGGATAAATCTTCGAGCCCTGCGTGATGCAGCCCTTGGGGCACACCTCCACGCAGCGCAGACAACCCTTGCAGTACGCGGGCTCCAAGAAGGGACGAACACGGGCCGTGGCCGGCATGGGATATTTTGGGGTTTCGGGGCAACCTGAGGATAGGCCCGCCGGGGCGGCCGCGCTGCGCGTTTATTGCCGTATGCTGCGCGGTCCTTGCCCATGGCCGGAAGCGCGGGGCCGCCGGGCGGCCTCCCGCCCTGCGGAACCGCATCTTCGGTCTCGCAAAGCCGCCCCCTCCGTGGCGTAACATTGGCCCCCGTGTCGACGAACCGTCTCCCTCCATTTTTCCCGCCATACCAGGGCCGCCCGGCAGGCCGCCACGGCGCCGGCGTTTTGCCGGGAAGCCCATTCCAAGGAAGAATCCCATGAAAATCGTCCTCGCCTATTCGGGTGGCCTTGACACGTCCGTCATCGTCAAGTGGCTGCGCGAAACGTACGACGCGCAGATCATCACCTTCGCGGCCGACATCGGCCAGGAGGAGGAGCTCAGGGGCCTTTCGCGCAAGGCGCTCCGCACCGGGGCGTCGAAGCACTACACGCTCGACCTGGTCGAGGAGTTCGCCCGCGACTTCATCTATCCCATGGTCCGCGCCAACGCGGTCTACGAGGGCCAGTACTATCTCGGGACCTCGATCGCGCGCCCGCTGATCGCGAAGGCGCAGGTCGGGATCGCAAGGAGGGAAAAGGCCGAAGCGGTGGCGCACGGCGCCACCGGCAAGGGCAACGACCAGTGCCGCTTCGAGCTGACGTACATGGCGCTCGCCCCGGGCCTCCAGATCATCTCCCCCTGGAAGATCGACTCGTACCGGACGGCGTTCCCGGGCCGCGCGGAGATGATCGCCTACTGCAGGAAGCACAGGATCCCGGTCGAGGCCACGGCGAAGAAGCCGTACTCGATGGACCGGAACCTCCTGCACATCTCCTACGAGGCCGGGATACTCGAGGATCCCTGGTTCGATCCGACGACGAGGGCCAACAAGAAGATGTTCAAGCTGTCTGTGTCGCCCGAGGACGCGCCCGACAGGGCGGAGTACGTCGAGCTCGAGTTCAGGAAGGGCGACTGCGTCGCCGTGAACGGCAGGCGGCTTTCGCCCGCCGGCGTCCTGAGGGCCCTCAACAAGCTGGGCGGCAGGCACGGCATCGGGCGCGTCGACTTGGTCGAGAACCGCTTTGTCGGGATGAAGTCGCGCGGCGTGTACGAGACGCCCGGCGGGACGATCCTGGTGCACGGGCACCGCCAGATGGAGTCGCTCACCATGGACCGCGAGGTGATGCACCTGCGCGACTCCCTGATCCCGAAGTACGCCGAGCTCGTCTACTACGGCTTCTGGTTCGCACCGGAGCGCGAGGCGCTGCAGGCCCTCGTGGACGAGGGCCAGAAATTCGTCACCGGGACGGTGCGGCTCAAGCTCTACAAGGGCAACGTCATCACGTGCGGGCGCAAGTCGAGGTATTCGCTCTACGATATGAAGGTGGCGTCGATGGAGGGCGTGAAGAGCTGGTACAACCAGAGCGACGCCACCGGGTTCATCCGGCTGAACGGGCTGCGGCTGCGCGCGCGCAACCTGGCGCAGCGCGGGCCAAAGGTCTGACCGGGGGGGCGGCGCCGCGGGGGCGCCGCTTCAGCTCGCGGGCTTCGGGAACTGCTCCAGGAACACCTCGGGGCCGCCTTCCTTGTAGCCCTCCTGCTTGAAGACGACCTTCTCGTTCGCATTCAGCACGATGATGGTCGGGAAGCCCTCGACCCCGTATTTCTTCTGGAGGGCCGCGTTCTGGCCCACGATCTCCTTGCTGAGCTCGCGCTGCCTCGGATAGTCGAGCGTCACCAGGACGAGCTTCTCGCTGGCGAAATCCTCGAACTTCTTCGTGTCGAAGACCTCCTTGTCGATCCGCTTGCACCAGGGGCACCAATCCGAGCCGGTGAAGTTGAGGAGCAGGAGCTTGTGCTCCTTCTTCGCCTTGGCGAGCGCGGACGCGTAATCCTCTGTCCATTCGTTCGCGTGCGCCGCCGCCGCGATGAAAAGGCCTGCGATGCAGGCGGCAAGAATGCGGGTCAGGTTCTTCATGAGTGTTTTGGTGGGAGGGGCTGGACGGTGTTATATTCCCTGCGCGCCCTAGAACAGCGCGTTTGCGACGATGCCGACCGCCGTGATGGGCCCCGAGTCGTTGAGGCCGTCCAGGGTGCGGTCCACCTTCTTGATGGTGATCTGGGCGCTGTTGTAGAGGCCGTCGTCGTTGATCAGCTTGCCGAGCGTGCCCTCGCCCTTGGCGAGCTTGTCGGAGACGGAGCGGATGTCGGCGATCGAGGCCTTGATGTTGTCGGCCGACTTCTGGTCGTAGACGAGGGCGCCAATGGTCCCCTGGCCGGACTTGACCTGGTCCATCATGGTCTCCGCGTTCGCGACGAATTCCTTGGCCTGCGCGGCGGTCGCCCTGATGTCGGCCACGGTCGCGAGAAGCTCGTCATGCAGCTTCGGGTCGTTGACCAGCTTTCCCAGGGTGCCCTCGCCGCTGTTTATCTTGCCCGTGATTTCCTGGAGATTCTTCATGGTCGCGTCCACGCGGGCCGTGTTCTCGGTCACCAGCTTGTCGAGCTTCTGTATGATCCCGCCGCCGTTCTTGCCGTCGCCGTTCAGCGCGGTGCTGAACGCGCCGAGGGAGTTCTGCAGCTGTTTGCCGAGGCCGCCAAGGTCCGACATGATCGAGTTCAGGTCGGGCGTCACGGCCGTCTTGATCTCGGCGCCGTCGGGGAGCGGCTGCGCCCCGGGCGTCCCCATGTCGATCGCGACATAGTTGCCGCCGATCAGCCCGGCCATCTCGACGCTCGCCACCGCGTCGCTCGCGATCGGGACCTTCGGGTCGATCTGGAGGACGGCCTCCGCGCGGCGGCCGGCCAGCCGCGTCTTCTGCACGGAGCCGACCTTGACCCCGGCCAGGCGGACGTCGTCGCCGTTCTTCAGCTGCTTCAGGTCGTCGAAGCTGGCGATCAGCGTGTGGCTGCGCTCCTCGAAGATCTTGCCGTCGCTGAGCGTCTCGAACGTCACCCATACCAGGGCGACCCCGAGGAGGAAGAATAGCCCAACGCGGGCCGTCTGTTGCGTCGTATTCATGTTTGTGCCTGGGTTTCGAGCTTCTTAAAGCGGGGGTGCTGGATGTCTATTTTCGGATTCAGGAAATCGACGATCCTCGGGTCCTTGGACTTGGAGAGATCGTCCGGTGTCCCCAGCGTGACGAGCTCGCCGTCCATGAGGATGCCGACGCGGTTGGAAATCGTCAGCGCGAGGGCCCGGTCGTGGGTCACCACGAGGCTTGTCACGCTGTACTCGTTCTTGAGCGTCGCGATGATCTCGCTGATCGTGGCGCTCATGACCGGATCGAGCTCGCTCGTGGGCTCGTCGTAAAGGAGGAGCTGCGGCTCCATGACGAGCGCCCGCGCGATCGAGACGCGCTTCTTCATCCCGCCCGAGAGCTCGGACGGGAACTTGTTCACGGCGTCCTCCACCGAGAGGATCTTCAGCGAGTGGAGCACCCTCTCGCGGATGGCCTTCTCGTCGCCCGAGCGGTGCTCGCGCGGGTAGAGCGCCAGGTTGTCGTAGACGTTGAGCGAGTTGAAAAGGGCGCCGTCCTGGAACACGAGGGCGATGCGGTCGCGGTCCCGCGTCACCTCCAGCGAGGGATCCAGGCCGTCGATCGTGATGTTGCCGGACGTCGGTGTCTCCAGGCCGGCTATGTGCCGCAGGAGCACGCTCTTGCCCGAGCCGCTGGGCCCCATGAGGACGAAGATCTCGCTGGGCTGCACCTCGAAGGTGATGTCCGTGAGCACGGCGACGCCCGCGTAGCTCTTGGACACGGCCTCGACCTTGACGCCGACGGCATTGGCCTCGGCGCCTGTGAAGGGATTGCGGGTCTTGCTGCAGGAGGAGTCCATCGATTTGGGATGCGCCGTTGCTCAGGTGAGGATCTTCGTGACGAAGTAGTCCAGGACGAGGATCAGGATGAGCGAGGTGACGACCGCCCGGGTGACGGCCGCCCCGATCTCCCGCGGGCCGCCTCGCGTGTTCAGCCCGATGTCGCAGCACACGAGAACGACGACGAAGCCGAACACCTCGGCCTTCTCCACGCCGTTCACTACGTCCTTGAACTTCGTGAAATGCCGGAGCGCCGCGAAATACGCCTCAGGGCTGATCCCCAGGCTGCTCACGTAGCGGGCCACGACGGATCCTCCGAACCAGCCGACGATGTTGGAGATCACGGTCAGGACGGGCATCATGACGAGCACCGCCGCCAGCCTCGGCAGAACGAGGATCTTCGCGGCCGGGATGTTCATGATCGTGAGCGCGTCGATCTCCTGGTACACCTTCATGGACGCGAGCTCCGCCGTGATCGCCGAGCCCACGCGCCCGGCGAGCAGGACCGAGGTCATCATGGGGCCCAGCTCGCGCGCCATCGAGAGGCCGACCAGGCTGCCGATGTACTCCTTGGCCCCGAAATCCGACATCGAATACCCCGCCTCCAGCGCCAGGACGGTGCCGATGAAGAAGCTCAGGATGGCGACGATCGGGAGGGTCGTGTAGCCGATCAGGTAGCATTGCTCGATGAAGCGCGCCCATTGGCGGGGCAGGGAGCTGGTGTAGGACAGGGATCTGAAGAAGAGTTGGACCACGCTCCCAACGCCTTCCAAGATTGAGGTGAGTTGCTTCATTTCAATGGCTTGGCTGCTTACCCTTATCCACTTTTGGCCCCAAATCGAATCCTAAGATGGTCCAGGCGGTGCCCGAGGGCTCGCGGCGCATGCCCAGGAGCGGCCCGATGTGGAATTCCTCGAGGCCCTCGGCGGCGCCTCGCCGCCAGGTGACCGCGCTCCAGAGCAGGGAGTGCCGCGTTTCGCCGGAGGGCTGGCGGTCGTAGCGGTAGATGGAGAAAAGGGGCGTCCAGGTCTCACGGATGTCGGGATTGTCCGTGAAGAAGACCTCCAGGGGGCTCGGGAACTGGAGCTGGCGGCTGCCGGCCCCGTTGTCCCAGATGCTGACCAGGGGCCAGAAGTGCCGCTTGTAGGCCGGAGCCAGCGAGGGCCGGGAGACGCTCGTCTGGTCAAGGGACCAGTAGACGAAATAGAAGAACTGGGTCTTTGACTGCGCGATGTCGGCGTCGACCCAGGTTCTCCGGTGCCAGAGCGGCCAGACAATCCACCTGGAATCGGTGCCCTTTGTGTTGGAGTACGTGTAGAACGGGCCCCAGCGGTTGAGCACGCGGTCGTCGCCCCTTCCCTGGAGCAGGAACGGCCAGAAGTACCGCCTCTCGCTGTAGCGGTAGGGGATCGTCCGCTCGGTGTAGCCGAAGAAGGGCCAGAGGTAGTTCTCGCTGATCACTCCCGGGGACTTCTCGCGGGTGTAGAAGGGCAGGAAGCCGAACTCGGTGCCGGGGGCGTCGGTTTCCGGAGCGTCCGGCTTCGGCTCGACCACGTTGTTCCAGATCAGCGGCCAGAGGCAGTAGAAATGGCGGACCGGGCCGGGCCCGCTCGTGGCGCCGAAGAGCGGCCAGACCGCGAGCCCATTCTGCGCCCCGCTCATGACCCGGACGAAGGGCCACGGCGTGTAGGTCGTGTTCGTGCCCTTCTTGAAGGATTCGACATAGAGGGGAAACAGCACCCACGAGAGGCGGTCATAGCCCAGGCGGTATTTGATCGTCCCGTAGATCGGAAGCAGCGCATGGTAGGAATCGGCCGCATCCCCGGTCTCGTGCGAGAAATAGAACGGCCAGATGTCAAAATGCCGGTCCGTGGGTCCCCCGTCCACGGTCGATCCGGCGTCCACTCCCTCTCCGTTGATGAGCTGGAATATCGACCACTTGTAGGAATCGGGGTATTTCCTGAAGAAGAACAGGGGATAAAGGATGTCGGTCTTCACGCTGCCATCCCCGGTCACCCT
>Ga0265320_10000552_pt1 | contig 28868 bp, 28 predicted proteins | sample 4827metaG_FD_202087 | JGI IMG/M metagenome (GOLD analysis project Ga0265320, IMG submission 202087) | Rhizosphere microbial communities from Carex aquatilis grown in University of Washington, Seatle, WA, United States - 4-8-27 metaG | ecosystem: Host-associated > Plants > Roots > Rhizosphere >... | reverse complement strand
CCGGCGTATTTGCCCTGGGCGAGGGCGGCCGCGCCGAGGTTCCAGCCCTTGTGGCCGGAAAAGCGCCACCGCTCGTCCTTTTTGTCGACGGCGATGCCTTGGGCGATGTCGCCGTCGCGGTTGAGGCGCGTCCAGGCGTCGCGGCGGATTTGTTCGAGCCAAAGCGGTTCACACGCGGCGGACATGGCGGCGGCGAACACGGCGGCGAGCGCGGGCGAGCGGGCGGAAGCGGCGGATTCGCGGGCGCGCGCAGGTTCGAGGAAGATGGAGGACATCGGAAGAAATGCGAGGAGCGGGGAGCGGGAAGCGAGGATTATATTGTCTATGTGCGGGTCAAAGATTTTCGGGATGCAAAATCGAGCATGGGCATTTTATTCCGCATTCCGAACTCCGCATTCCGTGTTTTAAAAAATCAGCCGACGCTGCCTTCCATCTCGAGTTCGATGAGGCGTTTGAGTTCCACGCTGTATTCCATGGGAAATTCGCGCACGAGGTCGTTGATAAAGCCATTGACGGAGAGGCTCATGGCGGCGGCTTCGCTGAGGCCGCGGCTGCGCATGTAGAAGATTTGCTCGGCGCTGACCTTGGAGACGCTGGCTTCGTGCTGCACGGAGTTGCCTTCGCCGCGCACGGTGATGGCGGGGTAGGTGTCGGTGCGCGAATGGGCGTTGATGAGCAGCGCGTCGCACTCGGTGTTGTTCTTGCAATTTTTCAGGTGCTTGGGAATTTGCACGAGGCCGCGGTAGGTCGAGCGCCCCTTGCCGACGGAGATGGACTTGGCGACGATGTTGGAGGTGGTCTCATCGGCGGCGTGGATCATTTTCGCGCCGGTGTCCTGGTGCTGGCCGTCGTTGGCGAGGGCGATGGAAAGGACTTCGCCGCGGGCCTTGCGGCCTTTTAAAATCACGCCGGGGTATTTCATGGTGAGGCGCGAGCCGATGTTGCAGTCGATCCAGCGGATTTCGGATTCCTCGTGGGCGAGGCCGCGCTTGGTGACGAGGTTGAAGACGTTGTTCGACCAGTTCTGCACGGTGATATACTGGATTTTCGCGCCCTTGAGCGCGACCAGCTCGACGACGGCGGAGTGCAGCGTCGCCGTCTCGAACTTCGGCGCGGTGCAGCCTTCCATGTAGGTGACCTCCGCGCCCTCGTCGGCGATGATGAGGGTGCGCTCGAACTGGCCAAAATTTTCGGCGTTGATGCGGAAGTAGGCCTGGAGGGGCTGCTTCACCTTGACGCCCTTGGGGACATAAATGAACGAGCCGCCGGAGAAGACGGCGCTGTTGAGCGCGGAGAATTTGTTGTCGGTGGTCGGGATGATTTTGCCGAACCACGGGCGGAAAATATCGGCGTGTTCCTTGAGGCCCTCGGTCGGGCCGACGAAGATGACGCCGAGTTTGGACAGGCCCTCCTTCATGCGTGAGTAGGCGGCCTCGCTGTCGAACTGGGCTTCGACGCCGGCGAGGAATTTGCGCTCCTGCTCGGGGATGCCGAGGCGCTCGAAGGTGTTTTTCATCGCCGCGGGCACGTCGTCCCACGAGCGGCTGGGCTTCTGGCCCTGCGAGAGGTAGTAGCGGATTTTGGTGAAATCAATCGCCTCGAGGTCCTTGGTGGCCCAATGCGTGGGCATCGGTTTGGCCTCAAAAGTTTTGAGGGCTTTGTGGCGGAACTCGCGCACCCACGGCTCCTCGCCTTTGACTCCGGCGATGTAGTCGATGGTCGCGGGAGTGAGGCCCACGCCGGCGTCGAAGGCGTAGTCGGTTTCGTAGCGGAAATTGCCCTTCTCGCGGTCGAGTTCGATCTGGGTGGTGGTGGCGGCGTCGGTGTTCATGAAGGTGTTTTGGTGCGCTGGTTCTTAGTTCTTGGTTATTTGCCGGCCGGGGCGAGTTCCTGGCTGACCCAGTCGTAGCCGCGGGCTTCGAGTTCGTGGGCGAGGTCTTTGCCGCCGGATTTGACGATGCGGCCGTCCCACATGACGTGGACGGCGTCGGGCACAATGTAGTCGAGCAGGCGCTGGTAGTGGGTGATGACGAGCACGCCGAGCTGCGGCCCGCGCATGAGGTTGACGCCCTCGGCGACGATTTTCAGCGCGTCGATGTCGAGGCCCGAGTCGGTCTCGTCCATGATGGCGTATTTGGGCTCGAGCATCATCATCTGCAAAATTTCGCAGCGTTTGCGTTCGCCGCCGGAGAAGCCCTCATTGAGGGAGCGGGCGGTGAACTTGCGGTCCATCTTGAGCAGGTCCATTTTTTCGTGGAGCCGCTTATAATAAGCGGTGGCGGCGACTTCCTCGCCCTCGGGGAGGCGGGCCTGGACGGCGGCGCGGAGAAAGTTGGCGATGGAGACGCCGGGGATTTCGCACGGGTATTGAAAGGCGAGGAAGAGGCCGAGGCGCGCGCGGGCGTCGGGTTCGAGGCCGAGGAGCGGCTGGCCGTCGAGGAAGACCTCGCCGCTGGTGATGGTGTAGTCCTCATGCCCGGCGAGGGATTTGGCGAGGGTGCTCTTGCCCGTGCCATTCGGCCCCATGATGGCGTGAACTTCGCCCTTCGGAATGGAAAGGGAGAAATCCTTGAGGATCGTGCGTTCGCCGATGCCGGCGGAGAGATGGCGGATGTCGAGGGAGGACATGAGGAGGGAAGTTGGAATCTAGCAGTTAGAAGCAAGAAGTTGGACGGGCGTAAGTCGAAAAAGGAGCAAAGATTTTAAAAAGGGTGGGTTCATTCTGGTTTCTAACTTCTGGCTTCTGCCTTCTGCATTTGCTTGGTGGCCGTCTTGCCGTGGAAGGAGAGTTCGATGTGCTCGGCTTCGTAAGCGGGGGGGAGGAGCTGCTTGAGGCCGGCCATGAAGTCGCCGGGCACGTCAATGTCGAAGACGCGGCCAGTGACTTGGTCGTGGAAATGGGCGTGCTCGCGGAGGTTGGGGCAGTAGCGGGAGGGTTCGCGCTCGATGTTGACCTGGCGGACGAGGCCGGCCCCGACAAGGGTTTCGAGGCAGTTGTAAACGGTGGCGAGGGAGATGGCGGGCATGGTGGCGCGGGCGCGGGCGTAGACTTCGTCGGCAGTGGGGTGGTCGCGCTTGTCGAGGAGGACGGAGAAGACATGCTCGCGCTGGCGCGTCGAGCGTTGGCCGGCGCGCGAGAGGGCATCGCGCAGGGCGTGTTTGGAGGTGGGGGCGAGTTTCATGGAAGTAGGGTAGGAAAGGCCAAGGTAATTGGAATGATTCCAAAAATCAATACAGATTGGATGGTTTGGCTCAAAATATTGTCCCGGTTTCGGGCAATGGGGTGGAAAGGATAGGGCTGGTTGCCGCCAGAGACGGCAGAGAGAGGTTGGGGGCGGACATAAAATCCAGGCTTCCCATATTGAAAGGGGTATGTTAGGTTGATTGGGTAATTCAGCATGGAATGGTGCGATTTTTTTGAAGCGAGTGAGAAGGAAAACGTGATGGGAAGATGTGGACGGTGAACATAAGAACACTACATTTTAATGGGATTTTAAGGTGAAAAATGGCCGATTTTGGCCAAAAAAATCCGAAAATAGAGGCTTGCAGCCCAAAACCTGAATTCGGTAGCCTTGGGGAGGCAACACACATTTTGCTCTGCTTGCGGGTGGAAATCTCGCTCGATCGGTCAATTTCATCAGAAAACGGGCGTTTTTGCTCTAAAAACACATAACATCGTGGATATCAAAGACATAAAGAACATCATCGACTTGATGAAGCGTTACGGCCTCACCGAGTTCGAGTTGGAGGACAAGGGATTCAAAATCCGCCTCCGACGGGATGGGCAAGTCATCAGCAACGGGAAGCATACCTCGCCCCCGTTTGTGGTCGAAACCCCGCTTGGTCTGGGAACTGGCATCCCCGGCGCCCCCTTGGTTCCCGTGGCAGTTGCGCCAGTCGCGGTTGCAACGGGCAACTCCACGCCCCCGTTCGTGTCGGTGGCCGCCCCTGCTCCCGCGCCCTCCGGGCCGGCGGCCCCCGCGGCACCCGTGGAAGACGAGGCCGGGACACAGATCATCAAGTCGCCGATGGTGGGGACGTTCTACCGTTCGCCGAATCCGGACGCCAAGACCTTCGTGGAGGAAGGAGTGGCGGTGCAGCCCGACTCGGTGGTGTGCATTATCGAGGCGATGAAGCTGATGAACGAGATCCACGCCGAAGTGAAGGGCACGATTGTCGCGATCCTCGCGGAAAACGGCAAGCCGGTCGAATACGGCCAGCCGCTCTTTAAAGTGAAGGTGGGGTAGGGCCGAAGGCACTGCGGCGACGGAAGCGACTGTGGCAACCAAGGTGCTTCCAGCTTCCTGCATCACAGACCCACTTCATTATTTCCCGCCGCTATATTATTTCCCGTCTTTTAACCCCTCGGTCGCCTCCGCTTCCTTAGTTGCATTAGTCGCCAATCCCCAACCATGTTTCAAAAAATCCTCATAGCCAACCGTGGCGAGATCGCCCTGCGCATCGTGCGGGCGTGCCGCGAGCTGGGCATCAAGACCATCGCGGTATACTCCGAGGCGGACGAGCAGTCGCTGCATGTGCAGATGGCGGACGAGGCGATATGCATCGGGCCGGCGGCCTCGAAGGAGAGTTACCTGCGGCCCGACCGGATTATTTCCGCGGCGGAGATTTCGGACGTGGACGCGATTCACCCGGGTTACGGCTTTTTGGCGGAGAACGCGACGTTTGCGGAGATGTGCGAGAAGGCGAACATCAAGTTCATCGGCCCGCGGGCGTCGGCCATCAACCTGATGGGCGACAAGTCGAAAGCGAAGGAGGCGGCGCGGCGGGCGAAAGTGCCGGTCGTGCCGGGGAGCGATGGGCCGGTGGAAAATGAGAAGGAGGCGATTGCGATTGCGCAGAAAATCGGTTTCCCGGTGATTATCAAGGCGGTGGCGGGCGGCGGCGGCAAGGGGATGCGGCTGGCGCACAACGCGATGTCGTGTGCGCGGGAATTCGACACGGCGCGGCACGAGGCGGAAAAGGCTTTTGGCAACGGGCAGGTGTATATCGAAAAATTCATCGAGGACCCGCGCCACATCGAATTTCAAATCCTGGCCGACCAGCACGGCAAGGTGCTGCATCTGGGCGAGCGCGATTGCTCGGTGCAGCGCCGGTATCAGAAGCTCATCGAGGAGTCGCCGTCGCCGTTTTTGACGCCGGGCTTGCGCGCCGCGATGGGCAAGACGTCCGTGCGCCTGGCGGAGAGCGTGGGTTATCAAAACGCGGGGACAATCGAGTATCTCGTCGACCGCCATGGGGATTATTATTTCATGGAGATGAACACGCGCATCCAGGTCGAGCACGGGGTGACGGAGGAAGTGCTGGACCGCGACTTGGTGAAGCGGCAGATCCGCATCGCCATGGGCGAAAAGCTCGAGCTGGAGCAGAAGCACATCATTTTCACGCGCCACGCGATTGAGTGCCGCGTCAACGCCGAGGATCCGGCGCGCAATTTCGCGCCCTGCCCGGGGGAAATCGGATTGTATTATCCGCCCGGCGGCCACGGCGTCCGGGTGGACTCGCATTGCTACTCGGGTTACCGCATATCGCCGCACTACGACAGCATGATCGGCAAAGTCATCACCTTTGCGCGCACGCGCGAGCTGGCCATCGACCGCATGTATCGCGCGCTGTCGGAATACATTGTGCGCGGCATCGCGACGACGATTCCCTTCAGCGCCGCGGTCATGCGCGACCCGATATTCCGCCAGGGCCGCGCGACGACGCGCTACGTTGAGGAATTCATGAACCGCGTGCCGAAGGATTTGTATTCGGCCAAGACCCATCCCGCGCCGTGAACATCCAACATCGAACGCTCAACGCTCAACATCGAATGAAAACAAAAGGTAGGGCGGGGCGTCCTCGACCCGCCTAGCCATTGGATGTTGAAAGTTGGATGTTCGAGGTTGAAGATGCGCCATGCGTCTTTTTCTCATTCGCCATGGCGAGACCGCGTGGGCGCTGACCGGGCGGCACACGTCGCGCACGGATTTGCCGCTGACGGAGCATGGGCGCGCGCGGGCGGCGTTGTTGCGGGCGCGGCTGGCGCAATATTCGTTCGCACAGGTGCTGACGAGTCCGCGGTTGCGGGCGCGGGAGACGGCGGAGTTGGCGGGCTTTCCGCGCGCGGAGGTCGACGAGGATTTGCGCGAGTTCGAATATGGAGACTACGAGGGGTTGACGAAGCCGGAAATTTTGGCGCGTGCGCCGGGGTGGAATATTTTTCGGGACGGGTGCCCCGGCGGCGAGACGCCCGCGCAGGTGGTGGCGCGGGCGCAAAATGTCTGCGCGCGGGTGCGTGCGACGCCGGGCGACACGCTGGTGTTCACTCACGGGCATATGGGGCGGTTTCTCGCGGCGGCCTGGCTCGGCCAGCCCCCGGCCTTCGGCGCGCAACTGGCGCTCGACACGGCAACCCTCAACATCCTCGGCGACGACGGCGCGCGGGCCTATGTGCAGGTGTGGAATTCCGGCGGGGAGAGTTGATTCACCGCCAAGGCGCGAAAGGCGCTAAGAGCGAACTTGTGCAATTCCCCCTTTGCGCCCGTGGCGTCTTGGCGGTGAACAACGCGTTATCCGTTTGCCATGGCGATACGGGATTGCATTCTCGGAAGATATGACGCCGAAGTTGCTGCGGTTTGCGCCGATTTACCAGGAGCGGGTGTGGGGCGGGCACGCGCTGCGCGAGGCGTTGGGACGGACGTTGCCGCCGGGCGCGCCAATTGGCGAGAGTTGGGAAATCGTGGATCGGGCAGAGGCGCAATCGCGCGTGGCGGGCGGGCCGTGGGTGGGGCGGACGTTGCGGGATATCGTGGAGCGCGACACGATGGCGGTGATGGGGCCGCACTGGGCGGCGGCGGCGAGATTTCCAATTTTGGTGAAGTGGCTCGACGCGCGGGAGCGGTTGTCGCTGCAGGTGCATCCGCCGGCGGCGGCGCAGCAATTGGGCGGCGAGCCGAAGACCGAGAACTGGTATGTGGCCGAGGCCGCGCCGGACGCGGGGTTGCTGGCGGGGCTGAAGCGCGGGGTGACGCGCGCGCAATTTGAGGCGGCGTTGCGCGGCGGCGCGCTGGAGCCGTTGGTGCACCGCGTGCCGGTGCGGCGCGGGGACAATTTGTTTGTGCCGAGCGGGAGGCTGCATGCGATTGACGCGGGGTTGCTCATTCTGGAAATCCAGCAGAACTCGGACACGACGTATCGCGTTTACGACTGGGGCCGCGTCGGGCTGGATGGTAAGCCCCGGACGTTGCACGTGGCCGAGTCACTGCAATGCATTGATTTCACGGATTTCGAGCCGGCCGTGCAAGCGGCGGGAGCCACGGCGGCAGTGCTGGCCGAGTCGGCGGAGTTCCACATTCGGCGCGTGCCCTTGGCGCAAGGCGCGGAGTTAAATTTTTCGGCAAATCAACAGCCGCGAATTATCTCCGTCGCGGAAGGGCGGCTGGCGAGCGATGATGCCGCGCACTCTGAACTCGAGCACGGGGCCAATGTGCTGCTGACTTATGCAAGCACTGTAAAATTCCGCGCCCTCACCCCGAGCGTCGTGCTGGTGACGGAGAATTTTACCAGCGGGTAGCAAAATCTTTGCGGGTTTTGCGGCTTCTGTGTTTTTTGCGGTAAGTTTAGCCACAAAAGACGCAAAAGACGCAAAAAAATGCGGAATGGGGCACTCGATTATGGAGTGGCGGGCGCGCTTGAGGCCGGTACGACCGGGGCGCGGAAGGAGCGCTCGACTTGGTTGGCGGGGTCGGTGTCCACGGGCTGGTCGCGCCAGAGCCAGCGCATCATGTCGGGGAAGATTTCGCCGCCCATTTTTTGGCCGTGGTTGTTGATGCCCCAGGCGTAATTCACGTCGTAGCCTTTTTTGGTCAGCGCCTGCATGAGGCGGACATTTTGCAGGAACCAATCGCTGTTCGGGCTGCCGGGGCGGCGGTTGTCGTTGCGGCCGTCCTGCAGGAAAATGCGGATGGGCTTTTTGTCCGCGCCGCCGACGAGTTCGGGGTAAATGTATTCGCCGCGCAGGTCGGTGAAACTGCCGACGATGGTGATCACTTTGTGAAAATCGTCTGGGCGGAACCAGGCGACGCCGAACGCCGCGCAACCGCCGGAGCTGGCACCCATGATGCCGTGCAGCTCGGGGTCGGGGGAAATATTATATTCTTTTTTCAGCGCGGGCATCAGTTCTTCCACGACGACGCGGGCGTATTTGTCGTTGGGCGCGTTGTATTCCTCGGGGCGGTTGGTGGTTTTGTCGCCCCAGCCGCCGTCGGGTTCGGGCGGTTCAGGCTGGTCGGGGCGGCGGCCAGGATTGATGAACACGCCGAGCATGACGGGGATTTCGCGGCGATAGATCAGATTGTCGAGGACGCACTGGCCCTGCACATCGCCGGGAACTTTCATCATCGCCTGACCGTCGTTGAAAATCATCAGCGCGGTGGGTTTCGCCGGGTCGTATTGCGCGGGGACGTAGACGTAATACGTGTGCTGCGTGCCGGGAAAGACTTGGGACTGGATGACCTTAGGTCCGTCAAAGTGACCGGTGGGCACGCCTTTGATGGGCTGGGAGTCGGGGCCGATTTTATAGTAGGCGTCGTTCGAGACGGGTTTGCCATCGACCATCTGGGTGGATTGCGAGGGGCCGCCGCGACCAGCGCCACGACCACCGCGCGCGGGAGCGGAGGCGGAGGCGGAAGCGGCCGCCGGGGCGGCGGCGGGTTGGGCGAGGGCCGCGGAAGCGGCGAACAAAAACGCGAGCGGGGTAAGAAGCGACGTTTTCATGAGGGGATGATTATAATTATTTATTATTGCGGCGGGGAGTAAGGCATGACCGGGCTGGAGGCCGCTGTCGCGGGGCTAATGACCGGCGCGGCGTCGAGGGTGACGGTGCCGGCGGGCAATCCATCAGCCGAGGCGGTGATGGTGATTTTACCGCCGGGGGCGGTGGCGCGGACGAGGGCGAGAACGCGCCCATCTTTAACCGTGCGCGCCGGAACGGGGAAGGGCGTGGTGTCGTCGAGCTTGCCGTTATCGGTGGCGAGGATGACGCCGGGGCCGGAGATTTTGAAGCTCACGGTGGTGTCCCACGTCGGCACGCGCACGCCAGTGGCGTCGGTGATGACGGCGCGGACGAAGACCACATCGTCAAAATCGGGGCTGGCGGTGGCGCGGTCGGCGGTGAGGGAAATTTTCGCGGGCGCGCCGGCGGTGCGAAGTTCATCGCGGGCGGCTTCCTTGCCGGCGTTGCGGCCGACGGCGCGGAGCGCGCCGGGGGCGTAGGCGAATTTCCATTCGCGGGGCGAAGCATCGGCGGGCAGGGTTTTCACGCCGAGGGATTGGTCGTTCAGAAACAGTTCAACCTCCTCGCAATTGCTGAAGACCTGCACGGTGGCGTTTTCGTAGGGCAGTTGGGGCGACCAGTTGTCGACGAGTTTCACGCTGGGCGGCGGGGTATCGCCCCCCGCGCCGACCTCAGTGGGGTGGTCGTTCGTGCGCACGAGGTGGACAACGGGCTTGGTGGACCAAAAGGCGTCGCGCTCGTAACCGTTGCCCTTGACGACGAGCGTGCGGTCGACGAGGCCGGAGCCGCTGGAAATGTTGGGCCACGCGCCGGAGGGGTCGTCCACGCCGGGAACTTTCGAGACAAAGCCCTCGCCGAGATAATCAATGCCGGCCCAGAGGAAACAGCCGGCGAGCGACGGGTGGTCGCGCAGGAAGGCCCAGGTTTTGGCGTCCTCGTGTTCCTCGGTGTTGAGCAGCTTGCGCGTCGGCAGGGTCTTCTGGCTGTTGACCATGTAGGAGTCGCGGTAGTTGGAGCCGACGACGTCGAGGGTGTCGGCGTAGCCGTTCGCGTAATCGTTGTTGCGGTCGGGCTGGAGGAGGGCCTGGGTCACGGGCCTCGAGGGGTCGTATTGGTGGAACGCGGCCACGAGGCCCTTGAGAATGTCGCGGGTTTTCTGGTTGTTGCTGGAGTCATGGATTTCGTTGCCAGTGCTCCAGATGATCACCGACGGATGATTGCGGTCGCGCAGGACGGCGTCGCGCAGGTCTTTGAGCGACCAGTCGGCGAAAAACATATTATAACCCTTGTCGGCGTTGGCCTTGGCCGTGGTCCAGCAGTCGAACATTTCGTCAAGGACGAGCAGCCCCATTTTGTCGCAGAGGTCGAGTTCGACCGGGTTGGGCGGGTTGTGGGCGAAGCGGATGGCATTGACGCCGAGGGCCTTCATCGCGCCGAAGCGAGCCTCGTAAACGCTACGCGGGACAGCCTCGCCGATGGCGCCGCCTTCCTCGTGGAGGCACACGCCGAGGATTTTCACATTTTTGCCGTTCAGCCAGAAACCACTCTCGGCCTTGAATTCAGCCGAACGGATGCCGAAGGAGGAACTGGCGAGGTCGAGGACTTTGCCATTGGCGAGGACGCGCACGATGGCTTGGTAGAGATTGGGCTGGTCGAGATTCCAGAGCTTGGGATTGGCGACGGTGATGTCCTGCTTGAACGTCGCGCTGGCGCCGGGGGCGATGGTTTGGGCGTCGGTGGAGGCGGTGGGCGCGGCCATTTTGTTGGCGGCGTCGTGCACCATGGTGGCGAGGGAAAAGCTGCCGGGCGCGGTGGAGTTGTTGGTCACGACCGTCTCGACATGGACCGTGGCGGACTGCGCGGAAACGGCCGGCGTGGTCACATAAATGCCCCAGGTTTCGACATGCACCGGGTCGGAGACGACGAGGCGGACGTGGCGTTCGATGCCCGAGCCGGTGTAATAACGCGAGAGCGGCTGGAAGGAATTGTTGACGTTGACGTCGAGGACATTGGGTTTGTCCGGGCCATAGGTGAGGAAGGGCGTCAAATCATAATTCACGCCGACGTAGCCGTAGGGGCGCTGGCCGAGGGAGTGGCCGTTGATGAAAACTTCGCCATTGGCTTGGATGCCGTCGAACTGGATTTCGACGCACTGGCCGACGTCGGCGGCGGGCAGAATGAAAAATTTGCGGAATTGTCCGTTGCCGGAGGGCAGGTATGCCCCGCCGCGCTTGGAGGCGGCGTCGGCGCTGAACGGGCCGGCGATGGCCCAGTCGTAGGGGAGGTTGATCGTGGCCCAGGCGGAGAGGTCGGCCCCCGGCAAATCGGTGCGGTGGAAGAGCCAGGTGGATTCGAGCGGGAGCGTCAGGCGCGAACCGGCGGGGTTCGCCGGGATGGTGGTGGCCGTGGCGGCGGCGTTCTGGGCGGCGGCAGGCGTCACACCGGCGAGGAGTAAAAAGAGTGCGGCAAGGGAGGAGTGGGCTTTCATGGGGTGGGGAAGGAAATTAGAACACGCTTTGCCCGGGAGGGAAAGCGCGGAAAAAGTCATCCCAGTCGATCGAACAGCCATCCGTTCGCGTTGCCCTGCAACCCTGAACAAGCGATTCGCCTAATTCATTTCAACCCCAACTCGGCCTTGACCTGCTTCCAGGGCGCGCCGGGTTTGCCAGCGTTTCGCTTGACTGCGGCGCGCAGCGACAGGAGGTCTTCCATATCTTCGACCCGTTCCTGGATGCGGCGCATCTCCGCCGCCAGGGATTTCAGGGTCGGCTTTTCGAGGGTGAGGTTACTCATAAGCTTCCTTTCGATCTTTCACAGCATACACGCTGACCAAATCGCCTTCCAGCATGAAGAGTACGCGAAAATTACCCACCCGCAAGCGGTATTCATGGGTGCCGGCGGCGAATTTTTTCACGTCGCCCGCAAGATCGATTTGCAATGCCTCGAGCCGCAAACCGATGCGGCTGCGCTGGTCTTTGGGCAAGGCTCGTAATTGCTGGCGGGCTTCATCCTTGATTTCCAGTCGGTAGCGCACACCGGAATCCTTCCCCGCGTCTACTTTCGTGGCAAGTCCATTTCGCCCTCGATACGAACTCCCCGACCAATTTTCGGAAAAAATCTGTTGCACTCGACAAGGCGGTGGACAAGCCTTATTGCCCCAGAGTGCGTTACATCTTTATCACCGGCGGCGTGGTCTCCTCCCTGGGGAAGGGTCTGACCGCCGCCGCGCTGGGGGCCTTGCTGGAGTTGCGGGGCCTGACCGTGCGCCTGCAAAAATTTGATCCCTACCTGAATGTGGATCCGGGGACGATGAATCCCTACCAGCACGGGGAGGTGTATGTGCTCGACGACGGCGCGGAGACGGACCTCGACCTCGGCCACTACGAGCGCTTCACCTCCGGCACGCTGACTCGCCAGAACAATTTGACTTCGGGTCAGGTTTACGAGTCGGTCATTATGAAGGAACGACGCGGCGACTACCTGGGCAAGACGGTGCAAGTGATTCCGCACGTGACGAACGAAATCAAGGCGCGGCTGCGCTCCGCCGGCGAGGGCGTGGACGTGCTGGTCACGGAAATCGGCGGGACGGTCGGCGACATCGAGGGCCTGCCGTTCATCGAGGCCATGCGCCAGTTCGCGCTCGAGGTCGGCAAGCAGAACGTGGCGTTCATCCATGTCACGCTGGTGCCGTTTTTGCGCGCGGCGGGGGAGTTGAAGACAAAGCCCTCGCAGCAATCGGTGGCGAAATTGCGCGAGATCGGCATCCAGCCCGACGTGCTCATCTGCCGCGCGGAGCAGCCGCTGAGCCTGGAGCTGCGGGAAAAACTTTCGATGTTCTGCAATGTGCCGGTGCGCGCGGTGATTGAGGAGTGCGACGTGAGTTCCTCGATTTACGAGCTGCCGCAGATGCTGGCGGATGAAAAGCTCGACGACATCGTCTGCGAGCTGCTGCGCCTCGACGCGCCGAAAAAGCCGGACAGCCCGTGGCGCGAGGTCGTACGCAAACTCAAAAGCCCGGCGCGGCGCGTGGATGTGGGCGTCGTCGGCAAATACATCGAGTTGCAGGATGCCTACAAGAGCGTCTACGAATCCATCACGCACGGCGGCATCGCGCACGATTGCGGCGTGAACATCATCCGCCTCGACGCGGAGACGGTGGAGAAAAAGCCCGAGGCGGCGCTGGCGGGGCTGGACGGGCTGGTGGTGCCGGGCGGCTTCGGCAACCGCGGCATCGAGGGGAAAATCGCGGCGGTGCGTTATGCGCGCGAATCGGGCCTGCCGTATTTCGGGCTGTGCCTGGGCATGCAGGTCGCGGTGATTGAATTTGCGCGCAACGCGGCGGGCCTGGCGGGCGCGAACAGCACGGAGTTCGACGAAAACACGCCGCATCCGGTGATTCATTTAATGGAGGAGCAGAAGGACGTGACGGACAAGGGCGCGACGATGCGGCTCGGCTCGTATGACTGCCAATTGGCGGAAGGATCGCTGGCGCGGCTGGCATATGGGCAGGCGTCGGTGCGCGAGCGCCACCGGCACCGTTATGAATTCAATAATGCCTACCGCGAAATTTTGGCGAAGGCCGGCCTGCGCATCGCGGGCGTTTATCCCAAGCGCGATTTGGTGGAGATTGTCGAAGTGGCGGCGCACCCCTGGTTTGTCGGCGTGCAGTTCCACCCCGAATTTCAGAGCAAGCCCACGCGCCCGCACCCGCTCTTCGCGGCGTTCATCGGCGCGGCGATTGCGCGGCGCGCGGGCAAATAAAATTGTTCACCGCCAAGACGCGAAGGGCGCAGAGCATGGCGAACTTTGCGTCTTGGCGGTGAATTCGTTCAAACGAGTTTGGGCAGCCATTCGCGCAGGAGATTCGCCGCCGCTGAAAAAGTTTTCGGCTCGGGCAGGAGGCTGAGGGCGTGGTAGCCGGGTGCGGCGTCGAAGTCGAAGAAATAGCCGGGGTGGGCGAGGACGCCGGCGCGGTCGAGGAGTTGGAGCGCGAGGGCCTCCTCGTCGGACGCGGCGGGGCGGCGCAGGAGGGCGGACCAGCCGGCGTCGCGCGGGAGCAGGGTGAATCCTTCCGGCCAGGGGAGGGTGCTAAGCGTCAAATAATTGCGGGCGGTGCGTTGCTGGATTTGCGCGCGGATTTTTTCGCCGAGGGCGAATAATTGCGGGAGGGCGGCTTGGACGGGGGTGGCGACGTTCAGGTAGGCGTCGCTGATGAAATCGAGGCGGGTGCGCGCGGCGGTGGCGAGTTCGGCGGGGCCGCCCGTGTGAATCCAGGCGAGTTTGAGATGGGGCAGGCCGCAACTTTTCGAGAGGCCGCCGAGGGCGAAAGTGAGCGCGGGCTGGTCCGGCGCAGCGAAGGTGGGCGCATGGTTTTCCCAGCCGGGTGCGGGGTAGTCCAAAAAAACTTCGTCGACGATGAGCGCGAGATTTTTCGCGGCGCAGAATGAGGTGACGTGCTTGATGTCGTCGGGGTGCAGGAACGCGCCGGTGGGATTGTGGGGGTGGATGAGGGCAACGGCGCGGGTGGCGGGCGTGAGAGCGGCACCGAGGGCGTCGAGGTCGATGCGCCAATGGCAGTCGGACTCGTAAAAGAGCGGGAAGAAATTGGTCTTCCAGCCATCGAGGGCGGCGAGGTGCTCGATGAGCGGATAGGAAGGCCGGGGGGCGAGGATTTCCGCGCCGGGCGCGCCGAGGAGCTTGCAGAGAAAGCTGTAGGCTTCGCTGGTGCTGGCGGTGAGATGGAGATTTTCGGGCGCAATGGGAGCGCGGTGTTGTTGTTGATAATGTTGCGCGATGGCGGCGCGGGCCGAGGGCAGGCCGCGCGGGTCGGGCGCGTAGGGCGCGGAAGCGGCGGCCGCGAGGGCGGCGGCGATTTCCGCCGTCGGATAATCGAGGCCCGCCAGGGTGGGATTGGCGAGCGTCAGGTCGAGCACGGGCAACCTGGCGGCGCGGCGCGCGGCGACGGCCAGCGCGAGCGGGTTGTCGTCGAGCACGGCGGGCAGGCGGGCGGAAAATGGGGAGGGCGGCGGCAAGGGGCGGATTAAGGAATGAGCCGATTCCTTAATGGCAAAGTCACTACCTGACAACTGACAACCGGCGTTTACGCGACCGCGGTGTCGGCGGCGGGGCTTTCGGGGTGCAGGACGTGCGCGGGGGCGGGGATGACGTAGGGGCGCACGGCGTCGAGCAGGCGGCGCGGGAGCAGGCCGTCGATATACACGCCTTCGTCGCCGGGTTTTTCGTGGTGGACGGCGCCGGCCTCGTGCAGGCGGTTGATGAGGTCGTAACGCGAGTGGGGAATGAGCAGCGTCAGCGGCGTGGCTTCCTCGGAGACCAGGTCGTCCAGCTGCGCGAGCAGTTTGTCCAGCCCCGCGCCGGTGTGGGCGCTGAGAAAGAGCGCGCCGGGAAACTGGCCCTTGAGTTCGGCGAGCACGAGCGGGTCGCTCACGCGGTCGAGCTTGTTGAAAACGGTGATGATGCGGGCGTGGTCGGCGCCGAGTTCATGCAGTACGCTGAGGGTGGTCGCATGGTGGGCGACGGCTTCGGGGCTGGCGGCGTCCACGACATGGATGAGGACATCGGCGACGAGCGCTTCCTCCAGTGTGGCCTTGAAGGCTTCGACGAGGCGGTGGGGCAGGCGGCGCACGAAGCCGACGGTGTCGGTCAGCAGGAGGATGCGGCCCGAGGGTAGGCGCAGGCGGCGGGTCGCGGGGTCGAGGGTCGCGAACAACTTGTCGGCGGCGAGGACGTGCGCGCCGGTGAGGGCGTTGAGGAGCGAGGATTTCCCGGCGTTGGTGTAGCCGACGATGGCGGCGGTGGGCAGCGGCACGCGCAGGCGCTGGCGGCGCTGGACGCCGCGTTGTTTGCGCACGGTGGCGAGTTCGGCGCGGAGGCGCTGGATGCGGTCGCGCACGAGGCGCTGGTCGAGTTCGAGCTGGGTCTCGCCCTCGCCGCGCTGGTTGGCGCCGCCGCCGCGCTGGCGGGAAAGGTGGCTCCACGCGCGGCGCAGGCGCGGCATGAAATATTCGGCCTGGGCCAGCTCGACTTGCAGGCGCGCTTCACGGGTGCGGGCGCGGGTGGCGAAGATGTCGAGGATGACCTCGTGGCGGTCAATGACGATGAGGCCGCTCTCGGCCTCCCAGTTGCGCTGCTGGGCGGGGTGGAGTTCGTCGTCGAAGATAATCAGGCCGCACTGGTGCTCCTTCGCGAGGGCGATGATTTCGGCGGTTTTGCCCGCGCCGAGGAGGAAGCGCGGGTTCGGCTCGCGCAGTTTGGCGAGGCTGCGCACCGGCACGACGATGCCCAAGTTCGAGGTCAGCTCGGCCAGTTCTTCGAGCAACGATTCAGCTTCCTCGCGCGATTGGCCGTTGTTTTGCAGGCCAAGGAGGAGGGCGCGGGGCGCGGGTGAGTTCGCGGGGACGCCACTCATACGCGCGGGAGATAATGGTCGCTCATGCCAAAAATTGCGGTCGGGTTTGCGGGAGGTTTACTAAATCAAGTATGCCTTCGATGGGCGCGGGTGTCAAGGGGTGCGGATGGGATTGCGTTTGAATGGCAGGGTGGTTAAAGAAAGCCGCGCCCCGATTCGCCGCCGATTATGAAACTACCCCCTTGTTTCGGTTCACCGACTTTGTTGCGCCTGGGGTTGGCGTGGGCGGGCCTGGCGGCGGCGGCGTTCTTCGGCGGGTGCGCGGGGCCGGGCGGGGTGGCGCCGCCGGAAGCGCCGGCGCGGCCCGCGCAAATTTATCCGGTCGCGCCGTTGCCGCTGCCGACGCCCACTCCCGCGCCGCGGTTGCCGGTGGCGAATCCGTTGCCGACGACGGGCAGGCCGGTGATGCTGGGGATTGACGTGCTGCAGGCGCAGGGTTTTTCGATTTTGCAGGGCAAGCGCGTGGGGTTGCTGACGCATCCGGCGGGGGTCAACGCGGCGGGGATGAGCACGATTGATGTGTTGCGCAACGCGCCGGGGGTGAAGCTCGTCGCGCTCTACGGGCCGGAGCACGGCATTTACGGTGCGGAAAAGGCCAGCGCGGAGATGCCGAAGCTGCAAATTGACAAGCGCACGGGGCTGCCGGTGTATACGCTCTATAACACCGACATCCCGAAGGGCGATTTTCGCAAGGCATCGCCGGATATGCTGAACGACATTGATGTGATGGTGGTGGATTTGCAGGATTTGGGGACGCGCTCCTACACGTTCATCAGTTGTTTGCTATGCACGATGGAGGCGTGCTTCGAGCAGAATAAAACGGTGGTGGTCTTGGATCGGCCGAATCCGCTCGGTGGGTTGCGCGTCGGCGGGCCGGTCATCGAAGAGCAGTGGATGAGCTACGTCGGCGCGTATCGCGTGCCGTATGTGTTTGGACTCACCTATGGAGAGCTCGCGCGCATCGCCAAAGATAATCTGAGTATGCTGCCAAATCCGGCGCTGCTCTCGGCGCCGCTGCGCCGGCTGTTTGACGTTTCACCCGAGGTTTGGCGACGGGGCAAGCTGGTGATTGTGCCGATGAGTGGCTGGCGGCGTTCGATGCTATGGTCGGACACGGGGCTGAAATGGATTCCGACTTCGCCGAACATTCCGTCCGCATCGGCGGCGTTTGGGTATGGGCTGACGGGCTTGGCGAGTGCGGGCGGCGTGAGCGGGTTTGGCCTCGGGGTGGGGACGCCGTATCCGTTCCGGCTGCTGAATTATCCGAACCGTCCGCCGGCGGAAGTCGCCACCGCGCTGAATGCGCTCAAGCTGCCGGGCCTGAGTTTTACGCCGAAAGTTTATGGCGACCGGAATGACAAGAGCGGCGTGTATGTCAACATCCTCGATTGGAACGTGGTGGACCCGACGCGGCTGGCGTTTGAATTGATGAAGCTCGATGTGGCCTGGGCGCCGAGCGGAAATCCGTTTGCGCGGATGGGCGATGAACGGGCCTACAATATTTACGTGGGGTCGAGCGCATGGTGGACGGAAATAACCACCAAGGGCCGCCGGGCCGATGTCGCGGGGTTTTTCAAGAAATGGGACGCGGAGGACGCCGCCTTCCAGCAGTGGACGAAGCGCTGGTGGTTGTATCCGGAGTGAGGGGGGGGCGACTGAGGAGCAAAGGAGCAGAGGCACAAAGGGGCAAAGGGTGTTGCTTCCGTGGAGTCGCTTCAGGGCACCCCCGTGAGGGGGGTGCCAGAAATTAGCCGGGGGTCATAGACCCCCGGAAATCAGAGAACAACGGAAATCGCACCCTGAAAGGGTGCCAGAAGTGTGTTTTGCGCTTTCTCGTCGTCGTTCTGGCATCCCTTCAGGATGCAAATTTTTAAGTTCTCTCAACCGGGGGGTCTGCGACCCCCGGCTAATTTCTCGCAACCCTTCGGGTTGCCCAACGAGACAAGACCGACGCCCTTCGCATATCTGCGCGCATATTTCCCCCGCACACCGGAGGAAAAATCGTATTCCATCAACGGGTCAGGGTCAGATACCTTTTTGCGCGGCTTTTTCATTTTCAACTTGGGTGGACAATTTCCTAGATTGCGCCCGGGGCGCTTTTGGGCAATCTTTTCCCTCCCATGAAACGCACCCGGAAAAAACTCGGCGGGCTGACCCTGCTCGGGCGCTCGGAGGCGGCGCTGCCGAAGTCGCCAAAGCAGGCGCGGCTGGAGACTTTTCCGAACCCGCACCCGGCGCGCGATTACTGGATTCATCTCGACTGCCCGGATTTCACCTCGCTGTGCCCGGTGACGGGGCAGCCGGATTTCGCGCGCGTCACGATTGATTATGTGCCGGACCAGGCGTGCCTCGAGACCAAGGCGCTGAAATTTTACCTGGCGTCGTTTCGCAACGAAGCGGCGTTCAACGAGGCGGTCGTCAATCGCATCCTCGACGATTTGGTGCGCGCGTGCGCGCCGCGGGTGCTGAAGATTGAGGGCAAATTCGCGCCGCGCGGCGGGCTGGGGCTGGCGGTGGTCGCCGAATATCCGTCGGCGGGTGCCGCCGCTGGCGCGCCGAAACTGTGGCGTCGCCCATGAAGGCCGTGGTGCTGCTCAGCGGGGGGATGGACTCGGCGGTCGCGCTGCACGAGGCCCGCGCGCGGCACGAGGTCGTGGGCGCGGTGAGCTTCGACTACGGCTCGAAGCACAACCATAAAGAAATTCCGTGCGCGGCGTGGCAGTGCCGCCAGTGGAAAATTCCGCACCAAGTCATCGCGCTGGATTTCGTGCCCGCGCTGTTTGCTTCGGCTTTGTTGCAGTCGGGCGGCGCAATTCCCGACGGCCATTACGAGGAGGAGACGATGAAGCAGACGGTGGTGCCATTCCGCAACGGCATCATGCTTTCAATCGCGGCGGGCTACGCGGAGTCCATCGGCGCGGCGGGGCTGGTGATTGCGGCGCACGCGGGCGACCACGCGATTTACCCGGATTGCCGGGAGAGTTTCATGCAGGCGATGGGCGAGGCGATGCGGCTCGGCACGTATGCGGGGATTGAATTGTTGCGGCCGTTCATCCATTTCACGAAGGCGCAAATCGCCGCGCGCGGCCAGAAACTTGGCGTGGATTTTTCGCAAACGTGGTCGTGCTACAAGGGCGGCGAGATTCACTGTGGCACCTGCGGCACCTGCGTCGAGCGCCGCGAGGCGTTTATCCTCGCCAATATTCCCGACCCAACGGTTTACGCGAGCACGGGGCCGTTGCCTAGGAAACCGGCGTCTGGTACCGCTTCTTCCTGATGTTCATTTCCGAAATATTTTATTCGATTCAGGGCGAGGGCGAACTGACGGGCACGCCGTCGGTGTTCGTGCGCGCGGCGGGGTGCAATTTGCGCTGCAACTGGTGTGACACCCCCTATGCCTCGTGGCGGCCAGAGGGCATGGAAAAATCCGTGGCGGAGATTTTGGCCGAGGTGGAGCAGCATCCCGCGCGGCACGTGGTGCTGACGGGCGGCGAGCCGATGGTGGCGAAGGACATTCGCGAATTGGCGGCGGCATTACGCGAACGGGGCAAGCACATCACCATCGAGACGGCCGCGACCATCGCGCCGGACGGGATTGCGTGCGACTTGGCGTCGCTCAGCCCGAAGCTGAAAAATTCCACGCCGGACGCGAAATTGTTCGGGGCGCTGGCCGGGCGGCATGAGAAGCTGCGGTGGCAGCCGGAGGTGGTGCGCGAATGGGTGGAGCGCTACCCGTTTCAGTTGAAGTTCGTGGTGGCGAAGGCGGGCGACGTGGAGGAAATCCAGTTGCTTTTGCGCGAGCTGGGAGGGAGGATTCCGCCCGATAAAGTCCTGCTCATGCCCGAGGGAGTCACCATCGAAGCGATGCGCGCGCGGGAGCCGGCGCTGGTCGAGTTGTGCCGGCGCCACGGTTTCCGCTACTGCCACCGCCTCCAGATTGAACTGTTCGGCAACACGCGCGGGACTTGAATCTATGCCTTATCGCATCTGCAAAATTTTTGAAATTGAGAGCGGCCACATGCTCTCGAAGCACCCGGATTTGTGCAAATACCCGCACGGGCATTCGCGCAAGGTGGAGGTCGTGGTCGAGGCGGCGGGCCTCGATAAAAACGAAATGGTGTGCGACTTTAAGGCGCTCAAGGAGGCGCTGTGGGGTTATCTCAAGAGTTTCGACCATGCGCTGTGCGTGAACACGCGCGACCCGCAATTCGGGGCGTTGAAGGCGGCTTATGGCGCGCAGATCATCGCGTTTGAGGATGAGGACCCGACGACGGAAGTGATGGCGCAAACGATTTTTGCCGAGGCGAAAAAGCGGTTGGCGGCCTACGCGACCGACGCGAAAGCGGCCTATCCGATCGCGCATCCGGTGCGCCTGGCGAGCGTGCGGGTGTGGGAGACGAGCAGTTCGTGGGCGGAGTATGCGGAATAGCCCCCGATTTGCGCCCTTGACCCCGCGGCGCGTCCGCGTTACGCCACCAGCATCCCTTTTTGCATGAGCCAACAATATAACAAAGTCATCAAACGCAAGCGCCGGCTTGCCTACGTCAAACGTCGCAAGGTCGCCGCCGCGGCCGCCGCGAAAGCCGCCAAGGCGGCCAAATCCTCGAAGAAGGACAAGTCCTGAGCGGGCGCGGCGTCCGCCGGGTTTCCCTTGCCATGCGCAAAATTCCGCCAACGCGGGCGTGGGCGCGGGCCGTGCTGGCCGCGGGCGTGGCCGTGTTCGCGGGATGTTCGACGCCGCCGAGCGCGACCGCCGGGCCGGCGGGCGTGGGCACGGACGGCGTGGTCATCAAGCACGTGGATCAGCAATTCATGGAGGTGGCGGCGTTCCAGCGCATTTCGGAATATTTCACGGGCCGGGAAAACACGAGCGGTCGCGTGATTGAGCGCACGGACCCGCAGCAGCGCGCGGGCTACTATTTCATCGTGAGCCTCGAATGGCATCCGCACACGACGCTGCCCGCGGGCACGCAGGCGGACATTGATTTTCTCCGCAAGAACGACCCGCGGCCGCACCACGCGCATTTTGTGTTTTCCCAGTCCAGCGGCACCTTCGACGAGATTCTGCTGGGCCTGACCGGCGCGGACTGGACCGATCGGAACCTGACCATCGTGGCGTGGAAGTTGACGCTCAAGGATGCGGCGGGCGCAGTGCTGGCTGACCGGCAGAGTTTCTTGTGGGGTTTTCCTGCGAACGCGCCGGTGGCGGCGGCCACCGTGGAACCGGCCAAGCCCAGCCTGTGAAAAAAAATGCGGAGCGTAAGGGTGCGATGGCGGGAGAATGGCTGCCGTGGCGGCCAACCGCGCGCCCGATGAAAATCAGCGCGGCGGCGCTGAAGGAAACTTTGCTCGGCGGCCAGGCGTTTCGCTGGCGGGCGGTGGAAGGCGACGCGGAGGAAATCTGGCAGGGCGCGTGGGGCCGGTGCGTGGCACGGGTGCGCGTGGGGCCGAGCGGGTTGCTGGAATGGACGGGGCCGGTGGCGCTGGAAAAAGATTTGCCGGCGGCGGTGGACGATTATTTCGCGACGGACGTGGATTTTGCGATGCTCTGCGACCAATTGCCCTGGCGCACGGATGCCATGCTGGCGGCGCGGTTGCGCGCGTGGCCGGGGCTGCGGTTGCTGCGGCAGCCGGCGGGCGAGGCGCTGCTGGCGTTCTTATGCAGCAGCGCGAAGCAGATTCCGCATATCGCGCAGATGTGTGAAAACCTGGCGGCGCGGTTCGGCGAGCCGACGTGGGGCGGCGCGCGGGCGCTGCCGATCTGGGCGCGTCTGGCGGAAGCGAAGGAGGACGAGTTGCGCGCGTGCCGGCTGGGTTATCGCGCGCGGTTCATCCACCAGACGGCGCGGCGGTTATTGGCGGAGCCGGACTGGGAGGAGAAAATCAAGCGCGCGCCATATGCCGACGCGCACACGTGGCTGGCGGAGTTGCCGGGCGTCGGCCCAAAGATCGCCGATTGCGTTCTGTTGTTTGGCGCAGCAAGATTCGAGGCCTTTCCCGTGGACACCTGGATTTTGCGCGCAATGGCGGAGCGATATGGGCTGCGCGGCTGGCGGCCCGCGCAGGTCGCGCAGTTTGGCCGCGCGCATTTCGGCCCGCTGGCAGGCCTGGCGCAGCAATTTTTATTTTCGGGCGAACGGAAAGAGAAAAAATAAGCCATGCGCGCGCCCGCCAAGCCGGAGAAATACTTCCTGTGGCCGCCGCCGAAAGCGGTGGAGTGGCGGCGCGGGACGCAGCGGGTTCCGCGGAACGGGCCAAAAATCCGCCAAAAGATAAATCCGAATTTCGCGCCGGAGGCGTATGCGCTGGAAATTGCGACGCAGCAGTGCTCGATTGTCGCCGGGGGCGCTCGGGGCGTGGAGCACGCGCGGCGGACGCTGGACCAGTTGCGCCGCCAGTGCGGCGAGGAACTGCCCTGCCTGCGGGTGGCGGACGCGCCGGATTTCGCGGTGCGCGGGTTCATGCTCGATATCAGCCGGGGCAAGGTGCCGACGAATGAGACGCTGCGCGGATTGGTGCGGCAACTGGCGGCGCTGAAATACAATCACCTGCAGCTCTACACCGAGCACACGTTTGCCTTTCGCGGGCACGAAAAAGTTTGGCGCGACGCCGACCCGCTGACGGTGGCGGATCTCGCGGCGTTGCAAAAACTGTGCGATGAAAACCAGATTGAGCTGTCGGCGAATTTCAATTCCTTCGGCCATTTCGAGCGGTGGCTGAAACACCCGCAGTATCAACGGCTCGCCGAATGTCCGCGGGGTTTCACGCATCCGCTCAAGGGCCGGGTGCCGCACGGGACAACGCTGCGGCCGGATGCGGCGAGCCTGAAATTTTTGGACGGGTTGTGGAAAGAATATCTGCCGTTGTTCAAGTCGCGGCGGTTCAATCTCGGCGGGGACGAGCCGTGGGAACTGGGTCAGGGCTGGAGCAAACCGCTCGTAAAAAAATTCGGCAAACACCGGGTGTATCTCGATTTTTTAAAAAAGCTGCATCAGCTCGCGACGCGGCACGGCAAGGAGATGCTGTTCTGGGCCGATATCTTGTTGGAAGCGCCGGAGTTGGTGGACGAAGTGCCAGCGGACGCGACGGCGCTGCTCTGGGGTTACGAGGCGGATCATCCCTTTGCGGCGCAATGTGCGCGGCTCGCGGCGGCCCGGAGAAAATTCTGGGTCTGCCCCGGTTGCTCGACGTGGAACAGTTTCACCGGGCGCACCGACAACATGCTCGCCAATATCGCGAACGCGGCGAAGCACGGACTCGCGCACGGCGCGGAGGGCATGTTGCTCACATCCTGGGGTGACGGCGGCAACCACCAGCCTTGGCCAATCATGTATCCGGGCCTCGCCTATGCGGCGGGAATGGCGTGGAACCAAAAGGCCACCAAGCGTGCGGACGTGGCGCGCGCGGTGAATTTAATTTTCAGCCAGAGTGTGGATTCCGGCTACGGCGAGACCCTGCTCGAACTTGGGCGCGTCGAGAACGCCATCAAGCGCCATAAGCCCAACCGCAGCCGGCATTTCAATTTGTTCTTCGCGACGCACGCGGAATTGAAAAAGGAGTTGGCGACGCTCTCGCGGGTGGAATTGAAGAAAACGTTAAATGCCCTGGCGAGGGTGCGCAAAAAAATATCGAAGCGCGGCGAGAAATACCTGTGGGAATACGGCGCGCTGAACGAATTGGAAACCGGCACGGATATGGCGGCGTGGGCCGTCCAACGCGCATTACAGAAGACGGGTAGGGACGCCTCTCCGCGGCGTCCGTCAGCAATGCTGGCTGAAGCATTGTCGGACTTGATTGAGCGCTTTATCAACGCCTGGGCGAATCGCGCCCGCGAAGGCGGGATGCGCGAAGCCGTGGCGCGCATGGCGGATGTGGCCCGGGAGTTGGGATGAGAAATTTAATCACGGAGCGCACGGAGGACAAGGAAGGGCTTTCGTCGCTTAGCCCTCTATTGGGGAAAGAAGATGGCTGCGGAAAGCAGTGGACGGGAAGCGCACGACCGAAGATTTGTCCCGGTCGCCCGGCGGCGCGTCTCACGCCGCCGATTTTTGATCATGTCCTCGGCGAGACGCCGAGGACTGCGAGCGAGACGCTCGCGCTCCCCGAGACCAAAGACAGGCGCGCATATCCAGGCGATTAAGCGGCGTCGGGAGGGTTGGCGGGAAAGTCGTCCTCGCGCGCCGAGGCCAGTTTACGGCGCAGGCGGAAATCAGCGAGGTTCGTCGGAACGATAAACATCAAAGCCCCTAAAATTCCCAGTCCGCAGCCAACCTTAATTATTAAATCCGTGTAAGGGAGTTCCGGAAATCGTTCCCCCCGGATGAGCTGGGCGGTGAACATTGTTATCGTCAGGATTTGCAGAATTAGCCTCATGATAGTCCAGATCAAAAAAATCTGCCGCGTGGTCGCCAGGGTGGATTGGCGCCGGGCCAGAACGTCGGCGGCGATGCCGAGGCCGGCGCAGATCAGTACGAGCATAAGTATTGTCGCCGGAAAAAACAGGAAACGTCCATCCAGCGCCGGCTCAAACGCCCACTCGGTGATTTGAAGAAGGCTTACCAAAGTCGAAGACAACAGGACAATCAACAGCGCGTAAAACAGCAAGCCGGTGCGCCGGGCGGCATTTACCCGCAAACCCACGGCTTTGGCCTCGCCGATGGTCAGGTGCTCGCGGCGAAAGCGCTTGGCGGCGGCTTGTGCGTCGCCCAAATCCGCCAGGGCGGCGGACTGCGCGGCGGATGCGGATGAGCCGTCTTCTAAATGCGATTGCACGGCGTCGGCGTAATGGGTTTCAATTTCCGCGCGGATGCGCGCTTGGGCCGGCGGCACCAAGCTCCGCGTGGCGAGGTCGAGCCATTCCGCGAGATTCCTCGGCGTTTTTACGACTGGGCGACGCATGGATTCGGGCAAGAAGTTCATATGGCCTCCTTCAGTAAGCCGGTGATCGCGCCGGAGAATTGCAGCCATTCCTTGCGCTCGAGGGCGAGGGCCTTGCGGCCTTTTTCAGTCAATTTGTAATGGCGGCGTTCGCGGCCGTTCTCCTCGCGGACGGAGGAGGTGATGAGTTTTTTCGCCTCAAGGCCGTGGAGGGCGGGGTAGAGGGTGCCCTCCTTGAAATCGAGGACGCCCTTGGAAGACTGCTTGATCTCCTGCGCGATGCGGTAGCCATGGTTGGGGCCGCGGCTGAGGTTCTGCAAAATGAGGGTCGGGAGGCTGCCTTTGAAGTTCATGGGCGCACCATACATCGAATGCCGATGCATCGGCAAGCATTATTTTTAGGGGGTTTTGGAATAAGCGATTTCAGGAATATTTAGTCCCGCAGGGACGACAGAAAATAGCCCGCCAATTTATTGGCGGGAAACTGATGGAAGAGATGGCAAGTCCCGTAGGGACGAAAGAAACGCGCGCGCATGTTTCGAAACCCTTTCGTCCCTCCGGGACTCTTTGATTTTTGTCTGCGGTCTCCCAGCGCTAGAGCGCTGGGTTATTTTCTATCGTCCCGGCGGGACTTTCATTTCCAAAATCTTATTTCCCGTCGGCCCGTTCCGTCAGCGATTTCAATTTCTCCGCCTTTTCCGCCTCGGTGAGCGCGGTGAGCAAATCGTCAATCGCGCCTTCCATGATGTTGGGGAGGTTGTGGGCGGTGAAGCCGATGCGGTGGTCGGTGACGCGGGATTGGGGGAAGTTGTAGGTGCGGATGCGTTCGGAGCGGTCGCCGGTGCCGATTTGGGCTTTGCGCTGGGCGGAGTATTTGGCGGCTTCCTCGTCCTGCTTGCGTTCGAGGAGGCGCGCGCGGAGGACTTTGAGGGCCTTGGCTTTGTTTTTGAGCTGCGAGCGTTCGTCGGCGCATTTGACGATGAGGCCGGTGGGTTTGTGGATGATTTGGACGGCGGAGTCGGTGGTGTTGACGCCCTGGCCGCCGGGGCCGCTGGCGCGCGCGACGGTGATTTCGAGTTCGTCGGGGCTGATTTGCACGTCGACTTCCTGGGCCTCGGGGAGGACGGCGACGGTGATGGTGGAGGTGTGGATGCGGCCGTTGGCCTCGGTGGCGGGGACGCGCTGGACGCGGTGGACGCCGCTTTCCCACTTGAGCGTGCGGTAGACGTTGTCGCCGGTGATGAGGAAGGCGACATCCTTGACCCCGCCGGCTTCGGAGGGGCTGGAGTCGAGCGACTCGACCTTCCAGCCATGCGTCTCGGCGTAGCGGGTGTAGAGGCGGGCGACTTCGGCGGCGAAGAGGGAGGCCTCGTCACCGCCGGTGCCGGCGCGGATTTCGACGATGGTGTTGCGGGCGTCGGCGGGGTCGGGCGGGATCATCGCGAGCATGACCCCCTCGTGGAGTTTGGGCAAATCGGCGCGGAGGGTGACGAGTTCCTCCGCGGCGAGGGTGCGCAAGTCGGCGTCGGAGGCGGGGTCGGCGAGCAGGGCTTCGTTTTCCTTGATGGCGTCGGCGGTGTGCTTCAGCTTCGCGTGGAGTTCGAGCAGTTCGGTGAGGTTTTGGCGCTCGCGCCCGACTTCCGCGGCGTGGCGCTGGTTGGAGTAAAAGTCAGGCGCGGCCATCAGCGCATCGAGTTCGACGAGGCGCTTGGCAAAAGGCTCAATGGGGGGAATTTCCATGCGAAAGCCGGAATGAGAATCCGGGCAAGCTGCGGAGGTTAGCGGAAATCCAGCGCGGAGGGAAGCCTGCGGGCGGATGATTTTCAGCGGGCCGGGAAAGGGCGGCCACCCGTCCGAAATTGACAAAAAAAGCGGCGCGGGCCATAAACGGGGCGCCCTCGCCGCGCAACCCGCCGGGGATTTTTTCAGTTGAACTTCATCTCGCTGACATACTTGGTTTTGCTCGGGCTGGTCTTCGCCCTCTACTGGTCCATCCCGACCAAGCGCGCGCAAAACCTCGTCCTGCTGGTGGCGAGCTATCTCTTTTACGGCTGGTGGGACTGGCGCTTCCTGGGGCTGATATTGCTGTCGAGCGTCACGGATTTCACGCTGGGGCTGGCGATTGCGAACAGCGCGACGACGCACCGCCGGCGGGTGTTCGTGGGCCTGAGCCTAGCGTTCAATCTGGGCATCCTCGGCTTTTTCAAATACTTCAATTTTTTTGAGCACAGCCTGGCGACGGTGGCCGCCCAGGTGGGCTGGCCCATCGGGGAGCTGACCCTGCGCGTGATTCTGCCGGTGGGGGTGAGCTTTTACACCTTCCAGTCACTGAGTTATATTTTCGACGTGAATCGCGGCCGGCTGGCCCCGACGCGCGACTTGCTGGATTTCCTCGCCTACGTTTCCTTTTTTCCGCAATTGGTGGCGGGGCCGATTGAGCGCGCCGAGCGCCTGTTGCCCCAGTTCCAAAAGGCGCGGGTGTTCGATTACGAGGCGGCCTGCGCCGGTTGCCGCGAAATGTTGTGGGGCCTGGTGAAGAAGGCGTGGCTCGCGGACAGTTTTGGCTACTATGTGCGCCAGGTCTATCATGCGCCGCAGAGCGCGAGCGGCGGCCAACTGCTGCTCGCGACGTTTTTATTCGGCCTGCAGGTCTATTGCGATTTCTCGGGCTATTCGCACATCGCCATTGGCAGCGCGCGGTTGCTCGGCGTCCATTTGATGCGGAATTTTGCGTATCCGTATTTCTCCACCAGCCCGGCGGACTTCTGGCACCGCTGGCACATTTCGCTCAGCACCTGGTTTCGCGATTACCTTTATTTCCCGCTCGGGGGCAGCCGCGGCACCAAGGCGCGGACCTGCGCGAATCTGTTCGTTGTGTTTCTCATCAGCGGCCTGTGGCACGGGGCGAATTGGACCTTTGTCGTCTGGGGCTGCCTGCACGGGTTGCTGCTGGTGGCGCGCGAGCTGTTCCGCGGGCGCGGCGAAACGTTACGCGTCCCGTCGGCGGAGGATTGCGCGTGGCGGCCGCCGTGGGCATTCGTGTGGCGGGTGGTTTTGACTTATGCCGCGGTGAATTTCTGCTGGATATTTTTCCGCGCCAATTCCGTCGGCGAAGCGGTCGTGATTATCGGACGGATTGCAACCTGGGCAGCGGGCAGTCGTTTGGAAACCTGGCAGGCCGGGCGGCTGGCGGCCTTGGGCGCGCTGCTGCTGCTGGTGGAATGGCTCTCGCGCCAGCGGGTGCAGCCGCTCGCGGCGGTGAACTGGCCCGCGCCACTGCGGTTTGCGCTTTATACCGTACTGATGTGGGCGTGCGTGCTGTATGCGCCGCCGGAGCCGAGCACTTTCATCTATTTTGCCTTCTGATGCGGCGATTCCTCCTCAAAGCGGCGGTGTTCCTCGCCATCCAATTCGCACTCGCGGTCTGGGTGGCGTCCTCGTTGCAGACCAGCGACCCGGCCAGTTACATGGCGGCGTTTGAGGACAAAACGGCGCTGTTGGCCCGCGCGGACGAGCCGAACCGCGTGATTTTGGTCGGCGGCTCGAACACCGCCTGGGGGCTGAACGCGGTGGAATTGGGCCAGACACTCGGGCATCCGGTGGTAAACGCGGGGCTGCACGCCGCGCTCGGGCTGAGGCTGATTCTCGACTATCCGGCGGCCTATTTGCATCGCGGCGACTTGGTGGTGCTGTCGCTCGAATACGAGCATTACGACGAGGACACCAAGCAGGACGCCATTGTCTGGGCCTCGACGCCGTATTTGA
>Ga0265320_10000550_pt1 | contig 28890 bp, 27 predicted proteins | sample 4827metaG_FD_202087 | JGI IMG/M metagenome (GOLD analysis project Ga0265320, IMG submission 202087) | Rhizosphere microbial communities from Carex aquatilis grown in University of Washington, Seatle, WA, United States - 4-8-27 metaG | ecosystem: Host-associated > Plants > Roots > Rhizosphere >... | reverse complement strand
CCCAGGACCGCTTCAAGCAGAAGTTCATGGTCGATCTCGCCACGCTGACCGGCGCCATCATCATTGCCCTCGGCAATGAATACGCCGGCCTGATGTCCAGCGACGACAAGCTGGCCGACAGGCTTACCGCCGCCGGCAAGGCGGTGGACGAGAAGCTGTGGCGTCTGCCGCTGGGCGAGTCCTACGACAAGCAGATCAAGTCCGACATCGCCGACATGAAGAATGTCGGCGGCCGGGAAGGCGGCTCCATCACCGCCGCCCAGTTCCTCAAGCGCTTCACCAACGACGTGGCCTGGGCCCACCTGGACATCGCCGGCATGGCCTGGAGCAAGAAGGACGCCGCCACCTGCCCGAAGGGCGCCACCGCCTTCGGCGTGCGCCTGCTGGACCGGCTGGTGGCCGATTTCTACGAGGAGAAGGGGGGCAAGTAGCCCTTGCGCATCACGTTCCGCTCCCGTCCCGCCACGCCCGACGGCGCCATCGCCGTCGGGCTGTGGCGGGGGCGTCTCGCCACGCCGTCCTTTACCGCCCTGGACGGCGATGGGTCCCTGTCCAGGGCGCTGAAGCGCCTGGATTTCGACGGCGATGCCGAGGAGACGGAACTGCTGCTGGCGCCCAGGCCGCCGCTCGACCTCCTGGTGGTGTTCGGGCTGGGCAAGGGGCGCAAGCTCACACCCAAGAAGTTGCGCCGCATAGGCGGTGCCCTGCTGGACGAGTTGGACGAGAGCCGCGCCAAGGCGGTCACCGTGTTCGTCGACCTGCCGCCCGATCAGGTGGCGGAGTTGGCCTATGGCCTGCGGCTCAAGGGTTATCGCCCGCTGTCCAAATACCGCACCAAATATGATCCCGACGACGAGGACGATATCCAGCCGGTGCTGGAAAGCGTGGTCATCGCCTGCGCCGAGCCGGAAGAGGCGGAGCGGCTTTTCGCGGCCCGCGAGGCGGTGGCCCAGGGGGTGTTCCTGGCCCGCGACCTCACCGACGAGCCGGGCAACGCCCTGGGGCCGCAGGATTTCGTCGAGCGGGCCCGTCTGCTGACCGCCCTGGGGGTCGAGGTCACCGTGCTGGACGAGGCGGCCATCCGGGATCAGGGCCTCAACCTGCTGGCGGCGGTGGGACAGGGCAGCGCCCGGCCGCCCCGGCTGGTGCTGCTGCGCTGGAAGGGGGCGGAGGGCAGGCCGCTGGTCCTGGTGGGCAAGGGCATCACCTTCGATACCGGCGGCATCACCATCAAATTCGACGACGAGGACATGGACGCCATGAAGGCCGACATGGCCGGGGCTGCGGCGGTGACCGGCGCCATCCGCGCCGTGGCGGGACGCAAGGCCAAGGCCCATGTCTGCGGCGTGCTGGCCCTGGCCGAGAATATGCCGTCGGGCTCGGCCCAGCGGCCCGGCGACGTGGTCATGTCCTTCTCGGGCCAGAGCGTCGAGGTGATCGACACCGACGCCGAGGGCCGTCTGGTGCTGGCCGATGCCCTGGCCTGGGCGGCGGCGACTCTCAAGCCCGCCGCCATGGTGGACATCGCGACGCTGACCGGCACCACCGAGGAATTACTCGACGCTGAATACGCCGGTCTCTACGCCAATGACGATCCGCTGGCCCAGCGGCTGCTCAGGCATGCCAAGGCGGAGGACGAGCCGCTGTGGCGGCTGCCGCTGACCAAGGCCTGCGACGAGGATATCAAGTCGGACATCGCCGACCTTAAGCACTGCGCCTGGGGCGACGTACCCGACAACGACGACGCGGCCCGCTTCCTCGAGCATTTCGTGCCCGAAGGTCTGCCCTGGGCCCATATCGACATGGCGGGCCGGGAATTCGCCGACGAGGACGATCCGCTGTGCCCCGAGTCGGCGACGGGATATGGGGTCAGGCTGTTCGACGCGCTGGCGGGCGGGTAGGGGCAAGGACACACCACGAAGGCTCGAAGGCGCGGCTGTCCGGTTTAATTTTCGGCGAAAGGTTCGAGGGGCTGAGCCAAGGCGGGGTCCAGCCGTTCATAGACACGGATGGACCCGGATGCCGCTTCGCGGCCACGGATTATGAAACTGCCATGCCCGTGTTCATCCGCGAGCGGTACGAAGCGCCGCATCCGTGTCCTGTGTGTCTTATGACTCCGGTCCGGCCGCCTCAAATTAAACCGGACAGCCGTGGTCGGAAGGCGGCTATGACCCGGGACGGGCCCTTGGCGCCGACTGGACGTCGTGGGCGATGGCCTGCAGCAGCAACTGGAAGCCCAGGATGGTCGGCATGGCGGCCAGCATGACCGTGCCGGCGGTGCGCGGCACGCCGCTGGCCAGCGAGGCGATCCACTGCCCGATGCCCTCGGCCAGACCGAAGGCCAGCAGCGGCACGCCGATCAGCAGATAGAGCGAGGCGATGGTGAAGTCGCTGATGAAGTAGCGGAACAGCAGGCGCTTCAGGAAGCCCCTCAGCAGCAGCGGCGGGAAGTCGCGCAGCACGCTGACCACCGACAGCGAGGATTCCTCGTCGCCGTAGCGGGCGGGCATGGCCACGTCCTCCACCGGCAATCCGGCCATGCCCAACTGGATCAGCATGTCGCTTTCGAAGAAATAGCGCTCGGCCAGACGGCCCAGGTCCAATTCCTCCAGCGCCCGGCGATGGATGGCGGTGTAGCCGTTGGTGGGGTCCATCACTCCCCACTGGCCCGACGCCGCCTTGACCAGGAAGGACAGCGCCGAATTACCGATCAGGCGGACCGGCGGCATGGCCTTCAGCTCGGGCAGGTGGCGGAAGCGGTTGCCCTTGGTGTAATCGACGCGGCCCGAAGCCAGCGGCTCGATCAGCCGGGGCAGCTCCGCCGGGTCCATCTGGCCGTCGCCGTCCATCTTGACGCAGATGTCGCAGCCCAGTTCCAGGGCGCGGACATAGCCGGTGACCACCGCGCCGCCGACGCCCTTGTTGACGGCATGGCGGATGACCTCGATGCGCGGATCGGCGACCCTGGCCGCCACCTCGCCCGAACCGTCGGGGCAGCAATCGTCGACCACCAGGATATGGGTGACGGATCGGGGAATGCCGGCCAGCACCGCCTCCATGTGGCGGGTCACCTTGTAGCTGGGAATGATCACGGCGATCTTCATGATGGCTGGGATTATACCCACGGCTCGCCGGAACGCCATTCCCATGGTAAATGTGGGGCATGACCCAGATCGGCTTCTATCACCTGATGCGCCTGCCGCTCGAACAGGCATTGCCCAAGCTGCTGGACAAGGCGCTGGCCGCCGGCTTCCGTGCCGTGGTGCTGGCCGGTTCCGCCGAGCGGGTGGAGGTTCTGAACGACCGCCTGTGGACCTTCGAGCCGGATTCCTGGCTGCCTCACGGCTCGGCCAGGGACGGCGAGGCGGCGCAGCAGCCCATCTGGCTGACCGACACCGACGAAAACCCCAACGGCGCCACCATCCTGGTGATGTGCGACGGTGCCGCGTCGGAGAAAGTGGCCGAATTCCAACGCTGCCTGGACCTGTTCGACGGCAACGATCCCGAGGCGGTGGAGAAGGCGCGCGAACGCTGGAAACGCTGGAAGGCCGAGGGCCACGGCCTGATTTATTACCAGCAGACCGAACGCGGCGGCTGGGAAGAGAAGGCGCGGGGGTAGGCGCTACTCGTAGCGCGTGATGTCCAGCTTTTCCGGTGAATCGGCCACCAGTTGCAGGGCGACGGTGCCGTTGCCGGTGCGGATCAGCAGTTCAAGGAACCAGGTGCCGTCTTCCAGTTCCATGGGCTGGGCGGCGCCGATATAGCTGACCCCTTCCACGTCCATGCTCAGGCTGTGGTTGTCGTTGAACGAAATGGCCGCGACCTTCATGGCCGGAAACTCCTTCTGGACGCGGAGATGAGAGTCGCCCAATTGGCCGGCCTCGTCAATGTATCGGAAGGCCTTGGGGTATCGGAAGGCCTTGGGATGCCGAAGGGGGCGGGGCGTCGCGGCTGGCCGGCAGCGCCACCAGGAAGCGGCAGCCCCGGCCTTCCTCGGACTCCACCCAGATGCGCCCGTGGTGGGTGGTGACGATCTTGCGGCAGATGGCCAGACCGATGCCGGTGCCTTCGTACTCCCCCTCGCCGTGCAGGCGCTGGAACATTCCGAAGATGCGTTCGAAATGTTCGGGTCCGATCCCCATGCCGTTATCCTCGACGGTGATCACCCAGTCGGGGCCTTGGCGCCGGGCGCTGATCCTGATTTCGGGCCGGCGGTCGGGGTGGCGGTACTTGACCGCGTTGCCGATCAGGTTCTGGAACAGCCGGGCCAACTCGCTGGGGACGCCGGGGAGGGTGGGCAGGGGGGGCTCGATGCTCACCGAGGCTTCGCCGCCGTCGCCGTCCAGGCCGAGATTGGCGCAGGCGGTGGCGACGGTGTCCTCCAGGTTCACATCGGCGAAATCCTCGCCGCCGCGCCCGACCCGCGAGTAGTCCAGCAGCCCCTTGATCAGCGCATCCATGCGCTTCACGCCCGAGACGGTATAGCCGATGAATTCGCGCGATGTGTCGTCCAGGCGATCGCCCAGGCGGCGTTCCAGCAGGGTGACGTAGGAACTGACCATGCGCAGCGGCTGGCGCAAGTCATGGGAGGCCACGTAGGCGAACTGCTCCAGTTCGGCGTTTGAGCGGGCCAGTTCGGCGGTCCTGGCCTGCAACTCCGCCTCGAAGCGGTTGCGGTCGGAGACGTCGACCACGATGCTGCTGAGATAGGCGCGGCCGCCCACGTGCAGCGGCGAGGTGTAAACCTCCACGTCGCGGATATCGCCCGAGGACAGGCGGTGCCTGAAGCGCAGGAACTTGCGCCCCTCGTGCTCCACCGCCGCCATCTCTCGCTCGATCTCCTCGGGCGTGGCAACGTTGATGTCGCTGATCTGCATCCGCTTCAGCACTTCGACGGGATAGCCGTAGAACAGCGCCGCGGAATCGTTGGCATCGGTGATGGCGCCGGTCTTGGGGTCGATCAGCAGTTTGATGGCCGGATTGCGGTGGAAGCTCTGGCTGTAAAGCTCCTCGCGTTCCGAAATGGCCTGCTGGGCCCGGTGGGAATCGGTAACGTCGCGCCCGATCGTCTGGTAGCCGGTCAGGTTGTCCAGCGTGTCGTAAAGCGCCGTGGTCCGCCATTCGATCCAGCGCTCCTGCCCGTCGGGCGTCACCACCCGGCGATGATCCTCGCGGTAGGGCTGGAGATGGTTCAGGGATTGCAGACAGGACAGGATGAAGGGCTGCTCCTCCTCGGGGATGAAGGCGATCCACTTGCGGCCGATCAGTTGATCGGGCTGCTCGCCGTAGAAGCGGGCATAGGCCCGGTTGACGGTCAGCAGCGTGGTATCGGGGGCGTAGCGGTGGATCAGGTCGTCCTGGTCGTTGACCAGGATGCGGTAGCTCTCCTCGCTGGCCTTCAGCGCCGCCTCGGCCCTGTGGCGTTCGCGCTCGCGCCGTTCCAGCAGGATCGTGGCCGCCAGGAGCAGGGCGGAGAATAACAGGCCGGCGCCGCCCATGATCAGCGTGTTGATGGTCCAGCGCCGCAGCGCCGCCCGGGTGGTGATGCCCACCGAGATCACGATGGGATGCCGCTCCAGCACCTGATAGGACGCCAGACGCTCCATGCCGTCGAAGATGCTGGGGGCGATGAAGGTGCCGGTGCGGGCCTTGGGCAGATGCTGGGTGAACAGCGGGCCGGAGCGGATGGAACTGCCCATGTGGCGGCCGGGATCGGGCAGGCGGGCCAGCACGTCACCGTCCAGATTGGTGATCACCGCCCGGTCGATCTCGCCCTCGACCACGCCGCTCAGCGTTTCGGAGAAGAATTCCGGGTTCAGGGCCGCCGCCACCACGCCGGCGAAGGTCCCCACCGGGCTGATGATCGGCCGCGCCACCACCAGGCCGAGCCGGCCGGTGATGGGACTGACGGTGGGAGGCGCGACGATCAGGCCGGCATGGAACGGTGCCTTGGTCGCCGCCTCGAAATAGGGGCGGTTGCGGAGATCGACGCCCACCATGGAGGCCAGGGTGCTGAGCTTGACGCGGCCGTCGGTGCCGATGAGAAAGACGGTGCGGACCTCGGGGAAGGCGCCGCTGCGATAGCTCATCAGGGCCAGCAGGTCCGCCGGATTGGTGCCGTCCAGGGAACGGGCCGCCGTTTCCTGGAACAGCTGATCGACGCCGCGGAGCGAGCCGGATATGCGCTCGGCCACCACGCGGGTCAGCGCCGCGGTCAGGCGGCCGCTGTCGTTGAGCGAATCGCTCCGGTCCCGCCAGGCGAGCAGGGCGCCGCTGACCCAGACGACCAGCAGTACCGCCGTCGTGAAGGCCAGCGGCCGGTATGACCTGGCAATGACGTTCAGCCCATCCCCCTGTCGCTGCGCCTCGGTTCAGTCGCCCTCGATCTCGCCCATGGCCGCCTGCAGATAATTCTGCATCCCCACCTTGGCCATCAGGTCGATCTGGGTTTCCAGCCAGTCCATATGCTCCTCGGTATCCTCGAGGATTTCCGCCAGTTCGTCGCGGGTGACGAAGTCCTGTTTGGATTCGCACAGCGCAATGGTCTCCACCAGCGCCTTGTGCTCGCCCTGCTCCATCTTCAGGTCGGCGGCCAGCATCTCGGCCACCTCCTCGCCGATGTTGAGCTTGCCCAGGTCCTGCAGGTTGGGCAGCCCCTCCAGGAAGAGGATGCGCTCGATGACCTCGTCGGCCTGCTTCATCTCCTCGATGGAGTATTTGTAGATGACCTTGCCCAAATCCTTCAGGCCCCAGTTCTTCAGCATGCGGGCGTGCAGGAAGTACTGGTTGATGGCGGTCAGGTGCAGTTTCAGGACGCCGTTCAGGTGGCGCAGAATCTCCTTGTCGCCCTTCATGACGCACCTCCGGAAATGTCGCCGGCCGCCGATTGCAGGTAGTTCTGCAGGCCCATGCGCTCGATCAGACCCAACTGCTGCTCCAGCCACAGGGTATGGTCCTGTTCGGTATCCTCGAGAATCTTGCCCAGGATACGCCGCGTGTCGTAATCGCCTTCGTCCTCGCAATGGGCGATGGCTTCCTTCAACTCGGCGATGACCTCGATTTCCAGGGCGAGGTCGGCCTTCAGCATGGACGGCACATCCTTGCCGATGGTCGGCGCCGGCCGCTTGGAAATGTCGGGAGTCCCTTCCAGGAACAGGATACGGCGAATCAGCAGATCGGCGTGGCCGATCTCGTCCTGACGCTCGTGGTCGATGCGCTCGTACAGTTTATGCAGGCCCCATTCATGGTACATGCGGGCGTGCACGAAATACTGGTCGGCGGCGACCAGCTCTCCGACCAAGAGTTTGTTGAGCCTGGATATGACGCTCTTCTTGCCTTTCATCGGCCGTCTCCTGATCGGGGATTAACCCTATTCCAGCCTAGCATCCCGCCTCGGGAAGGCAAGCGGACTATCGGCGTAAGCCCTTTACGTGGTGACGACCTCGCCCTTGATCCAGTCCCGGAAGGCGCGAATGGCCGGCGACTCGGCGCGGTCGGGCAGGCAGACCAGATGATAGGCGCTGGCCAGCGGGCGGCCGGGAAACAGGGCGACCAGCCGTCCGCTGGATAATTCGTCGGACACCAGGGTCCGCCAGACCAGGGCGGCGCCCAATCCGGCCAGGGCCGCCTCCACCACCAGCGAGGCGTCGCCGAACGGGCGGAGTTTCAGCGGGTCCTCGGGCACGGCCCCCATCTCGGCCAGCCAGCCGGGCCAGGTGGGGAAGGCGGTGTCCCAGCCCATGGACTCGTTGACCAGCAAGGTGGCGCGGGTAAGGTCGGACAACTCGCCCAGGCTTGCCGCCAGGCGGGGCACCGCCACCGCGATCACCTCCTCCAGGCGCAGACGCTCGACCAGCAGGCCGGGATAGCGGCCCGAGCCGTAGCGGATGGCCACGTCCACCCCCTCGCGGTCCAGGTCCACCAGCCGCAAAGTGGCCGACAGGTGCAGGTCGATGCCGGGATGGGCCTCCTGGAACCGGGTCAGGCGCGGCACCAGCCAGCGCCCGGCGAAGGCCGGCGGTGCCGACACCACCAGCGGCTTGGCCGGGCCGTCGGGGGCCAGACGCCCGACGGCCGAGGCCAGCCGGTCGAAGGAATCGCTGAATTCGGGGGCGGCCAGGGCGGCCGGGCGGGTCAGCGACAGCCGCGCGCCGCGATGGAACAGCGTGACGCCCAGGATGTCCTCCAACTGCTTGATCTGCTGGCTGACGGCCGCCGGGGTGACGCCCAGTTCCTCGGCGGCGCGGGCAAAGGACAGGTGACGGGCGGCGGCCTCGAAGGCATGCAGGGCGCGAAGCGGCGGCAGACGGCGGCGCATGATTAGATTTCCTTAACCCGCGGGCGAGAAAAGATCGTTTGAGGTCAAGAGTTTCCAAAGCGTATCGTCGGTGCATGGATTAGTCCACCTCAATGGAGGCTCAGATGGGCCCGACCGCGATTTACGCCCTTGCCGCTTTGTCCGCCCTGTTCTGGGGGGCCAATTTCAATCTGGCCGGCCCGGTGCTGGCCGATATGGCCCCCATGACCGCCGCGGCGGGACGCTTCGTGCTGGCGGCGCTGATCATGGCGGTGCTGGTGGTCTGGCGCGGCGAATTCACCGCCATGCTGGGCGTCGCCCGCCGTCACGGCGGCCGGCTGGCCCTGGTGGGTGTGGTCGGCATCGCCGGCTTCAATCTGCTGTTTTTCGACGCCATGCGCACCACCTCGGCGGTCAACGGCGCCCTGATCATGGCGACCAATCCGCTGCTGACCGCCCTGCTGGCGGCGCTGACCCTGGGCGAGCAATTGCCCGGCCGGCAGATCGCCGCCATTCCGGTAGCCCTGGCCGGGGTGTCCATGGTCATCCTGGGCGGCCGCGTGGGAGAGGGCATGGAGTTCGGATTGGGCGACGTGGAGATGCTGGGCGCCAATCTGGCCTGGGCCGCCTATAACGTGCTGGCCCGCAAGCTGATGCCGCCCGGCCCGCAACTGGCCAACACCACGGTGATGATGGCGGCCGGCGCCCTGGTTCTGGCGGTGGCGGCGGCGGCCAGCGGCTCGGCGTTTTCCGTGCCCGGCCCCAAGGCGGGGGCGGCGCTGCTGCTGATGGCGGTGACCGGTTCGGTGCTGGCCTACCTGTTCTGGAGCATGGCCATAACCCGCATGGGAGCCGGGCGCACCGCCCTGTTCCTCAACCTGGTGCCGGTCTTCGCCGCCACCATCGCCACCCTGGGCGGCAGCCCGCCCAATCCGGCGCAGATGGGAGGCGGTGCCGTGGTGATCGCCGCCGTGATATTCTCCATGCTGCCGTCGCGGCGGCGGACCTGCCCCGCTTGAGAAAACCGATGAGAGACGACCACATGCCCCATGCCGCCAAGCCCGACCTGAAGGACCCCGCCATCTATCCCCATTGGTCGCGCGAGACGTTGCGTTATTGCGACACCGACAAGCAGGGGCACATCAACAACGTGGCGTTCTCGGTGTTCTGCGAGACCGGCCGCACGCAGCTCCTGCTGGAGCCGGGCCGGCCGCTGACGCCGCCCGGCACCTTCATCGTCATCGCCCGGCTGGTGCTGGATTTCATCGGCGAAATCCACTGGCCGGGCGAGGTGCGCATCGGCACCGGCGTGACCAGGATCGGCCGCACCTCGTTCCACCTGGGTCAGGGGGTGTTCGTGGAGGACCGTTGCGTCGCCATCGCCGATTCGGTGCTGGTGCTGGCCGACGAGGCGACGCGGCGGTCGACGCCGCTCACCGACGACCTGCGGTCCCGGCTGGAGGTGAGGGGAATCAGCGTTCCCGTCTGAGGGTCCAGCGGGCGTTCTGGCCGGCCTTGTTGGTGGCGTAGCCGTAGATCTTGCCGTCCTCGGTGCGCACGCCCTCGAAGGCGAAGGCGGTCTCGCCGTTCTCGGTGGCCACCAGATTCATGGTGCAGGGGCTGACGCTCGCCACCTGGCCCTCGATGACCGTTCCCTGCTTGTAGCCGAGGTCGCGATTGATGTCGGGCTTCTGCTCCAGCTTCCACACCAGCCCCTGGCCCTCGCGCTTGAACTCCCACCTGGAATAGGGCGCCACCCAGCGGCCCACCAGCCAGTCGCCGGAATCGGCCTTGGCGGTGTCGCAGGTGGCGTCGGGCAGCGGCTCGGGCGGCGGGGCCTTGGGGCCCTTGGGAAGCTCCTGGGCCAGGGCTGGCCCCATGACGGAAACGACGGCGAACAGGCAGCAGGCGGCCAGGGCGGCGCGGCGCATGGCGGGCATCCTCACTTCTTGGGGGCGGGGAAATAGCCCAGCCCGCGCATGCAGGCATTGAGCTCGGCATCGTAGATGCGCTTGGCCTGGGCGCGCTCGTAATCGCGCGTCGGGCTGTAGGTGTCGCGGCTGTCGTCGCGGTAGCCGGAATCCCGGTCGGCGGAGCGGCGGCAGGCGGAATAGTCGCGGCTCCACTGGTCCTTGGGCAATTGCGGGTGGACCCAGGGATTGCCGGCGGCGCAGGCGCCGAGCAGCAGCGGCAGCAAAAGGGCGAGGCGGTATTTCACGGGCGGCACGCATTGCAGTTGCAAGGCGGGCATTCGGCCACAGCCCGGCCGCCAAGGCAAGGCTTGAACCGCTCCAAAGCGTCGGTTGAGGATCGCCCCCCGTCCGTCTATACTCCGCCCGCGCTTTGCGCTGCGTCGCAGCAACAACCATAAATATGGAGACGAAGGATGAGCGGCGAGTCGCTGAACGGAATGTATTTCGAGGAACTGTCGGTCGGTCAGTCGGCCATCTTCGCCAAGACCGTCACCGAGGCCGACATCGTCGCCTTCGCCGGCGTGTCGGGCGACTTCAACCCGGTTCACATCAACGAGGAATTCGCCAGCCAGACCATGTTCAAGGGCCGCATCGCCCACGGCATGCTGTCGGCGGCTTTCGTCTCCACCGTGTTCGGCACCAAGCTGCCCGGCCCGGGCTGCATCTACGTCTCGCAGTTGCTGAAGTTCAAGGCTCCGGTGCGTATCGGCGACACCGTCACCGCCCGGGTCGAGGTCACCGCGCTGACCCCGGAAAAGAAGTTCGCCACCTTCAAGACCACCTGCTCGGTGGCCGGCAAGATCGTCATGGATGGCGAAGCCACCCTGATGGTTCCGTCCAAGGGCTGATTCCGACGCCGCCCCGAACCGCGCAGGTTCAGGGCGGCGGAGGCAAGGCCAAGGGCCGCCGCCGCTTATGCGGCGAAAGCCAAGCGCAGTACCGGCGACTGAGGCTCTGGGCGGAGCAATTCATTGATCCGCCGATTTGAAGTCGCATCCCCCTCTCCCGGCCGGGAGAGGGGGAAGTCTTGCGCTTCGAGGCCTTTTGCACTACCCCTTGGCCCTTGGTTTTTCCCTGGGGTCCTGTCCTTAAGATGCGCCTGATCCGGCATTGCGGCGAGCTTTCCCCCGACCACCGCGGTTGCGTGGTGGCGCTGGGCAATTTCGACGGCGTTCATCTCGGTCATCAGTCGGTGATCCTGACCGCGCGCCGCATTGCCCGCGACCTGGGCGTGGCCCATGCGGTGATGACCTTCGAGCCCCATCCGCGCTCGCTGTTCAATCCCGACCAGCCGCCGTTCCGTCTGACTCCCTTCCGCGTCAAGGCCCGCCTGATCGAGGCGCTGGGCACCGATTTTCTGTATCAGCAGCATTTCGACCGCGATTTTTCCGCCATGACGGCGCTGGAATTCGTCGGCGATGTGCTGGTCGGCTGCCTCAAGGCCAGCCACGTGGTGGTGGGCTACGACTACGTGTTCGGCAAGGGCCGCCTGGGCACCGGCGCCTTCCTGCAGAAATGCGGCGAGGAATCGGGGTTCGGCGTCACCGTGGTGCCGCCGGCCATGTCCGGCAGCGGCGAGACCTATTCCTCCACCGCCGTGCGCGACCATCTTGTGGCGGGCCGCCCCGACTGCGCCGCCAGCCTGCTCGGCCATTACTGGGAGGTGGAGGGCCGTGTCGAGCACGGCGACGCCCGCGGCCGCCTACTGGGCTTTCCCACCGCCAATCTGCGTCTGGGCGAGTATCAGCGCCCGGCCATGGGCGTCTACGCGGTACGGGCCGGCATCGACAAGGGCGGGGCGACGGTGTGGCACGACGGTGTCGCCAATTTCGGCCGCCGCCCCACCTTCGACAAGACCGACGAGCTGATGGAGGTCCACCTGCTGGACTTCAACGAGGACCTCTACGGCCGCCACCTGCGGGTGGCGCTGGTCGAGCATGTCCGCCCCGAGCGCCGCTTCAGCGGGCTCGACGAACTGACCACCCAGATTACCGCCGATGTGGAGACCGGCCGCCGCCTGCTGGCCGCCCGCAAATTTTCCGCCGCCGCCGGGCCCATGGTGCCCGTCGCCCCTGCCGTTTGAGAGCCTGTCATGAGCGTCGATTACAAGAACACCGTCTTCCTGCCCAAGACCGACTTCCCCATGAAGGGCGAGCTGCCCAAGCTGGAGCCCGAACTGCTGGCCCGCTGGGAGAAGATCGATCTGTTCGGCCGTCTGCGCGCCACCTCCAAGGGGCGCGAGAAGTTCATCCTTCACGACGGCCCGCCCTACGCCAACGGCAACCTGCACATCGGCCACGCGCTGAACAAGATTCTGAAGGACGTCATCACCCGTTCCCAGCAGATGCTGGGCCGGGACGCCGATTACGTCCCCGGCTGGGACTGCCACGGCCTGCCCATCGAGTGGAAGATCGAGGAGAAGTACCGGGACGTCGGCAAGGACAAGGACGAGATCGACACCGTCACCTTCCGCGAGGAATGCCGCCAGTTCGCCGCCAAGTGGATCGGCATCCAGAAGGAAGAGTTCAAGCGTCTGGGCATCACCGGTGACTGGGATCATCCCTACACCACCATGACCAACCACGCCGAATCGGTGATCGCCGCCGAGCTGGGCAAGTTCCTGCTGGACGGCTCGCTGTACAAGGGCGCCAAGCCGGTGCTGTGGTCGGTGGTGGAAAAGACCGCCCTGGCCGAGGCCGAGGTGGAGTACCACGACCACACTTCCGTCACCATCTGGGTCAAGTTCCCGGTGGTCACCGCCAGCCTGCCGGAGATCGAGGGCGCCAAGGTGGTGATCTGGACCACCACGCCCTGGACCATGCCGGGCAACCGCGCCATCGCCTATGGCGCCGAGTTCGACTATGTGGTGGTCGAGGTGGAAAGCAGCGAGTCCGATCTGGCCCTGGTCGGCGAGAAGCTGGTGCTGTGCGCCGATCTGGCGGAGCAGGTGGCCAAGGACGCCAAGTGCGTCTTCAAGATTCTGCACACCCTGAAGGGCGCCGCCCTGGCCGGCACCATCGCCCATCACCCGCTGAAGTTCCACGAGAAGGCGGCGGGCGGCTATGACTTCCCGGTGCCGCTGCTGGCCGGCGGCTTCGTCACCACCGATACCGGCACCGGCTTCGTCCACATCGCGCCGGGCCATGGCGAGGACGACTGGCATCTGGGCAAGGAACACGGTATCGCCATTCCCGATACCGTGCAGCCCGACGGCAAGTACTTCCCCCACGTGGCGATCTTCGCCGGGATGGACGTGCTGAACCAGGGCAAGAACGGCAAGTACTACTCGCCGGTGGCCAAGCCGGTGATCGAGGCCATGACCGCCTGCGGCAATCTGCTGGCCCACGGCAAGGTCGAGCACTCGTACCCCCATTCCTGGCGTTCCAAGGCGCCGCTGATCTTCCGCAACACGCCGCAATGGTTCATCTCCATGGAGAGCACGGGCCTGCGCGCCAAGGCGCTCCAGGCCATCGCCGAGACCCGCTTCGTCCCCGACCAGGGTCGCAACCGCATCGGCTCCATGGTGGAGAACCGCCCCGACTGGTGCGTGTCGCGCCAGCGCGCCTGGGGCGTGCCGATCACCGTGTTCGTGGACAAGAAGACCGGCCAGCCGCTGCGCGATCGGGCGGTGATGGACCGCATCGTCGAGGCCTTCAAGGCCGAGGGCTCGGACGCGTGGTTCACCTCGCCGCCCGAACGCTTCCTGGGCAACGAGTATGCGGCCGAGGATTACGATAAGGTCACCGACATCCTGGACGTCTGGTTCGATTCCGGCTGCACCCACGCCTTCGTGCTGGAGGGCGAGGAATGGCCGCGCCTGTCGTGGCCGGCCTCGCTCTATCTCGAGGGCTCGGACCAGCATCGCGGCTGGTTCCATTCCTCCTTGCTGGAATCCTGCGGCACGCGGGGCCGCGCGCCCTATGACGCGGTGCTGACCCACGGCTTCGTCCTCGACGAGGATGGCCGCAAGATGAGCAAGTCGCTGGGCAACGTGGTGGCGCCGCAGGAAGTGGTGGGTACCATGGGCGCCGACATCCTGCGTCTGTGGGTGGTGGGGTCCGATTATTCCGACGACCTGCGCATCGGGCCGGAAATTCTCAAGACCCAGGTGGATATCTACCGCCGCTTGCGCAACACGCTGCGCTACCTGCTGGGCGCGCTCGACGGCTTCACCGAGGCGGAGAAGCTGCCGGTGGAGCAGATGCCCGAGCTGGAGCGCTGGGTGCTGCATCGCCTGACCGAACTGGACGTGCAGTTCCGGGGCGCCTGCGACGGCTTCCAGTTCCACGGGCTGTTCACCGAGCTGCACAATTTCTGCGCGGTGGACCTGTCGGCCTTCTACTTCGACATCCGCAAGGACGCGCTGTACTGCGACGCCGCGTCGTCGCTGCGCCGCCGGGCGGCGCGGACGGTGATGGATATGGTGCTCGATACCCTGACCAAGTGGCTGGCCCCCTTCCTGTGCTTCACCGCCGAGCAGGCGTGGCTGGCCCGGCATCCGTCCGAGGACGGTTCGGTCCATCTGGAGCTGTTCCCCGAGATTCCCGCGGCGTGGCGGGACGAGGCGCTGGCCGCCAAATGGGCCAGGGTCCGCGACGTGCGCAAGGTGGTCACCGGCGCGCTGGAGATCGAACGGCGCGAGAAGCGCATCGGTTCGAGCCTTCAGGCCAGCCCGCTGCTGACCGTGTCCTCGGACATCCACGAGCTGCTCACCGGCCTCGACATGGCGGAAATCTGCATCACCTCGGGCATCCGGGTGATCGACGGCCTGCCCGCCGAGGGCGAGTTCCAGCTTCCCGACGTGCCCGGCGTGTCGGTGGCGCCCCATCCGGCCGAGGGCGCCAAATGCCAGCGCTGCTGGAAGGTGCTGCACGAGGTGGGAACCGCCGGGCATGAAGGCGTCTGCCACCGGTGCTCCGACGCGGTGGAGGCGGGCTGAGGTGGTCCTGTCCAACGCGCTGCCCCGCGGGCTCTCGGTCGCGACCCTGATCATCGGGCTCGACCAGTTGTCCAAATACTGGATCGTCGAGAAGGTGATGCGGCCCGAAGGCGTGGACGGCACGCCGTTTCACTCCGCCACCCGTATCGAACTGGCGCCGTTCTTCGATCTGGTGATGGCCTGGAACCGGGGGGTCAGCTTCGGCATCGGCAATACCGGCGGCGAGTGGAACGCGCTGATCCTCTCGGCGCTCGCCATGGTGATCTGCGCCGGCATGACCTTCTGGCTGGCCAAGGCCGAGACCCTGCTGATCCAGGTGGCGCTGGGCGGAATCATCGGCGGCGCCTTGGGAAACGTCATCGACCGGGCCCGTTTCGGGGCGGTGGCCGACTTCCTCGACGTCCACCTGATGGGCTATCACTGGCCGGCCTTCAATGTGGCGGATTCGGCCATTACCGTGGGAGCGGTTTTTCTCGTCGTGGACTCCTTGTTTGCCAGCCGCGATTCGTCTAAGAATTAGGGCCATGAAGACCAACCGCCGCCCCACCGTCCGTCTGATCGCCCCCCGCCTGCTGGCCATGGCCGCCCTGCTGGCGCCGGTGGTGTTGTCCGCCTGTACCGACGTCAAGCGCTCGCTTGGCTACGAGAAGGCGCCGCCGGACGAGTTCCAGGTGGTGCAGCGGGCGCCGCTCTCCATGCCGCCGGAATTCACCTTGCGGCCGCCGCAGCCGGGCGCCGTCCGGCCGCAGGAAGGTACGACGCGCGACCAGGCCCGGCAGATTCTGGTGGGCGGGCGTTCCGGCACTCCCATCTCGACCGACGGCCGCACTTCCGGCGATCTCGCCATGATGAAGCGGGTCGGCGCCGATTCCATCCAGTCCGATATCCGCGTCCTGGTGAACAAGGAAAATCAGGCCTTGGCCGATGCGGACAGAAGCTTCCAGGACCGCATCATGTTCTGGCGCAAGGCCGAGCCGCCGGGCGCCGCCACCGTCGACGCCACCAAGGAGACCCAGCGCCTGCGCGAGAATCAGGCGCTCGGCAAGTCGGTCTCCGATGGCGAGACTCCCCAGGTCCAGCGCCGCAAGAAGGCCTGGCTTGAAGGTATCTTCAACTAGCCGCCTTTCCCGCCTTGATTCTGCCACGATGAGCGCGCAGCCTCGCGACTCCGGGGGATTCGGCTGTCGCTCCGATGGCTCTCCGCCCCGGCTGTTCCCCCCTGGCTCCATCGCTCCATGTGGAGGTCCCCCGCATCGCTCGGGATGACACGGTGAAGCTGCTCTCAGGAGGCCCGATGAGCCCCATCCGTTTGTGCGCGCTGCTGCTGGGTGCGCTGTTGGCTGTCGTCCCCGCCGGTCGTCCGGCCCTGGCCGGAGTCTTCGATCCGGCGACCTTCACGCTGGAGAACGGCATGCAGGTGGTGGTGATCTCCAACCACCGGGTGCCCATCGTCAGCCACATGGTCTGGTACAAGGTGGGCGCCGCCGACGAGGAGCCGGGCAAGAGCGGCCTCGCCCATCTGCTGGAACACCTGATGTTCAAGGGCACCCCCAGCATCCCGCCCGGTGAATTCTCCAAGATCGTGGCCCGCAACGGCGGCCGCGACAACGCCTTCACCTCGTCGGATTACACCGGTTATTACCAGAACGTCGCCGCCGATAAGCTGGAGTTGGTGATGCGCATGGAAGCCGACCGCATGCGCAATCTGGTGCTGGACGAGGCCAATTTCCGCACCGAGCTGGACGTGGTGCTGGAAGAGCGCCGCTCGCGCACCGACAACAATCCGGCCGCCCTGCTGTCCGAGCAGATGGAGGCGGCGCTTTACCTCAACTCGCCCTATCATCGCCCGGTCATCGGCTGGCCCGACGAGATCGCCGCGTTGTCCCGGGACGATGCCCTGGCCTTCTATCGCCGCTGGTACGCCCCCAACAACGCCATCCTGGTGGTGGCCGGCGACGTGACGCCCGAGACGGTGCGCCCCCTGGCCGAGAAGTATTACGGCGCCATCGCCCGCGCCGATACGCCGCTGCGTGCCCGCACCGAGGAGCCGCCCCACCGGGCCGAACGCCGCGTCGTCCTGAAGGACGGGCGGGTGGCCCAGCCGTCGTGGAGTCGCCTCTACCTCGCTCCCAGCCTGGGGGCCGGGGCACGCGACATGGCCTATCCCCTGGAGGTGCTGGCCGATCTGGTGGGGGGCGGCGCCACCGCGCGGCTTTACCGTTCACTGGTGGTGGAGAAGGGAGCCGCCGCCGCCATCAGCGCCGATTACGATCCGGTGGCGGTGGGGCGGACGGTGTTCCGGGTGGCGGCGACGCCGCGCCCCGGCGTGCCGCTGGACAAGCTGGAAGCGCTGATCGAGCAGGAACTGGCCCGCATCGTCAAGGAGGGCTTTACCGCCGACGAGATCGAACGCGCCAAGACCCGCCTGCGGGCCAGCGCCGCCTATGGCCGCGATTCGCTGCATACCGGGGCGCAGACCCTGGGCCAGGCCCTGGCCTCGGGCGTTTCGGTCGAGGAGGTGGAAGCCTGGCCCGACCATATCAAGGCCGTGACGCCGGAACAGGTCGCCAAGGCGGCGGCTTCCGTATTCAACCCGATTTCCTCGGTCACCGGCCTGCTGTTGTCCGACCCCGCCGTCGCCAAGCCGGGGCAGGGCCGTGCCGTGATGCCGCTGCCTGATCGCTCGACCAAGGGAGTGCATTGAGATGCTGCGCCGTATCGTCATCCTGCTGGCGCTGCTGTTGGTCTCCCTTCCGGCCGGTGCCGTCACCGTCGAGAAGGTGACCAGCCCCAAGGGGATCGAAGCCTGGCTGGTCCGCGACCACTCCAATCCGATCATCGCCATGGAAGTCGCCTTCAGGGGCGGTGCCGCCCATGACCCGGCGGCCAAGGCGGGGCTGGCCGGCATGATGGCCGCCCTGCTGGACGAGGGGGCCGGTCCCTACGATTCCCAGGCCTTCCAGCAGATTCTCGAGGACAAGGTCATCACGCTGGGCTTCAACGCCGGCCGCGATTCCTTCGCCGGGCACCTGAAGACCCTGTCCGAGAACCGCGACACCGCCTTCGAGCTGTTCCGGCTGTCGCTTTCCCAGCCGCGCTTCGACAAGGAGCCGGTGGAGCGTATTCGCGGCCAGTTGCTGGCCGGGCTGATGCGCGAAAGCCAGGACCCCGGTTCCCAGGCGTCGCGCCGGCTGTTCGAGACCACCTTCGCCGGCCATCCCTACGCCCGCTCGCCGCGCGGCACCGTCGAGACGGTCAAGACCATCCAGGTGGCCGATCTGCGCGCCCTGGCCAGGGCGCAGCTGACCCGCGACCGGCTGGTGGTCGGCGTGGTCGGCGACATCACCCCCGAGGAACTGGGGCGCCGCCTGGACGAGGTGTTCGGCGCCCTGCCGGCCTCCAGTCCGCTGGGCGACGTCGCCGATGTGGCGGCCCGGCCGCCGGCCGGGCTGGCGGTGATTCCCAAGGACAACCCCCAGACCACGGCGCTGTTCGTGCTGCCCGGTCTGCGCCGCGACGATCCAGACTGGTACGCCGCCTATGTGGTGAACTACATTCTAGGCGGCGGCGGCTTCTCGTCGCGCCTGACCGAGGAGGTGCGGGAAAAGCGCGGCCTGGCCTATTCCGTCACCTCGTATCTGTCCCCCTATGCCCATTCGGGGCTGATCGTCGGCTCGGTGGCCACCGAGAACTCGCGCTTTCCCGAAAGCGTCCGCCTGATCAAGGAAGAGTTCCGCCGCATGCATGACGAGGGACCGACCGAGAAGGAACTGGCCGACGCCAAGACCTATCTCAACGGCTCGTTCCCGTTGCAGCAGGATTCCACCACCGCCATCGCCGGGCTGCTGGTCCAGATGCAGGTGGACCACCTGGGCATCGACTTCCTCGACCGGCGGGCCAAGGTGATCGATGCCGTGACCATGGATGACGCGCGCCGCGCCGCCAAGCGTCTGCTCGACGCGGACGGTCTGTCCTTCGTGGCGGTGGGAAAGCCGGCGCGGTAGAAAGGATGAGGGGAAGCGGGCGAGACGCCCGCGCCCCTTACTTCTGCTTGGTCAGTTGGTCGATCTGCTTCTGCAGGGCCGAGACGCTGGCCTGCAGGTCCTCGACCTTGGGCGAGGAGCCGTCGGCGCCCTGGGGGTAGAAGGGAGAGAACATCTTCATGGCGCTTTCCATGAAGGCCATGTTCTTCTTGCCCATGTCCTCGAACGGGCCGAAGGGGAACATCCCTTCGAGCGCGTTGCGCATGTAGTCGCGCATCTGCTGCTCGTTGTGGGAGAACGCCTGCATGGAATATTCCAGATAGCGCGGCACCAGCCCACCCAGGGAATCGCCATAAAAGCCGATCAACTGGCGCAGGAAGCTGATGGGCAGCAGGTTTTGCCCGCCCTTGGACTCTTCCTCGACGATGATCTGGGTCAGAACCGAGCGGGTGATGTCCTCGCCCGTCTTGGCGTCATAGACCACGAAATCGTCGCCGTCCTTCACCATCTGCGACAGGTGATCCAGGGTGACGTAGCTGCTGGTCGCCGTGTTGTACAGACGACGGTTGGCATACTTCTTGATCGTGATCGGGGCCTTGGCCGAGGTCTGGGACTCTGACATCTGCGTTTTCGTCTCGATTCTGTCGGGCGGGCGGCATTGCCCGCTGCATTGCACCAATAGTAACAGAATTTTACGCGGCGCGTCGATTGGCAACAATTTTCTTTCGCCGCCGCCCTATGCCCCGCTCCGTATGGTCAAGGGGGGGGAGGCTGGGCTATGATCTGGGCATGTCAGATGGGCCGCCCGATTTCAAGGCGCTCGCGCGCCGTTATCTCGACCTGTGGCAGGAGCAGGTGGCGGCCGTGGCCGCCGACCCCGCCCTGGCCGAGGCCGTTGCCCGCGGGGTCGCCATGATGACGCAAAGCGCCGCCGCGGTGGCCCAGGCCACCGGGCTGAAGGTGAACCAGACGGACGGTGGGCCGAAAGCGGATGAGCGGACAGAGCAGCCCAATGCCAAGAACGGGGCCGCGCCCCCTGGCCCTGCACCTCATGACTCACGCCTCGACCCTGATGAGCTCGCGCACCGCGTTACCGCACTTGAAGGACGGGTCGCTCGGCTGGAGGCCGCCCTTGGCGGAGGCGGGGCGGAGCCTGGAACAAAGCCTCGCCGAAGCCGGGCCCGACGCCTGGACCCGGCTTGACGAGGCGGTCGCCGCCGAGGCGGCGCACCGTCACGATACCTTCCTGGCCGGCATAGAGGCCTATCGCCACCATCCCTACCACCGCTCGCTGGAGCCGGCCCCCGAGGTCTGGCGCCAGGGCACCACGTCCTTGCGCGACTACCGGCCGCCGGGCGGCGGCGATGGCCTGCCGGTGCTGGTGGTGCCCTCGCTGATCAACCGCGCCTATATCCTCGACCTCACCGAGAGGCGCAGCCTCATGCGCTATCTGGCCGCCAAGGGGATGGCGCCGTTCCTGGTGGATTGGGACGCGCCGGGCGAGGTGGAGAAGGCCTTCACCCTGACCGACTACATCGCCGGGCGGCTGGAGGCGGCGCTCGACGAGGTGGTGCGCCTGACGGGCCGCAAGGCGGCGGTGGTGGGCTATTGCATGGGCGGACTTCTGGCCCTGGCCCTGGCCCAGCGCCGCCCAGACGCGGTATCGGGGCTGGTGCTGCTGGCCACTCCTTTCGACTTCGTCACCGGGCGCGAGGCCAATGCCGTCCTGATGAAGGCCCTGACCCAGCCCATGGGGGCGCTGATCGACGGAGTGGGCGAGGTGCCGGTGGACATGCTGCAGGCCATGTTCGCCGGTCTGGACCCCGGCCTCGCCGCCCGCAAGTTCATGGCTTTTGCCCGTTTGAAGCGCAGAAGCGCCAAGGCCCGCGACTTCGTGGCGCTGGAGGATTGGGCCAATGACGGCGTTCCCCTGGCCGGTCCGGTGGCGCGGGAATGCCTGTTCGGCTGGTACGGGGAAAATGATCCTGTGGAGGGGCGGTGGTGTATCGAAGGCAAGCCTGTCAACCCTGAGAGTGTTACGGTTCCCACCCTGGTCATGATCCCCCGGCGCGACAGGATTGTGCCGCCCGCTTCCGCTTTACCATTGTGGGAACGCATCCCAAGTGCCAAGCTGATGAGGCTGGCCGGTGGGCATGTGGGCATGCTGACCGGACCGCGCGCCAAGACCGAGGTCTATGGCCCGCTCATGCGTTGGCTGCACCGCAGGGCAGGCCCATAGACCGGTTGCATAAGGGGTAACCGAAGCGCTATGACAGCGGGGAAAGATATATTTCTGGAACCATGCCAGAAATACCCCTCTCTCGAGCGGTTCTGCCTCTGAGCGGCCCCATATCCACCTTAGGAGACTCCAAGCTCATGACCGACATCGTTATCGCCGCCGCCACTCGCACTCCCGTCGGCTCGTTCAATGGCTCGCTGGCCGGGTTGCAGGCGGCCCAGCTGGGCGAGATCGTCATCCGCGAGGCGCTGAAGCGCGCCGGGGTGGAGGCCGAGGCCGTTGACGAGGTTCTGCTGGGCCACATCCTGACCGCCGGCTGTGGTCAGAACACCGCCCGCCAGGCCGCCATCAAGGCCGGCATTCCCAACACCGCCACCGCCATGGCCATCAACCAGCTGTGCGGCTCGGGCCTGCGCGCCGTGGCGCTCGGCTTCCAGGCCATCAAGCTGGGCGATGCCAGCATCATCGTCGCCGGCGGCCAGGAGAGCATGAGCAACGCCCAGCACGCCATCTACATGCGCGGCGGCGTCAAGATGGGTGATGCCGCCCTGGTCGACACCATGATCAAGGACGGCCTGACCGACGCCTTCAACCCCATCCACATGGGCATCACCGCCGAGAATCTGGCCGAGAAGTTCCAGATCAGCCGCGAAGAGCAGGACGCCTTCGCGCTGGCCAGCCAGAACAAGGCCGAGGCCGCCATCAAGGCCGGCAAGTTCAAGGACGAGATCACTCCCGTGACCATCACGGTCAAGCGGGAGGAGAAGCTGTTCGACACCGACGAGTTCGTCCGCATGGGCGCCACTCTCGACCAGATCGCCAAGCCCAAGCCGGCCTTCAAGAAGGATGGCACGGTGACCGCCGCCAACGCGTCGGGCATCAATGACGGCGCCGCCGCCCTGGTGCTGATGACCGCCAAGGAAGCCGACAGGCGCGGCATCAAGCCGCTGGCCCGCATCGCCGGCTGGGCCACCGCCGGTGTCGATCCCAGCACCATGGGCTATGGCCCGGTTCCCGCCTCGCAGAAGCTGCTGGCCAAGCTGGGCTGGAAACACGAGGACCTGGACCTGATCGAAGCCAACGAGGCTTTCGCCGCCCAGGCCATCTCGGTCAACAAGGGCATGGGCTGGGATACCTCCAAGGTGAACGTCAACGGCGGCGCCATCGCCATCGGCCATCCCATCGGCGCCTCGGGCGCCCGCATCCTGGTCGGCCTGCTGCATGAGATGGGCAAGCGCAATGCCAAGAAGGGCCTTGCCACCCTGTGCATCGGCGGCGGCATGGGCATCGCCCTGTGCGTCGAGCGTTGATGCCATAAGGTTTTGAAAAAAGGGGAGCCGCGCCCACCCGGCGGCTCCCCGGTTTTTTCACAGGGTGGAAATACAGATCGGACACGCCGGAGCATACCGGCATCAAAGATCCGACCGGAGACACAGTGATAAGAGGAGAAGTCCATGGGTCGTTTAGCAATTGTGACCGGCGGCACCCGCGGTATCGGCCGCGAGATTTCGTTGACCCTGAAGAAGGCCGGCTACAAGGTGGTGGCCAATTACGGCGGTAATGACGAGGCGGCCGCCAAGTTCACCGCCGAGACCGGCATTCCGTCCATGAAGTGGGATGTCGGCAGCTATCCGGCCTGCGAGGCCGCCATCGCCAAGATCGTCGCCGAACACGGCCCTGTCGAGATCATCGTCAACAATGCCGGCATCACCCGTGACGCCACCTTGCACCGCATGAGCTATCAGATGTGGGAGGAGGTCATTCACACCAACCTGACCTCCTGCTTCAACATGGCTCGCCTGACCATCGATTCCATGCGCGAGCGGGGCTTCGGCCGCATCGTCAACATCGGCTCGATCAACGGCCAGGCCGGCCAGTACGGCCAGGTCAACTATGCCGCCGCCAAGTCGGGCATCCATGGCTTCACCAAGGCCCTGGCCCAGGAAGGCGCCGCCAAGAACATCACCGTCAACGCCATCGCGCCCGGCTATGTGGATACCGACATGGTCCGCGCCGTGCCGCCGGCGGTGCTGGAGAAGATCATCGCCAAGATTCCGGTGGGCCGTCTGGGCCGTGCCGAGGATATTGCGCGCTGCGTCATGTTCCTGATCGCCGACGAGGCCGATTTCATCACCGGCTCGACCCTGTCGGTCAATGGCGGTCAGCACATGTACTGATCGGCTTTCGTTTCAAGCGAAATGCTGGGGCCCTCGTCCTTCGGACGGGGGCTTTTTTATTGTGGTCGAAAGTATGTCGGGTTGTTTACTGATGTGGGGCGGTGTGGGTCAAAGGATTGCTTTGACAATAGTCAATCTCAGTCTTCCCAAGATGTAAGATTCGGTTGAATTTCGTCACCCTCTGCCTGTTGCATATTGTCAATGGTATTCCCATACTCATGTTAGGGGATTGGGGCTAACATGAGATTGGGTTATGAATAGTTCAAGCGGCAAACCGCCGGTTTCCGGGGAAGGCGCGGCGGCCGGGTCGTCCTGCGGCACCGGGCGGCGCGGCTGTTACGACGTGGCGGCGGTGGTCTCCGATGTGCTGGAGCGGCTGCTGCGTGAAACATCCCGTGACGGATTGGTGCGCGTCGAGGATGCCATCAAGATTCTGAAGCTGGTGGGGCGCGGCACCTATGAACTGGATGTCGCCTTCGACTCCCAGGAAAAGTCCTGCCGCCAGAGGTTTCAGCCGGGCCGGGGCAAGGCGTCCAGCCGCGACAATCCCTTTCGCCGCCTGATGGTCCGCCCGTTCGAGACCTTGCTGTCGGGCGAGCCGCCCGCCTATCCCCGTCCCTTCCTGACCAATTACTTCGAGGTGGTGGAGGCGGCGTGCGGCGACAAATACGCCGAATATGACCGCCACAGCCGGGCCATCCTGCAAAACCTGCTGGTGGCTCACGGTCACAATCTGGTGTGGGACACCTTCTATGCCGAGACCCGCACCGCGCAGATCCTGGCCCATGCGCTGCGCCGTCTGCTGCGCTTCCTCGAAACGCCGCCCGGTCAATGGGTCTGGGTACAGGCCATGAGCAAGCCCAGCCCCACCGGGGCGCGGCCCAGCGCCGAGCAGACCGACCGCATCCGCGAGACGCTGCAGCACACCTTGCGCGGCTTCGATCTCGGTCCGGCGGTCAATGTACGGCAGGAGGGAGGGCCATGATGGCCGCAGCCGTTTCCTCCAATCCCGACATGGCCGCCCAGTCCCGCAAGATCCTGGTGGCGGTGGTGGATGCCCATCCCGGGCATCGCCAGCAGGTGGCCTCGGCCCTGACGTCGTTCTATCAGGTGGCTACCTTCGACCAGTTCGACCTTGCCATGGATACCTTGTCCAGGACGCCGCCCTGCGTGGTGCTGCTGGACGAGAAGGCGCAGCCGCGCCTGGGCGGCGACCCCATCGCGCTCGCCCGCAAGCTGCTGAAGGGCGTGCCGATCATCCGCACCATGGCGCGGCCGCCGTCGCAACTGGGCAGCGCCGCCTTCGATACCGACGCCTGTCTGGAAAAGCCCTATCGCCGTTCGACCCTGATCAAGACCATCTCGGGGCTGGTCAACAAATCGGTGGAGGCGGGATGGGAGAATCTGGCCCCCCATTACAAGGAATCGCTGCGGCGCACGGTGGACAGCTTCAACAACATCTCCGACCTGATCGACAAGGGCGAGCCCCTGGTCTACCAGGAGATCACCGAGGCCTGCGGCCCGCTGGTGGACGCGGTCAGCAACCATGACTTCAAGGTGATCCTCAACGGGGTCAAGGGCCACGACAACTACTCCTACGTCCACTCGCTCCGGGTCGCGACGTTGCTGTCGCTGTTCGGCCATACCATCGGCCTGAAGGGCGAGGATCTCAGCCTGCTGGCCAGCGGCGGCCTGCTGCACGACATCGGCAAGATGACCATCCCGCACGAGGTGTTGAACAAGCCTGGCCGCCTGGACGACGGCGAGCTGCAGGTGATGCGCAGCCATGTGCCGAAATCGGTGGATTACCTGAAGCTGTGCGAGAGTCTGCCCAAGGGGGTGCTGACCATCGCCGCCCAGCATCACGAGAAACTGGACGGCCAGGGCTATCCCAGCGGCCTCAGGGGCTCGCAGCTCAACGAGCTGGCCCGCATGGCCTCCATCGTCGATATCTTCGGGGCGTTGACCGATCGCCGGGTCTACAAGGAACCCATGTCGCCGGAGGACGCGCTGGCCCTGATGAGCGAGCGCATGGGCGGCGAGATCGATCAGTCCCTGCTGGCCCTGTTCCGCGCCATGCTGCTGGATGCCGCCACGCCGTCGGCGTGACCGGAAAATCAGAAGCCGACCGTCGCCTGGATGAAGGCGCTGCGGCCCGGAGCCCATTGCAGCCGGGTGGTGGGGCTTTGCGGCAGCGGATTGACATGCTGGTGGTAATGCTTGTCCAGCACGTTGGCGATACCGGCGGTGACGGCGGCGCGATCACCCAGCGCCGCGCCGGCGAACAGGTCGAACAGCGCCCAGCCCGCCGTGCCGCCGGCCGTGTCCTGGCCCGAGCCCGTGGCGGCATAGGGATCGACACGGTTCTGACTGGCGGCGAAGCTGAGGCGCGCGCCCACCGATCCCACGGTATCGGGGGCCAGTTCGCGGCGATGCTCGATCACCATCTCGCCGTCCAGCGGGGGCACCTGATAGAGGGGGCGTGAATCGGTGAGATTCTCGCCACGGGTCCAAGAGAGCTTGGCTCGGGCACCAAAACTCTCCGATATCTGCCACCAGCCTTCCAGCCCGCCCCCGGCCAGATAGGCGTCCACGTTGCGGTAGATGACCGCGCCGTCGCTTTTCAGGATGCCGGGCTGCCCATGGGCGCGGTCGGCGGTGATGAAATCCTCGACCCGGTCGGCATAGCCGGTGGCCGCCACCCGCCACGATCCCGCCGGGTTGCCCGGCGCGAAATTGCCCCGAAAGCCGCCACCGTCGCGCCGCGCCCCGATCTCGAAGCGGTGATGGACCTCCGGGTTCAGTTGCGGATTGCCCACCTGTATGAGGGCGGTGGGACCGGAACTGGCATAGAAGCGTTCGCCGGCGTCGGGACTGCGCACCGCGCGGCGCAGGTCGGCATGCAGGCGTCCGCCCTTGTCCTCGGTATCATGGGTCAGCAGCAGACGGCCGCTGACGTTGAGGTTGGTGGGGCGCGAATCGTTGCCGTTGCCGTAATAGCTGTTCCACAATTGCTGCGGCGAGACCTGGAAGGACGAGGCCCCGCTGCCCGAAACCGCCGGCAGGTTGCTGCGGTCGTTGGGGTCGGAATGGATGGCGTCCAGGCGCAGGGCGGCGGCCAGGCCGTCCTGCGGCGACAGCTTGGTGGCGGTGGCCAAGGTCAGGCCGGCCTGCAGCGTCTGGACATCGGGCATGCGGTGCACCGCCTCGCCCTGGGCGGGATACAGGGCGTCGATGTCGATGTTGTAGTTCAGCACGCCGAAATCCGCCGTCACCGTGTTGCGGAAGGTGCCGGTGGTGAATTCGCCGCGCACCGTGCCGCGGGTGGTGGTCCACAGGCCGTTGTACTTGAGGCCTCCCTGGCTGCTCCGGTCGCGCAAGGTGACATTGTCGGCGTCATAGCTCAGCGCGTCGAAGACCAGGCCGGCCTCGACCCGGTTCACCGCCGAATCCTGCGGCGCATGCTCGAACACCGTCGAGGCGATGTAGCGGTCCAGGCGGGTGGCGTCGATGCCGTAATTGGGAATGCGATGGTTGTTGAAGGCGTCGCGCATGACGAAGCCGGACAGGCGGCTTTGAGGGGCGGGGCGCCAGTTGGCGGCCAATTGGGTGTTGATGCGGTCGTAACCGTAATTCACCCGCTGGCCGGCACCGTCCTCGTAGGGCTTGACGTGGTCGTGGCGCGCGCCACCCCACAGCGTCGTGTCACCGACCTCCATGTTGGTCAGCCCGGCCTCGGTCGAGACGACGCCGTTGCCCTGCAGGCCGCCGGTCAGGGCCACGTTTCCGGCCGCCGCCACCGCCCGGCGCTGAGCGAAGAATTCGGTCGGCCAGGCGGTCTTGGCCGGCATCAGCGGCTCGGCCACCGGCAGGTCGGCGAGCAGCATGGTGGGCGGCACATCCTGGCCGGCGTGGCGGCCCATGTAACGGGTGTCGATGAACGACTGGTCGGGGAGCACCTTGGGCAGCTCGGCGGCCCTCGATGATTCGGCAAGCGCCTGCACCGCCGCCAGCAGCGACAGAAAGCGTAGAAAGTGCCGATTTTGAGCATGCCCCCATGTCATGGATATAGAACTAATCGGATCGGTCGTTCAAAGGCAAGCCAATCCGGCTGCGGCCATTGCGCTCGTGGGCACTTCGGTGTACCGGTTTGAGAGGGTGAGGAGGGGAGGCAAGGCGGCCATGCGGTTGAAGGGGGCGGGAAGGCACGCGCTGGTCTTGGTCCTGGCGCTGATGGCCCTGGTTGCCTCGGGGCTGCCGGGGGCGGCCGCCGTCGTGTTGTCGCCCCACACCGAAGTACAGCCGCTGGGCGGTCACTGGTCGGTGTTGCGCGACCCTTCCGCCGCTCTCGACATCGACGACGTGACCCGCTCCGAGGCGGCGGTCGGTTTCACGCCGCTGGATGGCGATCTGGCGGCGGGTTTCGACCGTGGCGCCTGGTGGCTGCGGACCGAAATCAGGCGTGGCGCCGACGCTCGCGCCGACTGGCTGCTGGAGGTAGAGCCCGCCTATCTCGATCAGATCACTCTGTTCGTGGAGGACGAACGGGGCGCATTGCGGGCCTTCGCCGCCGGGGATCGCGCCGCTTTCGCCGCCCGCCCCCTGCCGTACCGCAGCTTCGTCTTCCGCGTCCATCTGGCCGACGACCTGCCCCACCGCGTCTATCTGCGGGTCAAGTCCACCAGTACCATCAGCGTGGCGGCACGACTCTTGTCGCCCGAGGGATTCGCGCTCAGGATCGCCCATCGGGATCTGGCCCACGGTTTCGCCCACGGTGCCTCGATCATCATCATCCTGTTCGCCCTGGTCCAGTACGTCGCCGGGCGGGATCGGCTCTATCTCGGCTTTCTCGCCTATGCAATTCCGCTGGAGACCATGTATCTGGCCCTCGGCGGCTTCGCCTCGCAGTTCCTGTTTCCCGAAAGTCCCCTGCTGGCCGATCATCTGCTTGGCATCTCGGCGTGCCTGGCCATCGGCGGCGGCATCGTCTTTGCCGCGCGTCTTCTGGATTTCGAGCAGCACTTCCCGCTGATGGAGCGCGTCTACCGTCTGGCGGGGCGCGGCTGTCAGTGGGCGGCCCTGTCGGTGCCGTTGGGGTTCTACTGGCTGGCGGCGCCGGCGGTCCAGTCGGTGGTCCTGGTCTCCTTCTTCGTCACCACGGCCCTGGCCGTGCGGCGGGTCATGGCCGGCGATGCCATGGCCCGGTGGTATCTGGCGGCCTTCTTCATCCAGATTTTGGTCAACATGGCGGTGGTGGCGCGGACGCTGGGTCTGCTGGTCACG
>Ga0265320_10000549_pt1 | contig 28901 bp, 23 predicted proteins | sample 4827metaG_FD_202087 | JGI IMG/M metagenome (GOLD analysis project Ga0265320, IMG submission 202087) | Rhizosphere microbial communities from Carex aquatilis grown in University of Washington, Seatle, WA, United States - 4-8-27 metaG | ecosystem: Host-associated > Plants > Roots > Rhizosphere >... | reverse complement strand
GCACGCGTGGTCGGCCGATGTCGTCGAAGACACGATAGTGATCGTCGTTGAACTCGAACCGGCTCTGTCCGAATCGATACGCCCAGACCCAGTTTTGCCGGAGCTTGCCGTCCTGCTGCCCGACCTCTGTCTTCGGTTCGTCGAACGGAAGCCCCTCTTCGACTTGCTGTCGCATGACGGCGCGGAGCCGATCGAGGACGCGCTCGCGACGCAGCGCGACTCGCCTCGAAGCGTCGACGCGCGCGCGATCCGGGGGCGCCACGGCTTCGCACTCGAGCGTGAGCGCCGCGCCGTCGCGCCGCAGCGCGGAGCGCGCCCAGACGTCGCCATACCGGAGATCCGCGACGACGGCGTGCTCGCCGAGCCGTCGAACGGCGAGCTCCTCGAATCCGAGCTCGTGCGCGATCGGAACGACGTCCACGTGCAACGGTTCCGACAGCGACGCGGACGTCGTGCCGAGTCGATCATAGAGAAGCAGTTTGACGCTCGCGCCGGCGTCGTCACCGTCCGCGAAGACGTAGTCCGCGACGGGACCGGTTTGCTTCCGGAGCAGGCGGCGCACCAGGGAGCCCCGTTCGAGCCAGATCTCGTGCGCGACGAACAGATCGGGGAGGCGTACCAGGTTCGTCAGCGCCGCCGCGAACGCGGGCGTCGCGGCGTACAAATAGCCGTCGGTGAGCAGCACCTGTCGCGCGAGATCGCGGCGATTCCGCAGCGTCGGATACATCGCGTAGAGCGCCTTCACCGAGTCGTCGGAGTCGAACATCGTGTGCCGCAGCCGCTCCGCCTCCGGGCTCGCGCCGACGGCGACCGGTGCGCGGAGAAAAATGACGGGGTGCGCCTTGGCGCGCGCGAACGTCTCGGCGCGACGCGCCGGCGTTTCGGCGACGCCGGGAAGCGCCGGTTCGGCCTCGAGCGCAGCGATCGTCGCGAGGCACGCCCGTTCCGAATCGGTCGCGGTCGGAATCACGGCGGTCGCGACGGCCGGGCCGTCACCAGCGCCGGAAGACGGAGCCCTCGACGAAGCGGACGCCAGTACGCCGCTCGCGATCGGCGCGGGCGAACGCTCGTGACGTCGAGCGCAACCCGGCGCGAGCAACACCCCGGCGAGCGCGAACCCAAACCAACCCTTCACCAACCCCCAGTTTAGCGCACAAAAAGAAACCGCGCGCCCGTGGGGACGGACGCGCGGTTTTCTCGGTGTAGTCGCCGCCTCGGGCGCAGCGACGATCCCTTCAGTTCGACTGGCTCGATTGCGCCGCGGCGCCTTGCTTCGCCATCTCTTCGAGCCACTCCGGCGACGGCTCGGGCATCTTTTCGAGAGCTGCCCGGAGCACCTCGTCGAGCCGGCTCACGAACACGAACTCGAGCTCGTCGCGCACCTCTTGCGGAACTTCCTCGAGATCCGCCTTGTTGCGGTCCGGAACGATGACCCGCTTCACGCCCGCGCGGTGAGCCGCGAGCGTCTTCTCCTTGAGCCCGCCGATGGGGAGCACGCGCCCTCGGAGCGAGATCTCGCCGGTCATGGCGACGTCGTGACGGACGCGGATGCCGGTGAGGAGCGAGACCAGTGCCGTGAACATCGTGATGCCTGCGCTCGGGCCGTCTTTCGGCATCGCGCCCGCAGGGATGTGGATGTGCACGTCGCTCTTCTCGAGGAACTCCTTGCTGATGCCGAACTTCTCGGCGTTCGCGCGCACGTAAGACAGCGCCGCGTGAGCGCTCTCCTTCATGACCTCGCCGAGCTGTCCGGTGAGCTGGAGCTTGCCGGTGCCGAACATGCGCGTCGCCTCGATGAAGAGGATTTCGCCGCCTGCGCTCGTCCAGGCGAGGCCCGTCGCGACGCCCGTCTCTTCGGTGCGTTCCGCGACCTCGCTCGTGTACTTCACGGCACCGAGGAACTCCCGGAGTTGCTCCTCGGTCTTGAGAACACGAGCTTGCGTGTCACCCTCCGCGACCTTCACCGCCACGCCGCGGATGACGCTCGCGATCTGGCGTTCGAGCGAACGAACACCCGCTTCGCGCGTGTAGTGCTCGATGATTTCCTCGATGGCCTCGTCGGTGAGCTTCAGCGTCTCCTCGGTGATGCCGTGTTCCTCGAGCTGCTTCGGGATCAGGTGCTGGCGCGCGATCGCGAGCTTTTCCTTCCGCGTGTATCCGGGAAGCTCCAGGATCTCCATGCGGTCACGGAGCGGCGGAGGGATCGGGTCGGCGATGTTCGCGGTCGCGACGAACATGACCTTCGAGAGGTCGTACTGAATCTCGAGGTAGTGGTCGGCGAACGTGTTGTTCTGCTCGGGGTCCAGAACCTCGAGGAGCGCCGCGCTCGGGTCGCCGCGGAAGTCGTGACCGATCTTGTCCACCTCATCCATCATGAAGACCGGGTTCACGGTCCCCGACTTCTTCATGCCCTGGATGATCTGACCCGGAAGCGCGCCGACGTACGTCCGGCGATGGCCGCGGATCGCAGCTTCGTCGTGGACGCCGCCGAGCGACACCCGGACGAATTTCCGTCCGAGCGCCCGGGCAATGCTCTTGCCGAGCGACGTCTTTCCGACGCCGGGCGGACCGAGCAGGCAAAGGATCGGGCCCTTCTTGTCCTTCTTCAGCTTCCGGACGGCGAGGTACTCGACGATGCGCTTTTTGACCTTTTCGAGGCCGTAGTGATCCTCGTCGAGGACGCGGCGCACTTCGGCGATGTCCATGTTGTCCTCGGTCTGGTGGGTCCACGGCAAATCGAGGATCCAGTCGAGGTACGTGCGGACGACCGTGTACTCGGCGCTGCCGACTTGCATCGTGCGGAGGCGCTTCAGCTGCTTCTTCGCGACCTGATCGGCTTCGGACGGAAGCTCGGCCTTGGCGATGCGCTCTTCGAGGCCGTCGAGGTCGCCCTGATCGCCTTCGTCTTCGCCGAGCTCTTCCTTGATCGCCTTGAGCTGCTGGCGGAGGACGTACTCGCGCTGGTTTTTACCCATCTCCTCCTTGATCTGGGAGTTGATGCGCTCGCGCATCTTCAAGATCTCGAGCTGGCGCGTGAGGAACCGGAGCACCTTGCGGATGCGGTCCTTCACGTCGACCGTCTCGATGAGCTGCGCCTTCTCGTCCACCGGCGCGTCGAGGTTCGCGGCCACGAGGTCCGCGAGCGCTCCCGGCGCCTGTATGGAGTCGATGAGCGACCCTGCTTCGCGAGGCAGCTCGGGCATGAGCTGAATCACCTGCTTGGCAATGTCGCGGAGGCTCATCGCCAGCGCTTCGGCTTCGACGTCTTCGGTCGCGACCGATTCGATGCGTTTGATCTTGGCCCGGAGATACGGGCTCCCTTGGGTGATCGACTCCATTCGGATGCGAGTCAGACCCTGGAGAATCAGCGAGTAGTTGCCGGAGCTGTGCTTCAGCGCCTTCAAGACGCGGGCGGCGCAGCCAACGGGATAGAGGTCTTCGGCCTGGGGGTCGTCCGTCGCGGGGTCACGCTGGGCGAAGATCGCGATGACGGGCGTGGGCTCGTCCTGGACGTCCTCCACCAACGCAACGGACTTCTCGCGGCCGACGTCGAACGGGGCCACGGCGCCGGGGAAGAGCACGGCATTTCGAATCGGCAGAACGGCAAGCTCGTCACCGAACTTCAGCTCGTCTTCCGTCGGCTGAGCGGTGGTCGGGGCAGTCGGCTTCTTCTTTTCACTCATGGGTCACCTTGTTGGCCAAGCATCGGACTTTGCCGCCGATACCTCTGCCATTCAACGAAACTAATCACACATTCCGGCAAGGCCAGCGCCTTGACTTCGTTTCGTGTGCGAAGTTTCGACAAAGGTCACGCGAAAGCGCCCGAATCCGCTCGTCTCTCGCGACTTCCGGACGTAAGAAAAACCCGTGCGCACGGTCTTCTTCGGCACACCCGAGCTCGCGGTTCCGACCCTTCGAGCGCTGGCGAGGTCCACCGACGTCGTCGGGGTCGTGAGCCAGCCGGACCGACCTGCAGGACGCGGGCTCGAGTTGAACGTCCCTGCCGTCAAGCGAGTGGCGCTCGAGCTCGGGCTCGACGTGCACCAACCCGTCAAGGTGAAGACCGGCAACCTCGACGAGTGGCTCCGGGCGCGCGAGGCGGACGTGGCCGTCGTGCTCGCCTACGGCCGTATCTTACCGCCCGCGGTGCTCGCCGCGCCACGGCGCGGCTGCATGAACCTGCACGCGTCCTTGCTCCCGCGCTACCGCGGGGCCGCTCCCATTCAGTGGGCGATCATCCGCGGCGAGACCGAAACCGGGATCTCGCTGATGCAAATGGACGAGGGGCTCGACACCGGCGCCGTCTTTTCGACGCGAAAAACGCCGATCGGGCCCGACGACGACGCGGCGACCTTGGGCGCGCGCCTTTCCGAGCTCGCGGCCGACGTCGTCGAGCTCGACTTGCCCGAGGCCGTCGCGGGGCTCGTACACGCGGTGCCCCAGAATGACGCCGCCGCAACGTTCGCGCCGCCGCTGACTCGCGAGCATGGCCGAATCGCGTGGGACGCGACCGCGCGCGCGATCGTCGACCTCGTGCGCGGGCTCGCGCCGCGACCGGGCGCGACCACCACCGTCGGCAGCCGCACCTTGAAGATCCTCGTCGCACGGCGGGGTCCTTCGGGAACGCCGACCCACGCCCCCGGCACCGTCGTCCAGGCCGACCGCGGGGGCGTCCTCGTCCAGGCCGCCGACGGGCTCGTCGAGATCGTCAAGGGACAACTCGAAGGGAAGAAGGCCGTCACGGGCCCCGATCTCGCGAACGGGAGGGTCCTCGCCGTCGGAGTCGCCCTCGGGGGATGAGCCTTGGCTCGCGCCGCAATGCCGCCCGACGATCTGCCCCTCTTTCGAGGTCTGCTCGCGGAAATCCTCGACGAGTTTCCTCGATTTCGCATCGTCCCGAAAGCGGGAGACCGCTTTTCGCGGGTCGTCGACGTCGCGCTCCGAATCGTCACGGCGGGGGGCCAGCGCGCCTACCTCACTCGCTACCACACGGTCATGGGGAGCACCCTCTACGTCCCTCCATCGTGGGACCGCATGACCGACGCCGACCGTGTCATTCTCCTTCGCCATGAGCGCGTTCACTTACGCCAGAGCCGCCGCTTCGGGTTCGGCCTCATGGCGTTCCTGTATCTCGTTCCGTTTTTCCCCCTCGGCCTCGCGTACGGCCGAGCGCGGCTCGAGTGGGAAGCGTACGAAGAGACGCTCCGGGCGACGGCCGAGCACTACGGGATCGTCGCCGTGAAGAGCGCGGCGCTTCGAGACGGCATCGTGACGCGATTCACCGGTCCGGATTACGGCTGGATGTGGCCCTTCCGGCGTTCGGTCGAGCGCTGGTACGACGACGCCGTTCGTCGCATCGAAGAGGGGGCGGCGTGTCCATCGTAGGCATCGACCTCGGCACGACGAACACCGTCGTCGGCGTCGTGCGCGCCGGTCAGGCCGCCGCGGTGCGCGACGCGCAGGGCCAGTATTTGATCCCTTCCGTCGTCTCGTTCGACGCGTCGGGCACGGTGCTGGTCGGCCGGCCCGCAAAAGAGCGGCGCACCGTCGACGCCGCGAACACCATCTATTCGATCAAGCGACTCATCGGGCGAAGCTGGGGCTCGGAAGAAGTCGAGAAAGCGCGAACCCGCTTCCCCTTCGAAATGCGCGAGGGCCCGGGGCAAGCCGCGCTCGTCGTCGCGCGCGGCGAGACCTTCACCTTGCCGGAAGTGAGCGCATTCGTGCTCCGTCACGCGCGGGCCATCGCCGAAAAGGCGCTCGGCGTCGAGGTCGAGCGCGCGGTGATCACCGTCCCCGCGAACTTCAACGACCTGCAGCGTGCGGCCACCAAGGTGGCCGGACGCGTCGCCGGTCTCGAGGTACTTCGCATCTTGAACGAGCCCACCGCCGCCGCGCTCGCGTACGGATACGGGCGGAGCAAGGGCGAGCGGATCGTCATTTACGATTTTGGGGGGGGCACCTTCGATGTCACCCTGCTCGACCTTTCCGGGAACGTGTTCGAAGTGCTGGCGACCGCGGGCGACACTTTTCTCGGCGGCGACGACATCGATCTCGCCATCGCCGATCGGATGGTGGAAGTGTGCCAGCAGAAGCTCGGCATCGACGCGCGTGCGAGCGCCCAGGTCTTCGAACGGCTCCGCTACTACGCCGAAACCGTGAAGGTGAACCTGACGACCGAAGACCGCACGTCGGTCGAAGTGCTCGACGTGGGACGCGCCGGGAAGAAACAGGTGAACCTCCCCTTCTCGATGACGCGAGCGGAGCTCGAAGCGCTCGCTGCCCCCATCGTCGACAGCACGTTCGAGGTTTGCCGCGACGCGCTCGGCGTGGCGCGCCTCGAGCCGAACGCTTTCGACCAGGTCGTCCTCGTCGGGGGATCGACGCGCCTTCCCATCGTGCGGCGCGCGGTGGAAAAATTCTTCGGGCGCGCGCCGCTCGATCGCGTGAGCGCGGACGAGGTCGTGGCGATCGGGGCGGCGATTCAAGCGAGCGCGCTCAGCGGCAGCGACCGGCGTCGAAGCGGCGTGCCGAAACCCCCGCTTCCCGCGGCGCGCCCGCTCGAGGAGTCCGTCGCGACCGAGTTCCCGCAAGAAGAACCGGACCGGTCGACGTTGCTCGGCCCTGCACCGTCACGGACGGTGAAGCCGCCGCTGCCCCGTCGCAACGCGCGCGGAGTCGCCGGCGCGCGCGCGCGTGTGACCACGAACATGGGCCTCGGCACGAACCCGGTGAAGACGATGCCGGGAGTGAGCCCGACCAAGACGGCCCGCCCGCCGGGCCTCCGCGATCGCCCTCTGCCGCCCGCACCGCCCCCGCTGCCCGTGCGCGAAGCAACGTCGGTCGACGTCAGCGCGGACGACCATCACGACGCCGATGACGAACCGACCCAAGTGAGGCCGAGTCCATCGATGGCGCCGGTCCCGATGGAGACGATGGGAGCCGTCGCGCCGTCCGAGCTCCCGCCGATCTCCGGCGAAGATCGGAGAACCCACATGGGCCTCGGCATCGCCCCCGCTCCACCGGCGCGTCCGGAGTTCACCCTGCCCGTCCCGTCCGTCGCTCCCGGCGCGCGACCAGTCAGCTTGTCACCTGCGGCGCCGAACGCGCCGCTGCCGCTGCTGATCGACGTGACGCCGCTGAGCCTCACCGTCGAGACGGTGAGCGGGTTCTGCGACGTCATCATCACCCGGAACACGCCGGTACCCTGCGAACAGTCGCGCCTCTTCGTCACGGCGCAGGACGGCCAGGACTCCGTTCACATCCGCGTCGGTCAGGGCGAATCGGGTCGGTTCTCGGAGAACACGCTGCTCGGCGAGCTCGAGCTCACCGGGCTTCGACGCGCCGCACGCGGCAAAGTACGAATCGAGGTCGCGTTCGAGCTCGACACCGACGGCCTCTTGCAAGTGCACGCGATCGACGCCGAGAGCGGCAAAGCGACGAGCGCACGCATTCGACTCATCGGGCTTCCGGAAGCGGAGGAGGTCGACGCGCTGCGAGCACGACAAGCGGCGAGGCCGTCAGCGTGAGCGACGACGATACCGTCGAACGGCTCGCCGAGTGGGTCGACGTGATCGAGGACGCCAACTACTACGAGATCCTCGGCCTGCTCGAGCTCGCCGACGACGAAGCCATCAAGATCGCGTTTCGCGAATTCGCCGTCGCGTTCCATCCCGACATGTACGTCGATGCGTCGGACGAAGAGCGCGACCTCGCGCACGATGTGTTCCGACGTGGGGCGGAGGCGTACCGTGTGCTGCAGGACCCGGTGCTGCGCGCCAAGTACGACCTGGCGCTCGGCCAGGGGCATCTGCGACTGATCGGCGGCGGGCCGGCGCGGCGGGTCGAAGGTCAGACCGCGATCCAGTCGCTTGAAGAAGTGTGTCGAACCCCCGCAGCGAAGCTGTGCGCGCGCAAGGCCGATCAGGAAATCTCGAAGGGGAACCTCGCGGAAGCGCGCCGCTTTCTGAAGGAGGCCGAGGCCCACGACGACTACGAGAATCTCGAGCTCGCCGAACGCCTCGAGGGTCTCGATCTCGCTTTGTTCGTGATGGGCGACTGACGCGGCGCGCAAACGCAACTCATCAATATCTTTGCCGATGAGCCGCGAAAGAAAGCGGCTGAGCGCGGACCGAGAACCGTCAGGGCTTGCAGGAGTTCGAGCCTCGTGAAATCATTTCGCCTTCGAAGCACGGACGCCTAGGTTTGTCGTTCAGAGTCACCGCGAAACACGCGAGGGCGCTCCGGGCGTGATAGATCCTCGGTCCACTTAGGACGTAATCTATGGACCGTTACTCCACTCTCCACATTGCGCTCGCCGTGATTTCGGTGGGCGACCACGAAGGGTCGTTGTGAAGCTCTCCTGCCCCTCCTGCGGTGCCAAATACTCGATCGCGGACGAGAAGGTCCAAGACCGGCTCGCCAAAATCCGCTGCCGAAAATGCAGTGCGACCATCATCATTGACGGGAAGGTCAGCCCGCCCAGCATCTACACGTCCGACGGAGCCGCTGCGGCGCCTGCCGTAGATGCGGGAGATGGAGGAGGCGGAATCGGTCCCGGCGAGTACTCGGTCGATTTCGGCGACAACGATCAACGCACGATGACCGCCGAGGAGATCGTGCAAGCGCTACGCATCGGCGATCTCTCGCCGGAAATGTACGTGTGGGCAGAGGGCATGTCGGATTGGACGCCCATCGGCGACGTTCCCGAGTTGTCGACCGGCATGAACGCACCGGCTCCGGTCGTTCCAGCGGCACCGCGCGCAGCGGCGCGAACCGGCGGCGGCCGCGGGTCGGCGCAAGATCTCTTCGGCGGCATCGAGACGGCCGGAAGCGAAGAAGACGTGATGACGAGCGCGGCGCAACCCCCCTCACCGCTCGGAGGCGCGAGCGCCGGTGGCGCCGCGACGGGGGCGCGCAACGAGTCGTCCGTGTTGTTCTCGCTGAGCGCGCTCACCGCGTCCGCGACGACGTCGTCGCCCCCCGCGGCGAGAAGTTCTTATTCGGCCGGGCTCGACCCGAACGGAAAAGACGACTCCGGCATCATCGACTTGAAGGCGCTCACGTCCGCCGTCAGTGCGCAGTCTGCACCGAACCCACTCACGCTCGGTTCGCTCGGCGGCGCACCTCTCGGCCTCGGTGCCCCGCTCGGCGGCATCACCGCGCCGGCGCTCTCCGCGGACAGCGGCGCGAAGTCGACGGGGAGCAAGACCGGGCTCTACATCGCCGGCGCGCTCGTCGTCGTCGGAGCCCTCATTGCCGGAGCGATCGTGTTCACGTCGAACAAGGAACCGCTCCCGGTAGCCGCTGCACCCGTAGCGCCCGTTCCGACCGTGGCTGCCGTTGCCGCCGCGCCACAACCCGCGGCTGCGCCGGAAGCACCCGCCGCGGAGCCGCCCGCGACCGGAACCGCCGCGGCGTCCGCCGCTCCTGTTGCCGCCGCAGCCGCGCCAGCCGCTTCAAGACCGAAGAGCACCTCGGCCGCCGCGGTTGCGTACTCGAAGCCCGCCAAAAAATCGTCGAGCTCGAGCAGTTCGTCGTCGAGCGGAAGCGACAAGAGCTCGGGCTCCTCGTCGTCCTCCTCATCGTCGAACTCGTCGGCAGGAAACTCGGACTCGACGCCGAAGCCGCCGCCGAAGAAGAAGGCGAAGACCTGCGACTGCGCGCCGAGCGATTTGATGTGCGCGATGAAGTGCGCGGCCGGCTAACTCTCACCGCGTAAGCGGGTTGCCGTCGTTTCAGAACAGCAGCGGCGCCGGGATCCCGAGCCGGACGGCGCCAGCGGGCGCCGCCGCCTCGTACACGCTGCCACGCCGGTCGGTGAGGCCCAGGCGCACGAGTCCGTCCGCGAACTCGAGCGCGAACGGGGCTTCTGGCTCCGGCGACGTCCCGCCGTTCGGGACGACGTAAACGCTCACCGCGAGCGGCCGCGCCGCCTCGCGCGGTGACGGCACCGCGTCGCACGCGAACGCGACATCGGCGCTCGGATCTTCGGAGGTGCATCGAACGAGCGCAGCGCGATCTTCCGCTGGGCTTGCCCCCGTCGCGCTCGCGACGAGTCGTGCGGCGCGCGCGCGAACGATCTCCGAGGCATCGCCCTCGAGCAGCGCGCGTTCCGGGTCGCCCGCGCAACGCGCCCCCATCGCGGTGAGGCCCGCGAGCGCGTTGCCGCGAACGTAGGGACGGGCGTCGCCGAGCGCGCGGCAGAGTTGGGGGGCCACCGTTGCCCCGCGTGTCCCCAGGCGCCCGAGCGCGGCGACGGCGTTGGCGGCCACGGAGCCGTCGGCGTCGCGACCGAGCGCAACGATAGCCGCGACGTTTGCCGGACCGCCCACGGCACCAAGCGACCACGCCGCGTTGCTGCGCACCGAAGGGTCCCCGTCGTGCGCGAGCGCGACGAGCGCCGGCAAAGCTTCGACGTGCCCCCCGAGAGCCTCGGCGATTTTTGCCCGCGTACCGCGATCGGGGAGCGACTCCAGAAGGCGCTCGAGCGACGCGGAACCGAGCGCGCCGGGGACGGCGCCCAGCGACTCGATGAATCCGTCGCGCACCGCGCCGGTCGTCGACCCGGCGAGCCGCTCGACGCGTTCGACGACCGCCGAATCGCGCGTCACCGCAAGGGGACCTCGAAGCGCGACGGCGATGGCGCCTCGATCGTCGCCCGCGGCGTTTTCGAACCGATCGAGGAGTGGGTTCGCCGTCGCTGCCGCCGCGCACTTGCGGAGCGCGAGCGCCGCTGCGAGACGGATGTTCGCGCGCTCGTCGGAGAGCGACTCGAGGAGCACGGCATCCTGGCCACCCCGTCCGACCATCCCGAGCGCCTGAACGGCGGCGAGGCGGAGCTCCGGATCGGTCGCGTCGCGGGCGAAAGCCGCGAGTACCGGAACCGTGCGAGGCGAACCGGTCTTGCCGAGCAAGACGACGAGTGCCGTCGTTTCGGCGCGCTGGCCGTGAGCCGCGCTCATGGCGCGCTCGATGGGCTCGACCGCCCGACCATCCGGATTTTCCGGATCGAGCAAGCGACCGACCGCGTCCACCGCGGCACGCCGAACCCAGGCGTCGCCGGAGCCGATGTACTCGAGGACCGGCCCGAGCGCGTCGGGATCGCCGGTGAGCGCGAGGGCGCGCAACGCGGCGTCGGGACGAACCACGCCGCGGCGAAGCGCCGCCGCGATGACGAGGGCCCCGCCCCTGGCGCGCATCTCCCCGAGAGAGAGCGCACACCCGTCCGCCATGGTGAACGACGGTTGACCTTCGAGGCAGAGCGCGAGCTTCGGAACCGCACGCGCCCCTGCCCGCACGATCGCCGCTCGCACCGGCGAGCGCTCGCGGGGATCGTCGTCGGAGAGCGCCGCGACGAGCGCGTCGATGCCGGCCTCGGACGGGATTTGCGCGAGCGCGTCGAAGGCGGCCTTTCTGACGTCCGGACGATGCTCGTCGCCCAGGAGCGCAACGATGGTCGACACGGCCTCCTCGGCCCGAAGACGCCCGAGGGCATCGAGCGCCGCGACGCGCACCACCTCGTCCGAGTCACGGAGCACCAGGGTGAGCGCGCTCGCTGCGCGCGGATCGCCGAGCTCGCCGAGCGCCGTCGCCACGCCTTGCCGCACGTTGGGGCGCGAGTCCTGGATCTTGCCGATGAGCGGCACGACCGCGCTCCGGTCTCCGATGCGCGAGAGCGCGAGCACGACGGCTTCGCGAACGTCGGGGTCGGAATCGTCCAAGCGTCCGAGGAGCGACACGACGGCGCGCGCCGATCCGGAGACGCCGAGCGCGCGCGCGGCCGATGCCCGGACCGCGGCGTCGGGATCGGACAGCACGCGTCCGAGCGCGGCGATGGCCTCGGTGCTCGGTTCCCTCGCGAGCGCCTCGGTTGCGGCATGGCGGACGTGCGGATCCGGATCGCCGAGCCACGCGGTCACCCGAGCGCCGAGCCCCGCCGTTCTTGCGGCGAGTAACGCCTCGAGCACCGCGACGCGCACAGCGGGGTCGGGATCGGCGAGCGCCGGCATTCCGAGGCGTGCGACGGCAGGTGCCGGAAAATCGACGAGCCGACGTGCAGCACGCCGGCGTGTCGCGACATCGGGGTTCACGAGCTCGCGCGCCGTCCGCTCCAGGGTGCTCGGCCAGACGAACGCGTTCGCGCTACTCGAAAGCAGCACCGCGGAGAGGCAAGCGCGTCCGGCGAACCGCCACACGAGGGCTAGTCTAGCCCCGAGAAACGCCGAACGGAGACCCCATCTCGCCGAATGCTTCGCGAGAGACGCGCTGCTGAGCCGGCCTGACGTACCCGTAAAACAGCAGGTTCAGTACGACGAGCCGAAACAACAAGTACCACTCGAAAACGTCGAACGCCGCCGCCAGGGCCACGCCGAACGCCAGCGAACCTGGCCCGAACCATTGGCGCCACACCTTCAGCACCGGTTCCGCGTGCCGCGCGTAGATCCGGGCGCGTTCGGGATCGTACGGCGGAAGCGCCGACAAGCGATGCGCCGTGTTCGGGTCGAACCACTGCAAGTAATCCTGCTGGCTCTTCACGTAGAAGAGATAGATCGGCCAGCAAAACCTGGCGACGACGCCGACCTTGGTGTCCTTGCCCGCGTCGTGGCGCGCTTGCGCGGTCTCGAAGTCTTCCGCGTCGCGATACGTCGGCACGGTCATCCTCAAGAACACGTTCTTGAAGTGATCGTACATCGTCGTGTGGAAGGAGCTGGTCACGCTGACCGCCACGAGCGCCGCGACGAGCGCGTAGCGAATCGCAGGCGGCTCCCAGTGCCGCACCAGGAGGACGTATCCGGTGCCCCCGACGAAGGCGATCGTGACCATCAGATCCGCGGTTCCGTCGATCATCCGTCCGAAGGGCGACGCGGTCCCGCGAAGCCGCGCGAGCTGTCCGTCTGCGCAATCGAACACTGCGGACAGCACCAGCGCGAGCGCGCCGTATTGGAGATGACCCGGGAACTGAACGATGAACGCGGTCCCGCACGCCAAGCCGAAGAGCAACGACACCAGCGTGATCAGGTTCGGCGTCACCGGCGTTGGCATGCATGCCCGCGCGAGGACGTATCCGAGCGGGCGATGAAGCCAGATATCGATCGGCTCCTCGACGACGAGGGGCTTCAAGCTTTTCAGATAGCCCGACCAGAAACCCGCCCGGGGCCCCGGGTCGATTCGACTGGCTCCCCCCGAGCCGTTCACTCAGCGTCGCTCGGCGCCGCGATGAGCTGGGCCGGTGCTCGGTGGATGCGACGCGACGCGACGCGCTCGAAGGCGCGGACGCAGCGCACGTTCTGGTCGTGCGTGCTCACGGTGACGCGCACGTACCGACGAGTCGCGTGGTGCACCTCGAGCGAGCGGATCAAGATGCCCTCGGCGAGCACCGCGGCCACGAAGTCCGCCGCCGAGAGTCCCGTTTGCGAGATGTCGACCAGGACGAAATTTCCTTCGCTAGGCAACACCGAGAGCCCGTAGATCGATCCGAGCCCCGCGGAAAGCTCGGCGCGCGACGCCTTCAGGTCGGCGATCCGCGCGTCGAACTCGGCTTGATCTTCGAGTGCAGCTTCGGCGGCGGCGAGCGTCACCGATGGCAGGTTCCACGGGATCTTCACTCGTGTGAGCAACTCGATGACCGCTGCGTGACCGAGCGCGTACCCGAGACGCAGCCCCGCGAGGCCGAACGCCTTCGAGAATGTCCGAAGGACGATGACGTTCGGATATTCGCGGAGAAGATGCGCGTAGCTCTCGCCAGAACCGAGCTCCACGTAGGCCTCGTCGACGACGGTCGGTATGCCGAGCTGTACGAGGCGCCGGAGATCGGCCTCGGGAATTCGGTTTCCGGTGGGGTTGTTCGGCGTGCAGAGGAACAAGACTTTCGTGCGTTCGGTGACCGCACGAATCAGTCCCGCGATGTCGTGCTCGTGTTCCTCGGTCATCGGAACCAGCACCGGAATGCCGCCCACGACACGCGTTCGCGCCTCGTACATGCTGAACGTCGGCACGCTGAGCAAGACTTCTTCGCCGGGTGCAACGAAGGTCCGGATCACCAGATCGATGAGCTCCGTCGATCCCGTTCCGAGGAGCACGTTGGAGGCCGTGAGCCCGTCGCCGTTGGCGAGCTTCTCCTTCAGCCGCATCCCGTTCGGCGGATACAAGTTCGCATTCGTGGCGGCGTCGACGATCGCGCGAATGACGCGCGGGCTCGGTCCGAACGGGCTCTCGTTCGACATCATGCGAAGGACGTCGCGATCTTGCGCGATCGCGAAATGCCCTTCGTTGTACGGCTTGGCGGCGCGCACCCAGGTCGGGGCGAACAGCTCCACCGCTTCCGGATGCACCGGACCGGCGCTTCCCGGTTCGTCGCCGAGCGCGTCGCCGAACACGCGAAGCATCGCCTCGGCGCGCTCGAGCGCTTCCGGTGTGTCCACGTCGATCCAGCGGGCGTCGCCGACGTCGCACGCGAAGAACGCCCCCTTCTCGGCAAGCGCGCGCACACCGTCCGAAAGCGAGCAGTCGCCCTGCTTCTCGTATGCCTTCTCGATCTCGGCGATGAGCGAGGGGCCGATACGAAACACGCCCGTGTCGATCGCGTCGTACACCTCGAGCTCTTTGCCGATCTCGGTGATGCGACCCGCGGAAGTCACGACCTTCGTCGCGTCATCGATGTCGAAGCAGCGCGGCACGTCGCGATCGACACCCAAGCCGCAAGCCCCCTCGGGCAGCTCGGCTTGCAGGAGCCGTCGCGGCAGCTCCGGCGAGTAGAGATGATCGGACATCGTCAGCAAACATTCGCCGTCGACATATTCCTTGGCGGCGAGGAGCGAGACGCCGTTCTTCGCGTGGTAGTCGCGATTCTCGACGAACCGGAGCTCGAGGCCGAGACCCGGCGCAGCAAGCAGCGCCCGACGGATCACGTCGCCGCGGTGACCGAGGACGATCACGGCTTCTTGAATGCCCACGTGTTCGAGCGTGCGGAGCACGCGAACGAGTAGTGGGACACCCGATACCGATCGAATCGGTTTGGGCGCGTCACCGGAAAGTCTCGAACCCAATCCAGCCGCTAAGACGATTGCTCTAGTTATGCGTCGGTCCTTCATTCGACTCTCCGCCCGGGCCCCTGGTAACACGCGCGATGAAATCACGGCAAATCCTTTTCAGTTCATGCGTTTACAGAAAGCGAGGGCTGTCGCGCGACGACGACACTGTTGCAATTCGAACACACTAGAACGCTCGGTTTCGCGTTCCGAAAACGGGGTCGCTTCGGTCGGACAAGAAAACAATTTCGACACTTTCCGAGTTGTCAGGCTCGTCGGTGACGATTGCCTGAGGAGCAAATGCGGTGCCACATGCTGAAGTGCGTCAAAACATTCGCACTTACAGCTCGGTGTGTGTTGCAAACGACTCTGAAAGCGCCGAGTCGCCCAACCCATCACGCCGGTGAGCGGCCTCTGAGTCGACGGTCCCGCGAAGCGTGAGACGCAGTCGCGCGCGAGCCGTGAATCGGCGGACCACCCCCATGCCACGATCGCCACGGGGCGCCACACGTGTCGCTCCTCGTTCACGACCCAACGCGGCGCGAGCGCCGACGTGCGCGCTCCCGCTCACTGAGAGAAGAGTCGCGTCGCTTGCTCCAGATCTTCCGGCGAGTCGACTTCGCACCACGGGACCCCACTGACGTCTGCGGCCCCCACGTGAAGCCCGGCGGCGATCAGGCGCGAATAGACGTCTTCGTAGTAGAGGTGGACCTCTCCGGCGTGCCGCGCGCGATCGAGGCCGTCGAAGAGAAGAGTGCTCGCTTCTGCCGAGACGCGCTCGACCCCGATGCTCTCGCCGCCGGAGCGAGCAAGTTCGAGGTGTTTGCCGAACTCCACGATGCGTGTGCCGGTCGCGTCCAGCCGTGCTTTCATCGCTTCGGCGTCGAGCCTTCGCCCCCGGTCGATCGCTGCGACGAGCGGGGCCTGAATGGCGTCGAGCCTGGAAAGAACCTCGGGTGCGAACACGACGTCGCCGTCGAGTCGATAGAACGATCGTCCCTCGAGCGCGTTTCGGCAGAGTGCGAGGGAAACCGAATTCTGAGTGCGTTCGTATTCCGAATTGCGAACGAACGTCACTTCGAGCGGCGCGTCCGAAAGCGCCGTTTTCAAGGCATCTTCGCGATAGCCAGTGGCCACGACCAAGAGCGACACGCCGCGCTCGACGAGCGCGTCGAGGGCTCGTCGGAGAATCGATCGCCCACCAACGGAAACGAGCGCCTTCGGTCGATCGTCGGTGAGAGGGCGCAGGCGGGAGCCTACGCCTGCGGCGAGAATGACGGCGGCGGGGGCGCTCATGATGATTGGCCCGACGATTGCACACCTCGTCAGTTCTTGGTAGGAGCCGCGCTCGTCACATGAAGCAACCCGAAAAAATCAAACAGCCTGGTGGAAAGCTCGCCGTTTTTCTCCCGGGCCTCGGTGCCGTATCGACCACGTTCATCGCGGGCTGTTTGCTCGCGAGGAAGGGCGAAGGGACGCCGATCGGGTCCCTCACTCAAATGGGAACGATTCGCCTCGGCAAGCGAACCGATCACCGCGCGCCGAAGATCAAAGACTTCATTCCGCTCGCAACGCTCGACCAGCTCGACTTCTGCGCCTGGGATCTGTTCCCCGACAACGCGTACGAAGCGGCGGTGAAGGCCGACGTGCTCGAATCGAAGCACCTCGACGCGATTCGCGCCGAGCTCGAGGCGATCGTGCCGAAGCCCGCCGTGTTCTATCCGGAATACGTGAAGCGGTTGAACGGCAATCACGTGAAGAAGGCAGCGACCAAGGCCGACATGGTCGAAGCGCTACGCGAGGACATCCGCTCCTTCATGGCAGAGCGCAAGGCCGATCGCGCCGTGTGTGTGTGGTGCGGCTCGACGGAAATCTACATCAAGGCATCCGAGGTTCATCAGACCATCGACGCCTTCGAGAAGGGGCTCCGCGCGAACCACCCGGCGATCTCGAGCTCGCAGATTTACGCCTGGGCGTGCTTGAAGGAAGGAGTGCCGTTCGCGAACGGCGCGCCGAACCTCTGCGTGGATTTTCCGGCGGCAATGGAGCTCTCGAAGCAGACGGCCACGCCGATCTGCGGAAAAGACTTCAAGACCGGCCAGACCCTGATGAAGACGATCCTCGCGCCCGGTTTGAAGGCGCGCATGCTCGGCCTCGACGGCTGGTTCTCGACGAACATTCTCGGCAACCGCGACGGCGAGGTGCTCGACGACCCCGACAACTTCAAGACGAAGGAAGTCTCGAAGCTCAGCGTGCTCGAGCACATTCTCCAGCCCGAGGTGTACCCCGAGCTGTACGGCAACGTGTATCACAAGGTCACGATCAACTATTACCCGCCGCGCGGCGACGCGAAGGAAGGCTGGGACAACCTCGATATCCGCGGTTGGCTCGGTTACCCGATGCAAATCAAGGTCGACTTCCTTTGCCGGGACTCGATCCTCGCCGCGCCGCTCGTGCTCGACCTGGCGCTATTCATGGATCTCGCGAAGCGCGCCGGTTTCCGCGGCGTCCAAGAGTGGCTGAGCTTCTACTTCAAGAGCCCGATGACCGCCGAAGGCCTCTACCCCGAGCATGATCTGTTCATTCAGAGCATGAAGCTGAAGAATACGTTGCGTTGGATGGTCGGGGAGGACCTGATCACTCATCTCGGTAACGAGTATTATGATTGAGGGTTGGAGAGTTTGCTCACGGGGCCCCTACCCCGTTCGCGGGTGCTCGTGGGGGTTTGCCGCGATCTGATCCAAGCAAAGAGCAGAGCAGAGCAAGCGCGATCTCTTCCGAACGCAGCGCAGAGCAGAACGAGTGCTGGCGGCGACGCGTGCGCCGATCATTTTTTGATTTGGCTCCCGGAGTGGACGGTTTGCGTCGGCGGGTCGTCTCGTTACGAGAGCCCGGAGAGTCTTCGCGATACCCAGTGCGCGCCGAGGACTACTGCGGCCGAGAGCGCCCAGGCCCAGGGCGGAAGGACGGGGGCGACGTGGCGCTCGGCGGCGATTTCGGTTGCGGTGGGAACCGGGATCGAGTCGATGGCGTCGAGATCGACGGAGCGACCGCCGCTCACGGTCGCGATGCGCTCGAGGCGCTCCGGATCGGGGCGTGAATCGCTGAAGGCAGGGCCGGCGGGCTCGCACGCAAAGTCATGTCGCGTGGGCGGCGCGGCGCCGATGCGGACGCGCGCGGTGTACCCGCCTGCCGCGAGCTTCGGCAGGGTGAGCTCCACCTCGGCGTCCTTGCCGTCTTGATGCAGCGTCACCGGGGGCTGCTTCGAGAGACCGAGCGCGTCGAGTTCGACGTCGATCGCGCCTCGCATACCGGGAAGGCGCGTGACGCGGAGCTTTCCGGGTTCGCCCGCGATGCAATCTCCGACGACCTCGACGCGAGCCGCTTCGTAGCGGGGATCGCGCATGAGCCATCCGAGGAGACCATCCCAGAGTGCGCCGTACGCGCGCCCTGCGACCTTTTCCGCGAACTCGCTGAACGCGAGCTCGTGCGTGTCGTCGACCGCGAGGGCGATCGAACGGCCGTCGCCGGCTTCGCCGAGCGCCAGGACCGGCATCGGCGCGGGGCCCGCTTTGAGCCGCGGGTGATCCCAGAGCACGATCGAACCCGGACGCGCCTGCCCGAGCAGATTCACGCCGTGCATGATCGGCAATTCGTCGCCGAGGAGTTCGCGCAGGGCGCGGGTGATCGGCGCGGCACGCCCAGCCTCGGTGTAGGAAGGAACGAACGGCGCCGGATCGTAGTCTTCGCCGGACGCGAGCTGCTCGACGGGGAGCACCGCGTCGATCGGCGTCTCGGCGTAGTTACCGCCGCCGAACGACGACGGGCCGCCGACCATGATGAGCCCTCCGCCGGCCTGAACGTACCGAGTGAGCCGTTCGAGATGTTCGGTCAACTTGTACCGAACGGCGTCGATGTCCTGCAGGATCACCGCGTCGAAGCTCGGCAGATGCACCGTGAAGAGCTCGTTCACCGGAAACTCGATCAGGGCGAGATCGTGCTCGTCGGCGTTCGGATCGTCTTCACCCTTGTTGCCCTCGCGCAGGATGAAGAACGCGACGACGTCGACGGCCTCGTCGTTCTTCAACCAACGACGGAGGGCCCGAACGTCGTACGTGGGCCGCCCCGCCAGATGAAGCAGCCGGATCCGATCGCGCGTGACGGAAAAGGTGAGAAAGCGCGAGTCGTTTTCCGGAATTTTGTCGCCGGCAGGCGCCTCGATGGACACCTGGAGGACCCGCGCGCCGGCGCGATCGAGGGTCACCTCGAGCTCGACCTTGCCGATGCCGTCCTCGATCTTCGCCTCGCCCGTCGCGAGCACGACCGAGTCCACGCCGCTGCCGAGCTCGGTGATCGTCACCGGGATGGAACGGCACGAAAGCCCTCCGGAGCACCCGACTTCGACGGTGAGCGCGAGCGGCTGATGCGCTACTGCGGCGCCTGCTGCGCGAACGGAGCGAATCGACGCGTCCGCCGGCGCGTGCTCCTCGAGCTTCACGGTGTGCACCGGCACGCCGAGCTTCCCGAGGGCGTCGGGATTCACCGCGTCGGACGACGGACTCGAGAGGCGGCCGTCGCTCACGACGATGACCGACGACGGACGTTCACCGGCGGCCTCGGTCAACGTCGAGAGCGCCGTCGAGAGATCGCTATCGGTCGTGAGCGACGAGTGATCGTCGTCGCGCGCCGGCAGGGGCGACGCCTTCCCTTCCCCGAAACCGAGAATGCTGAGACGCGCGTCCTTGAAATGCGCGGCCAGGCGTTTGATCGCCGCGAGCGCGCGGCTGCGTCTCGTCCCGTCCGAAGTCGGAATGAGCAAACGGCGCGATTCGTCGACCAACACGACGACGCGCGGCCCGACCGTCGTGCCGCGAACCGACACCTTCGCAGGACGGAGGACCGCCCCTGCGAAGAGCGCCACGCCGACAAACCCCGTCGCGACGACCAAGAGACCGCCGCGATCGCGCGAGCGGAGCTCGAACACCAGCAAGACGAGGGCCACCGCCGCGAGCGCCGCCACGCCGAGGACGGCGCCGCCGCCCAGATCCTCGGTGATCGAAATTCCGGCGACGCTCATGGCTGGAATCGCCCGCGCCGCCGCATGAGCGCCTGGGCATGAACCTGGTCATCCTTGTAGTTCGAGCACAGGACGTACATCGCGAGGTTCACCGCGAAACGGATCGCGTACTCGCGCTGTTCGGCGCCACCGGGTTCGATGGGAAACTTCCAGGAGCCGTCCGGCGCGCGGGCGAGCGCACCGAGAAGATCGTGCGCGAGAAAAATCACCTGGGTGTCGCGACCGCGAACGATCGCTTCGACGAAGGGCGGGCCCTCGACGCGCCCCGTCGGGCGATCGAGCAAATAGTACGACTTGTAGATGACGTGCTCTTGCTCGATGTCCCCGCCGGAACGCGCCATGAGCTTCACCAGAGGCGTCTCGGGAAAAATGCTGGTGAGCTCGCGGCGTGCGGCGCGACCGAAGGTGCCCTGCCCGGGCTCGAAGTCGTCGACGACGAGAACGCCGCCGAGATCGATGAATCGCTCGATCCCTTTTCGCTCCGGCGCCGTCAGCGGCGCTACGTCCGAGTCGCCGGTCCACACCGCGAACGGCTCGGCGAGCAACGCGGGATCGTCCGCTGCGACGTGACTCGGCACGAGCCGCGCGGGCGCGCTGGTCCGTCGCACGAGCTCCCATGCCCATCGACCGCACCCCGAGACGCGCGGGCCTTCCCACCGGACGCCCCCCGTCGTGAGTGCACGCGGATTGAACGCGCCCTCCTGCCCGAACGCCCGGGCAGACCGCGCGGCGAGAATCGCGGCGCTGCCTCCGAGGAGCAGCTGACGGCGCGAGAGCGTCAATCGAAGTCGTGGACTCGCCACACTCCGGCCTCTCGCCTGAGGAGAACTTTGTGCCCTCCGGGAACGTCTACTTCCGCCGTCTCGCCGTGAACCTTGACCTCGAGCGCGTCGGGGTGCTCGAGTCCGCCGACGAGCGAACGCATGTCCACCTCGATGGCGCCGCGTGTGTCCGTGGAGAGGATGCGCACGAGCGCAGCGTAGCTCCGTTCTGCAAGCGCGCCGCGCAGCTCCCCCAGGGCCTCGGCGACGGTGCGCGCCCCAGCCGGGAGCCCGGCGGCCGCCGATACGCGAAAATGCCCATTTTCGACGTCCAGGTCCGCCCGTTCGCCGTCGACGTACCGGACCTCCGCGACGGCGTGCACGACCGATTTCGGCGAGGCCGCGTTCTTCGCCTCACGCACGATTTCGAGGCGCGCGTCGTCGAGAAGACGGCGCGTTCCCTCGGCACCATAGGCACGCTTGGCCTCGTCGGTCAGCATCGCATGAACGGCTCGCGAGTCCCCGCGTTCGACCGCCGAAGCGTACGCGGCAACGGCCGCACGTGGGTCCGGGATTACCGACCCGCCGCATCCGGAGCTCGTCACGACGGCAAGAGCTCCGATGGCGAACAGAGCCCTTCGCACCATTCTGCCCGAGAGCTAGCGAAAGCGATGGCACTTGGCTACCCTTGTCGCCCGGATGAGCGCAAAAGGCCTTCGGAGAGGCGGACCTTTCGCCCGAAGGGTCGGAGCACCGTTCGCCGCCGCAGCGCTCCTCTTGGTGCTGTCGTGTGGTAGCCCGCCGCCGCGTGCGCCGAATCCGACGCGACCGCTCGACGAACGCCGGGCCGTCCAGATCATCCTGACGGCGTTTCGCGAAGAACACGATCGCGGCGTCACCGGTCGCAGCGTCGCGCTCGCCTTGGGAAAGTCGCTCGAGGTCGACGTGAGCGGCGCCGGCAAGAAATACGGCGTCGCATACATCACGGCGAACGAACGGCACGCGCTGGGAGAGGCGGTCCCCACGCCGGAGCCCGGCATGGAGGATGCGCTGCACGTCGTTCACGGCGTGGGCGACGACAGCGAGGCACGCATTCTCGTCCTGCAAGACACGATTTACCTCTACGACGATCAGGTCGGCGAGGAGCACGAAGCGACGGTCGTTACCGCCGAAAATAAACTCGAGCGCGACGTGCGCGACTTCATCGTGCGCGCCCACACCGAGAAATGGCCTTGAGGCCGTCGAGCTCGGCGAGCGAGTCATGACGTCGAGAGGCGATACGATGACGGACGGTGCGCCCCGCGAACGACGACGAATCGCGGCGAGCGCCACCGCCGCGGTGGCCGGCATCGCGATTTCCGTCGTGGGCTACGAGACGCTGGGCGGCTACGTCACGGTGTTCGCGGTGGTGGCGTTGATCTGGAGCGTCCATCGCTATGGCCGCACCGGTGCGAGTTGACGGAGCCGCGGTCCGCGAACGCCACTCGAGCGATCAGGTCTCGCTGCGCAAGACCGCCACGCCGACGTCATTGCCGAACGAAGGCGTGCGGCGAACGGCGAGCCCGAACGTTCTACCGGTGATGTCGATCACCGACGCGAACGGTTCATTTTCCTTAGTCTTCGACAGCGGATCGAGCGCGGCGATGGTCGTCATGTTGATCTCCGGCGAGACCGGCGCGCCGAAGACGGATTTTCCGACCACCACGAAGACGTAGAGCAGCGGCTCTTTCTGGTCGCGGTCACTGCCGAGGTCGCTTCGGATTTTGCTCCGCAGCGCGAACTCGAGGCGATAGGCATAGCTCGACCAGGCCCAGCCGGTCACGTAAATGCCCTTCGTCGTACCGGCGACGGTGACCGGCGTGGCAGCGACCCACTGCCCGTCGAGGCGCGGCGCACGAACGCCGGACGCTTCGGGCAACGAACCGGTCGTCTCGACGTAGCGAGTCTTCGCGTCGACGAGGCCGGGGAACGCCGGGAACAGCGCCTTGCCGGCCATGCGATCTTGCTCCTGGTCGTTTCGGAGCACCACGCCGTTCAGATCCGCCAGCGCGAAGAACGTGCTCTTGGCGATCCGCAAATCTTGGACTCGGTGTCGCGAGTCATCGAGCGCAACACGTACCGCTTTCAAATCCCCGTCGAGCTGAGGCTCGACTTTCCACGCCTCGGCGAGCGCGTCTGCCCCTTGCGGCAGCCCCCGATGCACTTCCTCGACGTCGGATGCGACGGTGTCGACGAGGAACGCGACGTGAGCCTTCGCCTGCTCGACGCTGACTTTACCGGAGTCCTTACATGAGACGACGAACGAGGCAGAAAGGAACACGCAAGAAATCGCTGTGGCTCGCCAGTTCATACGTATTTCATTTAGTCGGGACTGCTCCGCACACCAAGTGAGTCGTTGTGGGCGTGCGCCCTAGTCATTTTATCGAGCGAGGCGAGAACGACGCCAGAAGGCGTGCTCGATCCGGCGAGAGCGCATTGCGGAATCAAAGCGAGCGGGATAGGGTGAATGGTTGCCGCGGTGTGGAGGGCGCCACGGTGACACCTCGTGCCTTGCTTGGGGTATCGTGGCGAAAAACACAGAACCGCGCTCGAACCGACTGTCCGACGTCACGCTCGCCGCCGGTACTCGAAGGCCGTTCGAGGCGGTCTCGGAGATCGTCGCGGCGGAAGATCTGAGCGTCGTCTTCCAGCCGATCATCGACATGGGGGATGGAACCCTGCTCGCTTATGAAGCTTTGGTTCGCTGTCGCATTCCCGCGTACTCGTCGCCTCCGGATCTGTTCGAGCGCGCGGTCGAATCCGGCGCGGCCGGTGAGCTGGGGCGGCTGATTCGAGAAATCGCCGTGCCGCTGTCGACCGGCATTCCCATTTTCCTCAACGTGCATCCCGACGAGCTTCGCACGGGATGGCTCGTGCGACCGGACGACCCGATCTTCGCTCACGACGACGCGGTGTACCTCGAGATCACCGAGTCCGTGCCGTTCACTCACTTCGATGTCTGCAATAGCGTACTCCGCGAGCTGCGCGAGCGCGGCGGTGTGCACCTAGTCGTCGACGATCTCGGCGCCGGATATTCGAACCTGAAGCGCATCGTCGATCTCGAGCCCAAGGTCGTGAAGCTCGATCGCGAGCTCATCACCGGCGCGCACCTCAGCAAGCGACAGCGCACGCTCATCGCCGGCGTCGTGCGACTCTGCGTCGATCTCGGCGCGGTGGTCGTCGCCGAGGGCATCGAGAGCAGCGACGAGTATTTCGCTCTCCGCGACACCGGCGTGCACTACGCGCAGGGGTTTCTTTTCGCGAGGCCGGGATACCCGATGCCCGACGTGACGTGGCCGCCTCCGCCGCCCACGTCGAGCTGCGGCCCCGCAACGGCGCGCTCAATGTGAGGATCTATCCGATAGATTCTCCCGCGGCGAGGACGGCCTTGGCGTGGCCGTCCACCTTGACGCCTCGCCAGACTTTTCTGATCCGGCCGTTCGCGTCGACGAGGAATGTGCTGCGCTCGATGCCCATGTACTCGCGACCGTAGTTCTTCTTCATTTTCCAGACGCCGAACGCCTTCGCGAGCTCCTTGTCGGGGTCGGAGAGCAAGGTGAAGTTGAGGCCGTATTTCTCCTGAAAGCGCACATGGCTCTCGGTCTTGTCGGGGCTCACTCCGATGATTTTCAAACCTGCGCGCTCGAACTTCCCCTGGTCGTCGCGAAACTCGCAGGCCTCGCGAGTACAACCCGGCGTGTCGTCCTTCGGATAAAAATAGAGCACGTAGGCCTGTCCGCCGAGGGTGTTCGACGAGACGAGCGCGCCGTCTTGATCCGACAACGTAAACGCCGGCGCCCCGTCGCCCGCTTCCAAGGCCGGCGCCATCTGCTCGGCGCTCGGTGAAGGCATCGTGTCTCGCGAACGTCGTTCCTTCCCGGCGCGTGCGACGGAGGGCCCGCGCGGCGCCGAACCCGCCGCCTTTGCGGGCTCCGCTTTTACCGGCTTGGCGGGGAGTTTTTCCTTCGCCGGCTTCGCGACGGCTTTCGCTTTCGGCGGTTTCGCGAGCGGCTTCTTTTTCTTCGTCGCCTTCGCGCTCGGCGCAGCGGCCTTTTTCACGGATTTCTTGGGAACGGCCTTTTTGGATCGCTTCGTCGCCACTTCAACGTCCTTCGTCCAAGAACTCGCGCATCACCGCCTGTCACGAGAGACAGCTCACGGGGGATCGGACACTCGTTGGCGAGCCCCGACGCCCAGCAAGACGAGTAATGCGTCCCACATATCACGGACGCTCGAAAACCTCTCGGTGCGATCGATCGCGAGGGCGCGCGCGACCCAGGAATCGATCTCGGCGGGCAAATCGGGCCGCAGCGCGTAGAGGCTCGGCCGCTTGCCGGAGGTCACCGCCTCGAGCTTCTCGCGGAGGGTCGGTTCCGGAAACGGCACCCGCCCCGCGAGCGCGCGGAACAGGACGGCACCGAGCGAGTACACGTCGACCCGGTGATCGAGCTGTCGAGGGTGCCCCTCCCACACCTCCGGCGCGATGTAGCTCGGTGAACCAATGACGACTCCGTCGCGCGTGATCGGCGTCGCGGATTCGACGAAAGAAAGCCCGAAGTCGAGAAGCCGGACCCCGCCCGGGCCGCCTCGGCCGAGGATGAACACGTTCCCGGGTTTGATGTCGCGGTGCACGATGCCCCGGCGATGCGCGACGTCGAGCGTCTCGACGATGGGCCCGATGAACTCGAGCAGCGTCGACGGCTCGACGAGGAGCCCTTGGTCGGCGATGTCCGTCAAATAGGCATCGAAGTCCTGCCCGTGCAAAAACTCCATGACGAGACAGAGCGACCCGCTCTGCCGGCAGAGCCCGAGCGCGCGCAGCGCGGCCGTTCCCTCGAGCGCGATGAGGGCCAGGTACTCACGCTCGAGCCGGGTTTCGAGCTCCTCTTTTTGCGACGCGTACTCGAACAGCACCTTGACCGCGACTTCGGCGTCGGTCGTGCGGTCGAACGCGCGATAGACGAGGCTGTACCCGCCGCGCCCCACGACCTCCATCAAGCGATACCGGTCGCAGATGGTATGCCCGACCCAATTCACGACGATGCATCTAGATGACGGCCCGGCATTCGGCAACAGGCGCTCGCGGGGCGGACAAAAACCCCGAGCTAGCGGGACGCCTCACTCGACGTTCACGACTCGTATCCCGACCATGGCGAGGTCCTTGTCGCCGGGAAAAAGCGCCCAGACCGTCACTTCGTAGCGACCGGGGCGCCGGGCGTCAGAAAGGGGCACGTCGATCCGAAAGCGATTTCCGCTCACCTCGACGGGCTTCGGGGTCACGAATCCCGGCGGAAGGTAGAGCACGTATGGCGGAGGCACGAGATACGACGAGGTCTTGCCCAGCTCCGCCGCGGTCCGTGGCTTGGTCGGTTCGATCCGCGCGATGCCAACGCCGCCGACGCGAAGCGGGTCGTGCACCTCGCCGGACACGTGAACGACCTCGCCGACGTGCGCGGTTTTCGGCAAAGCGTCGTAGGTGCCGTAGTCGTCGATGAATTCCTGGTCCAGGCACGGCTGCGCGGTCCCCATTGGTTTCGCGAGCCCCACGCCGAGCTTGTTGTGTCGCGGCTTGAGAATGTTCTGCCGGTGCCCGTCGTGGGGCGGCGTCTCGGACATGAACGCGTTTTCCATCTTCTCGAGGTCGACGGGCATGAAGGTCGGCGACGGGTCGAGCGGGCGCGTCTGCTCGTCGAAAAAACACTCGGCGTTCTCGAGGACCATGTGAACGCCGCCGGCGCGGGTGTACCGCTCTTCCGGCACGGATCCATCGGTTCCCCAGTGCGCGGTGTAACCGTGCTTGGCCATGTCCTCGACGTGCGCCCGCGCGGCGTGGGCGGCCGTCTCGTCCCACTCGACGGGCGCCAAACCGGCGATCGCGCGGTCGTGATTCACGAGGCGGAGGACGTAGTCCGTGGCCTGCTCGAGCGCGAGCGGACCCGGGGGTCTCGGGATCGGGCCTGCTTCGGCGACGTGCGCCGACCCAGGCTGACGCGGTTGACACGCGACGCCGCTCGGCAGGACCACCAGCGCCAGAGTCGCGGCCGCAGCAGAAGCCCGCGACCGCGCACCGCGTAACGAAAAGGACACGGATTGCACGGTGTCCTTATAGTCGCCGAAGGCCCGCACGCCCATTTTGCGCGCGTCGATCCGGTGGCTGAATCGACGCCCGTGAGTTACTCTCCGCGCTCTCGAATTAGCCCTGTGGAGCGTCATTCCCATGCTTGATTTGCCTGATCCCGGCCTCTATCGCACGACCGAACCGTACCCCGGCCACGAAGCAGAATTTCCGGCCAGCGTGCTCGTGTATCTCGGGCAACCGTCGAACGGCGGCGTGAAGTTCGTCGTTCGGCCGCGTGAGAATCGGAACAATCGTTGGTTCTGGGGAGACCCCACCACGCCGCTCCGATCGCCGACATGGGCGCGAACCTTGAGGCAGCTTCCGGCGGAAGGGTTCTACATCCTGCCGCAAGATCTGACGTTCGAAGGCGGCGGGCGCTGGCTCAAGAACGCGATCGTCCAGCTCGGTTACAATGGGTCGGGTCAGGGGATTCTGTTCGTCGCCGAGCAACGCGAAGGCGACCCCGCGAACGCGCTCTATTTCAGTGATCGCGGCATGTCGATCGACGACGAGCTCTTGGCGCGAATCACCTGGGCGCCGATCCTCCCCGTTCCCGCGACTCAAAAGTAGAGAACGAAGCAAACGCGGCAAACGGGGCAAACGAGATAGATCGGCGGCCGTTCTCCGACCTGCACTTACACGCGACACGCAAACGCTGCTGCCTTCGGTTCCGCTCGTGGGAAAAATCGCTACTCAAAGACCCGTCCGCGTGACCGATTGCATCGGGCATCGTAGATTTGAGGATGCTCATCCGCGAGCGGCGCGACGACCGCGCCCGCACGGGTCCCTCCATTCCGGTGCCCCTCCTTCCTTCCCATCGGACTCGCCGAGCGGCCCCCCCGGTCGCCTTCTCTGCTGCGATGCTGATGCTCGGCTGCACGAGCATCCTCGGTATCGACCAGAACTACGTGGCCCAACCGACCGAGGTCGGCGAAGGCGGCCGAGCGCCTAGGCCCGACGCCTCGGCCGGCAGGAGCGGCGCGGCGACGGGAGGCACGACGTCGAGCGCCGGCTCCGGGGGCGCGACCGGCGGTTCAACGACGGCGGGCGGCACCACGGCGACCGTGGACTCCGGCGGCTCCGACAACACTTGTGGTCAGGACGCGGCGCTCTGCCAGGCCGGCCAAAAATGCTGTGCCAGAACCTGCATCGATCCGGTCCCCCTGGTCGGCTGTGGAATGCCCGGCTGCGACCCGTGCCCGACGCCGCCTGACAATGCCCTCGCGATCTGCGCGAACGACGTCTGCGCCGTTCAGTGCATCACCGGCTACAAAATGAGCGGCTCCTCGTGCGTTCCGGTGGCGACCGGAGGCACCGGCGGTGCGACGAGCACCGGCGGCGCGACCAGCGTGGGTGGCACGACGAGCACCGGTGGCACGACGAGCACGGGCGGCACGACGGCCTGCGTCCCGAAGAACTGCCCGGGGTGCGGTGTCCCGGGGCCGTTCGGGTGTTGTCTGAACAACAACACCTGCGGGTGTACGTGGGCCCCCGGGGCCGCTTGTTACTGAGCGCGGGCGTTTGCTTCGAGCACGCGGTCTTTGCAACCGCCCACGCTCAGGGGATTTCTCGTGATCCGCTCGCCGCGTCGCGCGACCTTCGTGTGCCGCTAACGACCCGCGCCGGGCTCGCCGGTAGTCTCACTTGGGAGTTTCTTGAGATTCGCTTGCAGCGTCGCGCGACGTTCGCATGCTGCCAACGACCCGCGCCGGGCTCGCCGGTATTCTCACCCGCGCTTCATTGGAGAATAGATGGGATGAGGCGGGCCGATCGAGCGCGGCCCGCCCGAGTGGTGACTTGAGAGACACAGTGGCCGACCTCTCGTCGACGGGTTTCCCTGTCGACACCCCCACGCGCTCAGAGGCGCAAAAAGACGG
>Ga0265320_10000548_pt1 | contig 28940 bp, 19 predicted proteins | sample 4827metaG_FD_202087 | JGI IMG/M metagenome (GOLD analysis project Ga0265320, IMG submission 202087) | Rhizosphere microbial communities from Carex aquatilis grown in University of Washington, Seatle, WA, United States - 4-8-27 metaG | ecosystem: Host-associated > Plants > Roots > Rhizosphere >... | reverse complement strand
TGGGCCACGTCGTGAACGAGGTCCTGCCGAAGGACCGCGACATAGCGATGGTGTTCCAGAACTACGCCCTCTACCCGCACATGACGGTGTACGAGAACATGGCCTTCGGGCTCAAGCTGCGGAAGTTCTCAAAGGCCGACATCGACTCCAGGGTCCGGGAGGCCGCCACCATGCTCGGGCTCGAGAGCTACCTCGGCCGCAAGCCGAAGGCGCTCTCCGGGGGGCAGAGGCAGCGGGTCGCCCTGGGCCGCGCGATCGTGCGCAAGCCCAAGGTGTTTCTCTTTGACGAGCCGCTTTCGAACCTCGACGCAAAGATGCGCGTCTCCACGCGCACCGAGATCTCCAAGCTGCACGCCCGCCTCGGCGCCACCATGATCTACGTGACCCACGACCAGGTCGAGGCGATGACCATGGGCGACCGGATCTGCGTGATGAGGGACGGCAACATCATGCAGGTGGCCGAGCCGCTCGAGCTCTACAACCACCCGGACAACCTGTTCGTGGCCGGATTCATCGGCTCCCCCCCGATGAACTTCTTCAGGGGGACCCTGCGCAGGGACGCCGGGCACGTCTCGTTCGTCGAGGACAACACGGGGGCGCCCCCGCTGACGGTGGCGCTCGACGAGAAGCTGGCGGCCCGGTCCTCCGGCCACATGGACAGGCCGGTCGTTTTCGGCATCAGGCCGGAGGCGATCCGCGACGCGCTGACGGCGGCGTCGCCCGAGGGCGGACCCACGGCGGACGTCAGGGTCGAGGTCTCCGAGCCGATGGGCTCCGAGACCCTCCTTTACCTGGACACGGGCGCCACGTCCTTCATCGCCCGGGTCAGCCCGACCGACCGCTTTGACGCCGGGCAGAAGGTCCAGGTCTCCTTTGACCTGACGCACGCCCACCTCTTCGACCCGGCCACGGAGCAGGTCCTGCGGTAGGATGGAGCCCGCGCCGGTCCGGGCGGCGGCGAGCCCGTCCGTGGATAAAGAAATGGTGGTGGAGGTTGGATTCGAACCAACGGTGCCAAAGGCGGTTGATTTACAGTCAACGGAGCGACCACTGCTCAACTCCACCAACGCAAACGCCGAAACATTCACGAGCGCCGGGTTCCGTCAAGGTCCATTTTGAATGGAGCCGCGCCCGGGAGCCCCCTGCGGCACCAAGGCGCTTGTGCCGCGGGGCGTCCGAGCTTAGGCATTCTCGTGGACGTGCATGACGGCCTTCAGCCAGTACCTTGATCGAATCGCCCCGGGCGGATTCCTGGCGCACCTCTCGACGGTCGCCGGCTTCCTGCTGGCCTTCTTCCTCGTGGCGAGGCTGATGAGCGAGCGCCGGGCGCCGGCCAACACGTTCGCGTGGCTGCTCGTCATCGTCTTCATCCCGTGGCTCGGGGTGCCGCTCTACCTGCTCCTCGGCGGCCGCAAGCTCCGTAGGATGGCGAAGAACAAGACGGCCCTGATCGCGGTGGTGCCCGCGATCTGCGTGGCCGACATGTCGCACATCCTCGCGCCGGTCGCCAAGACGGTCGCGGCCGCGGGCGGGTTCGAGCCGGTGGGCGGCAACCGCATAAGGCTCCTGCTCACGGGCGAGGAGGATTTTGCGGAGCTCGAGCGCCAGATCCTGGCGGCCCGCCGCTCGATCCATATCGCGACGTTCATTCTGAGCCGGGACGCGACCGGCCGGCGGATTGTGGAGCTCCTGGCGCAGCGCGCGCGGGAGGGCGTCAAGGTCCGACTCCTGCTGGACGCCCTCGGCTGCTTCGTATCCTCCAGGGGATTCGTGGACCCCATCCGCAAGGCGGGGGGGGAGGTCGGCCGGTTCATGCCCGTCATGCCGTTCACCTCGCGGGGGTCGGCGAATCTGCGGAGCCACCGCAAGATGGCGATCTTTGACGGGACGACGGCGATTGTCGGCGGCCGCAACATCGCGCTCGAGTACATGGGCGCGGTCCCCTACCCGAAGCGCTGGCGCGATTTCGGGGCCGTAATCGAGGGACCCGGGGCCGTCGTGCTTGGCGAGGTGTTCATCGCGGACTGGTGCTTCGTGGCGCGCCAGCCCCAGGACAAGGTCCGGGCGGACGCCCAGGCGGGCGGCGCCCCCGTGCGGGGGCAGTGCGAGCTCCAGGTGGTGGCGAGCGGCCCGGACGTGCCGGGCGACCCGCTCTATGAGGGGATCGTCTCGATGATCCAGCAGGCGGAGCACCACCTTCAGATCGTGACGCCTTACTTCATCCCGGACGAGGTGCTCCTGCGGTCGATGATCGTCAAGGCCCGCGCCGGGTGCGACGTGACGCTCATCCTCCCGGCCAAGTCGAACCATCCGGTGACGGACTTCGCGCGCCGCAACTTCACCCGCGAGCTGGTCAAGGCAGGCGGCAACGTGCTCGTCTACAACGGCGGGATGATCCACGCGAAGGCCATCGTGGTGGATGACCGCGTCGCCCTTTTCGGCTCGCCCAATTTCGACCTGCGGAGCCTCTTCGTGAACTTTGAGGTTGGCGTGCTGATCTACACGGCGCCCGAGATAGCCGCGATAAGGGCCTGGATCGACGACGTGATGACGCAGTGCACGCCTCCCACGATCACGAAGCGCCACCTCCTGACAAGCGTCGCCGAGGACCTCTGCAGGCTTCTGGCGCCCATCCTTTAGGGGTGGCTTCCCCCCCGGCTTAAAACGCATTACCCCCAATGAAACCCCCACGAGTCCCCCTGATCCTCTCGTCAATCGCGGCAGTGTCGCTCGCACTAGCGCCGAGGGCCGTGTCCGACACGGGTGCAACGCCGCCGCCCCCCTCGGAGCGCTATGTCTTCCACAATGTGTGCCTAGGCGGAGGGGGGTTCGTGACCGGGATCACATTCAGCCCCGCCGAGAGCGGGCTTGTCTATGTGCGGACCGACGTCGGCGGCGCCTACCGGATGGACGCCGCCGCCAGGCGATGGCTGCCGCTTCTCGACTGGGTGAGCCAGACGGACTGGAACCTTTTCGGGGTCGAGAGCCTGGCTGCGGACCCGGCCGAGCCGGGCCGGGTGTACGCGGCCGCGGGGACGTACAACAATCCCGGAGTGAGCAACGGGGAGATCCTGCGATCCGCCGACTACGGCAAGACATGGGAGCGCACGCCCGTGCCGTTCAAATTCGGCGCGAACGAGGCCGGCCGGAACAACGGGGAGCGGCTGGCGGTCGACCCGAACGACCCCCGCGTGCTCTTCCTCGGCACGCGCAGCGAGGGCCTGTGGCGCAGCTCCGACTACGGGGCCACCTGGGCGAGGGTGCCCTCGTTTCCCGACTTCGACGAGGACCTGCCCCCCTCGCGCAATCCCGCGGGCTACGTCTATGTTCCGCAGAGGACGGGGATCAACATCGTCCTCTTCGACGGGCGCAGCGGCGGGAAGGGGGCGCCGACGCCCGTCATCTTCGCCGCGGTCTCGAGCCCCAATGCGAGCCTCTTCCGGAGCGCGGACGCCGGGGTGACGTGGGCCGCCGTCGCCGGGCAGCCGCTCGGGCTGCGCCCGACCCGCTCCGCCCTAAGCTCGAAGGGGGCGCTCTACGTGAGCTACGGCAAGGAGCCCGGACCGAACTCGATGACCGACGGCGCCGTATGGAGGCTCGACACGGCGTCCGGGGCGTGGACCGATATCACCCCCGAGAGGCCCGGGGGGGACAGGCATTTCGGCTACGGATCGGTCGCGGTGGACCCGAGCCACCCGGACACGGTCCTCGCGGGAACCTGGAACCACTACTACCCCCTGGACGAGATCTTCCGCAGCACCGACGGCGGCAGGACCTGGGTCACCCTCCTCGACAAGGCGCAGTGGGACCACTCCTCTGCGCCCTACACGAGTTCGATGAACCGCCACTGGCTGGCGGACGTCGAGATCGACCCGCACGACCCGGACCACGCGATCTTCACGACCGGATTCGGGATCTGGGTGACCCGCGACCTGCGGGATGCCGACGGGGGCAAGCCGACGCATTGGAGCTTTGACGACCAGGGCATCGAGGAGACGGTGCCGACGGTGCTCCTGAGCCCGCCTGGCGGGGCCCACCTGCTGAGCGGCGTCGCGGATGTCGACGGATTCAGGCACGACGACCTCTTGGTCTCGCCGGCGGCCGGCCGCTTCGGGACGCCCGCGTTCAAGAACACCTCGGGCATGGCGTTCGCGTGGCAGCACCCGGAGGTCGTCGTCCGATCCGGGAACACCTACAGGAACGACCTGCTGACCGGGGCGTATTCGCTCGACGGGGCGGCCACGTGGAAGGCCTTCGCCACGGAGCCGCCGGGAACGGTCGGTGCGTTCTGGCGGGGCGAGGGGCCGATCACGATCTCGCCCGACGCGAAGACGGTCGTATGGTCCCCGACCGGTGTGGCCCCGCACCTGACGCGCGACTGGGGGGCGACGTGGTATCCCTGCGTCGGGGGCTCGGTGAACCTTGCGGTCGTGGCCGACACCGTGAACCCGTCGAAGTTCTACGCATACGACACCGAGGCGGGCACCCTTGTGGTCAGCACCGACGGGGCCAGGAGCTTCAAGGCGGTCGCCGGGGGCCTGCCCGTGGTCAAGGGGCGCTGGGGCCCGGCGCCCGGGAAGCTCGCCGCCGTGCCCGGCCACGAGGGCGAGTTCTGGGTGGTCGCGAACGGGGGCCTCCTGCACTCCTCGAACACGGGCGCCTCGCTTGTGGCCGCCACGAACGTCCAGGCGACCCTGATCGGATTCGGCAAGGCGGCTCCGGGCAGGAAGGCCCCGGCCGTCTTCCTGGTCGGCAAGGTCTCCGGCGTGGAGGGAATCTTCCGCTCGGACGACGGCGGGGCGGCCTGGGTGCGGATCAACGACGACCGGCACGGGTTCGGCCAAATGCGCGCCCTCAGCGGCGACCCGCGGATCTTCGGGCGCGTGTACTTCGGCACCGGCGGCCGGGGAATCCTCTACGGCGACCGAGTGAACTGACGCGGGGAGCGGCCGGCCCCTGCTAGCCGCGGGGGGTGATCGAGAGGCGGTACTCAACCGCCTCCCTGAGGGCCTCCCATGACGCGTCGATGATGTTGTCGCTGACGCCGACCGTGCCCCAGATCGAGTAGCCGTCGCCGCTCTCGACAAGGACCCGGGTCTTGGAGCCGGTGCCCTCGTTGCCCTCGAGGATGCGCACCTTGAAGTCGCGAAGCTTCATGTCGCGAAGCTGCGGGAAGGTCCTCTCAAGCGCCAGCCGCAGGGCCTTGTCCAGCGCCCCTATCGGCCCCGAGTCCTCCGCGACCGTATGGACCGACTCCCCGGCGACCTTCACGCGCACGGTGGCCTCCGACCAGATCTCGCCGCCGTGGCGCTCGACGATGACGCGGTAGCCCTCGACCTCGAAGAACTCCTTCCTGTGCCCGAGCATCCTGCCGACGAGCAGCTTGAACGACGCGTCCGCCGCCTCGTACTCATACCCGCGGAACTCGCGCTCCTTGAGCTCCTCGATGAGACCCTTCAGCTCCGGGCTCTTCTCGTCCAGCTCTATCCCGAACTCCCTCGCCTTCAGGGCGAGGCTGCTGCGGCCCGCCATGTCCGACACAAGGACCCGGGTCCGGTTGCCGACGAGCGCGGGATCTATGTGCTCGTAGCTCCGCGCGACCTTCTGGGCGGCATTGGCGTGGAGGCCTCCCTTGTGGGCGAACGCGGACTGGCCGACAAAGGGCGCCTTCGGGTTGGGCCTCAGGTTCGCGAGCTCGTCAAAGAAGAGCGAGAGGTCCCGCAGCTGGGCCATGTTCGGGGAGGAGCGCATCGTGCACCCCATCTTGAGCGCGAGGTTGGGAAGTATCGTCACCAGGTTCGCGTTGCCGACGCGCTCCCCGTAGCCGTTGACGGTGCCCTGGACCAGGGTGGCTCCCGCGTCGACGCCGGCCAGCGTGACGGCGACGCCGAGGCCGCTGTCGTTGTGGCAGTGGACCCCGATGCGGCCTCCGCCGAAGCGCTTGACGACTTCCATGACGATGGCCTGGACCTGGGGGACAAGCTTGCCGCCGTTCGTCTCGCAAAGCGTCAGGTTTGCCGCCCCCCCCCGGGCGGCCGCGTCGAGCGTGCGCAGGGCGTATTCGGGGTTGTCGAGGTACCCGTCGAAGAAGTGCTCCGCGTCATAGATCACCTCTCGGCCCTGCGCCGTGAGGTAGCGGATGGAGTCCTCGATCATCGCGAGGTTCTCCTCGGGCGTCGTCCTGAGGATCTCGGTGACGTGGAGGAGCCAGGTCTTCCCGACCAGAGTCAGGACGGGCATCTCGCTGTCGAGGAGCGTCTTGAGCTGCGGGTCCGTGTCGGCCTTCGATCCGGCCCTGCGGGTCGAGCCGAAGGCCGCGAGCTTCGCGTGCTTGAGCCTGAGCCTCTTCGCCTCGGCAAAGAACGCTATATCCCTCGGGTTCGAGCCGGGAAACCCGCCCTCGATGTAGTCGACCCCGAACTGGTCCAGGCGCTCCGCTATCAGGAGCTTGTCGGCCACGGAGAAGCTGATGCCCTCCCCCTGCGTCCCGTCCCGAAGGGTGGTGTCGTAGATTCGTATTTCGCGTGTCGGCATGGTGCTGGTGCCTTCAGATGGCGCGGGCTTCGATGAAGGCACGTATTGCGGCCGCGTCAGCCACAATCTTATGGCGCACGACGGGCAGGCCCTTGAGCGCCTCGAGGGACGGATGGGTGGGCTCGACGCCGATCGCCGCCCGGATCGTCTCCGGGAACTTTGCCGGATGGGCCGTGGCCAGAACCACGCACGGCCTCGAGCGGTCCAGGCCGCTGAAGGCGCAGGCCGTGTGCGGGTCGACGATGTAGCCGTACGCCTGGTGCACCTGCCGGATGATCCCCTGGATCTCGGCGTCCGCGCAGCGCGACGACGAGAACGTGTCCCGGTCGAAGTCGGGGAACCGGTACCTGCCCTTGCTCGCAATCTCGCCCATGACCGCCCTGACCCGGGCGCCGTCGCGGCCCAGGCCGTAGTACATGAACCGCTCGAAGTTGGAGGCCACCTGGATGTCCATCGACGGGGCGAGGCTCGGGCTCACCTTGTCGACGCGGTACTCGCCGGTCGTGAAGAGGCGGTGCAGGATATCGTTCTGGTTCGTCGCGACCCTGAACCCGTGGATAGGCACGCCCATCTTCTGGAGCATCCAGCCGGCGAGCACGTTTCCGAAGTTGCCCGTGGGGACGACGAATTCGGCGACGCGGCGCTGCCCCGGGGGAAGCAGGAGCCACGCGTGGAGGTAGTAGACGCACTGCGCGAGGATGCGCGCGATGTTGATCGAGTTGACCGCGGAGAGCCGGTGCCCGGCGCGGAACTTCCCGTCCGCGAAGAGCCCCTTCAGGACGGCCTGGGCGTCGTCGAAGGAGCCGTCGACCGCGAGCGCGTGAACGTTGGAGGCGCCCGTGCAGGCCATCTGCCGCTCCTGCAGCGGCGAGACCCGGCCGTCGGGGTAGAGGATGAAGATGGCGGCACCCTTCTTCCCCATGAGGCCGTGGATCGCCGCTGCGCCCGTGTCGCCGGAGGTCGCGCCCAGCACGTTTATCGTCTCGCCGCGGATCGCGCACTGCCTCGCGTAGAGGTTGCCCAGGAGCTGGAGAGCCACGTCCTTGAACGCGAGGGTCGGGCCGTGGAAGAGCTCGAGCACGTGGAGCCCCTCCGAAAGCTCGAGGAGCGGCGCGACCTCGGGGCGGTCGAACCCGGCGTAGGAGCGCGCCGCCAGGCCCGCCAGCTCCCGCTCCGGGATGTCGGTCGCGAACCTTGCGAGGAACCGGGCGCACAGTTCGGGGTACGCGAGCCCGGCGAAGCCCGCCAGGTCCCCCGAGAGATCCGGGAGCTCCTCGGGCACGAAGAGCCCGCCGTCCGGGGCCAGGCCCGCGGCCACGGCCTCCGCAAAGCCCACGGCAGGGGTTTCGCCGCGTGTCGAGACGTAGCGCATGCCCCTCCGGGTGCTACAGCTTGTCGAGGCCGAACGCCGCGTGGGCCACGCGCACGGCCTCGTCGGCCCTGTCCAGGTCCACGACGACGGATATCTTGATCTCCGAGGTGCTGATGAGGTCGATGTTGATCCCCGCCTCGGCAAGCGCCTGGAAGAGCGTCGCCGCGACGCCGCTGTGCGTCTTCATGCCGACGCCCACGACGGAGATCTTGGCGATCTGCTCGTGCATGGTCACGTGGCCGCCGCCGATTCCGGCCAGCACGGGCTCGAGGGCCTTCACGGCCCGGCTCGTGTCGGTCTGCGGCACGGTGAATGTCAGGTTGGCGACCCCGTGGCGGCCGACGTTCTGGACGATCATGTCGACGATGACGTTCGCGTCGGCGAGCCCGCGGAACACCTTCGCGGCCGAGCCGGGCTTGTCGGGGAGGTTGCTGATGATGACCTTGGCCTGGTCCTTGTCCGCGGCGATGCCGCGAACGACGACCTGTTCCATGTATACAACTTCTTCTTTCACGGTTGTCCCTGGATTGTGGTTGAACGAGGAGCGGACTTCAAAGACCACGCCGAACTTCTTGGCGAACTCCACCGAGCGCGACTGCATCACCTTGGAGCCCGACGACGCGAGCTCGAGCATCTCGTCGTAGGAGATCTCCTGAAGCTTACGCGCGTTCTTAACGACCCTGGGGTCCGCGGTGTAGACCCCGTCCACATCGGTGTAGATCTCGCACTTGTCGGCGCTCAGCGCCCCGGCGAGGGCCACCGCCGTGAGGTCGGAGCCGCCTCGCCCGAGGGTCGTGATCTGGCCGTCGTCGTCGATTCCCTGGAACCCCGCCACGATCACGACGCGGCCGGCGGCCAGGTCCTTGATGACCGGCTTCGGGTTGACCGTCTTGATCTTGGCCTTGGTGTGGACCCTGTCCGTGAAGATGCCGGCCTGCGCGCCCGTGTAGCTCACCGCCGGGACCTTGATGCCGTGAAGCGCCATGGCCATCAGGGCGATGGACTCCTGCTCGCCTATCGCGAGCAGCTGGTCGAGCTCGCGCTCGCTCGGCTCCGCGCAGAGCCCCTTGGCCCGCGCAATCAGCTCATTGGTCACGCCGGCCCTCGCGGAGAGCACGACGACGACCTCGTTGCCTTCCTCGCGGGAGGCCTTGATCCGCTCGGCGACCTTCTTGATCCGCTCGACGTCGCCGACAGAGGTTCCGCCGTATTTCTGTACGATTCGGGGCATGGTGAAAACGGGCCGGCCGGGCCTAGTCGCCCAGGTCTCCTATCCGCAGGAGGAGCGGCTCCTCGCGCACGCTTCCGAGGCCGGCGAGCGAGCGGAGCGCGATGCGCATGGAGCGCTCGTCGCTCTCGTGCGTGGTGAGGACCAGCGAGGCCGAACCCGTTCGCTCGGAGGGGTTCTGGATCACGCTTGCGATGCTCATTCGGTTGCGCGCCATGATCGTCGCGACACGGGCAAGCACGCCGGGGCGGTCGGCCACCGTCAGCCTGACATAGTAGCGCCCGCGGATCCTCTCGGGAGGGGCCATCCGCGCGGCCCTTGCCGGCAGGGGCATCTCCTCGCCCATGAAATGGGCGCCCTTTCCATGCAGAAGGAGCGCGACGGCGTCCGTGATGTCGCTGATGACGGCGCTCGCGGTCGCGTCCTGGCCCGCCCCGCGCCCGATGTAGACCGTCGTCCCGACGACGTCCCCGCTGACGGAGATGGCGTTGAACACGCCGCTCACCCGGGCGAGCACGCTCTCATCGGGCAGGAGCGTCGGGTGGACCCTCACGCTGATCTCGTCGGTCTCAAAGTCGCGCGTGATGATCCCCAGGAGCTTGATCCCGTAGCCGAGCGAGGCCGCGTTCCTGAAATCGGCGGGCGTGATGCGCTCTATCCCCTCGACGATCATCTGCTCGGGCCGCACCCAGACCCCGTGCGCGAGCCAGGCGAGGATCGACGCCTTGTGGGCCGTGTCCCAGCCCTCGACGTCCAGCGACTCCTGGGCCTCCGCATAGCCCAGCCGCTTCGCCTCCTTCAGGACGCTCGCATAGGGCGTGTCGAGCTCCTCCATCTTGGTCAGGATGTAGTTGCAGGTCCCGTTGAGGATGCCGTAGATGCGCGGAAACCGATTGGCCACCAGGCCCTCGCGGACGGCCTTTATCAGGGGAATGCCCCCGGCGACGCTGGCCTCGAAGAGGAAGTGGCCCCCGTGGCGCCTGGCGGCCGCGAAGATCTCCGCCCCGTGGGCGCAGATGAGCGCCTTGTTCGCGGAGACGACGACCTTCCCGAGCTTGAGCGCGTCGAGCGTGACCTTCCTCGCGGCCTCCGTGCCGCCCATGAGCTCGCAGACGATGTCGATCCCCGGATCGGTCGCGATCGAGAACGGGTCCGTGGTGAGCTTCGAGGCGGGGACCCTGACGCCGCGGGCCTTTCCCAGGCTCCTGACGGCGACGCGGCGGACGACGATGCGGGCCCCGAGGCGCGCCTCGAGCTCCTTGCGCAGGCGGCCGAAATGCTTCCACACGCCCTGCCCCACCGTACCCAGCCCGCAAATCCCGATGTTTATGGTGCGCGCCGTCTTCATTGCCTTGTGCCCCGGTCCCCGTCCTCGGTGTCCTTCCTCTTCTCGAAGCGCTTCTCCGTGCCGCTGAGCAGGCGCCCTACATTGGCGCGGTGCATGGCGACGACGAACAGCGCGACGAATGCCGCCACCCAGAGGGAGATCGCCCCGCGGTTGGAGAGGACCGCAGTCACGGGCAGGCTGAGGGCCGCCAGGATCGAGGCCAGCGAGACGTAGCGCGTGGCGAAGAAGACGCAGAGCCAGACGGCCGCGGAGACCAGGGCCACGGGGGGCATGAGGACCAGCAGGCCTCCGGCCGCCGTCGAGACGCCCTTTCCTCCCCTGAAGCGCGTGAAGCATGAGAACGAGTGCCCGACGAGCGCGAACCCGAGCCCCACGAATCCGAGGACGCTCGGGACGTTGAAGGCCCGCACCGCGCCCCAGACCACCAGGAGCGGCCAGCCCGCGGCGGCGGCGCCCTTCAGGGCGTCGAGCGCGAACACGATGTTCCGCGGCCACTTGCCGAGCACCCGGCCGACGTTGGTGGCCCCGGGGCTCCCGCTGCCGACCTCGAAGATGTTGACCCCCCTCGAGCGGGCGACCAGGTACCCGAACGGAAGCGACCCCAGGAGATACCCGGCGGCGGCCGCGACCGCGAGCGGCACAAGCATGTCACCGTGTTCGGAGCCGGTCATGGGGGTTCTAGAGGTGCACGAACTTGGCGAGCCGTATGGCCTTGTGGCCCTTGAGCTCGCGGCGCGCCGCATCGCTCGGCTCGCTGTCCAGGTTGATGACCATCAGGGCGGTCTGGCCCGGCTCCTGGCGGCTGAGCGACATGTTGGCGATGTTGACCTTGTCCCTTCCTAGGAGCGTGCCCACGTAGCCGATCATGCCCGGCTCGTCGCTGTTCTCAATGATGAGGAGCTTCCCGGTCGCCACCACCTCGACCGCGCGCCCGTTTATGGAGACGATCCTCGGGCTGCTCGCCTTCCCGATGAGCGTGCCGGTCGCGCTGCGGATGACGCCGTCCGCTCCGGTGGACTCGACCTGGATCAGCTCGGTGTAGTCGGCCTCGCCCGTCGACTTGACCACCTCGCAGCGGACGCCCAGGCGCTCGAGGAGGAACGGGGCGTTGACGAAGTTCACGTTGTCGCCGCTGATGCGCCTCAGCCAGCCCCGCAGGATTGCCCGCGTGATCGCGTTCGCGTCCAGGTCGACGATCTTGCCCCAGTAGGTGATCTTGAGGAATCCCACATGCTCGGGCGAGATCTGCTGGACCAGGGTCCCCAGCTTGGCGCCAAGGTCGAGGTAGGGCTTCAGGACGCTCAGCGTCGCCGCGTCGAGGGTCGGCATGTTGACGGCGTTGCGGATGACGCCCCCGTTCAGCACGTCGGCGATCTGCTCGGCGACCTCGACCCCGACGGCGTCCTGCGCCTCGGCCGTCGACGCGCCGAGATGCGGGGTGAGGATCACGTTCGGAAGCGCCCGGAGCTCGCTGCCCGCCGCCAGGGGCTCGTCTTCGTAGACGTCGAGGCCGGCGGCGGCCACCTGCCCGCTCTTCAGGGCGGCCACCAGCGCGGCCTCCTTGATTATGCCGCCGCGGGCGCAGTTGAACAGGCGGACCCCCTTCCTGCACTTGGCGAGGGCCGCCTCGTCGATCATGTAGCGCGTGTCGTCCGTGAGAGGCATGTGGACGGTGATGTAGTCGGACTGCGCCAGCAGGTCGTCCAGCGGGACCGACTCGATCTGCATCCCCTTTGCGCGGCTCGGCGCCAGGTACGGGTCGAACGCCAGGACGCGCATCCCGAAGGCCTGCGCCCGGCGGGCGACCTCGCTGCCGATGCGGCCCAGGCCGACGATCCCGAGCGTCTTCCTGAAGAGTTCGATGCCGGAGAAGCTCTTCCTGTCCCACTGGCCCGCCCTCATGGAGGCGGCGGCCTGCGGGACCGGCCGGGCGCCGCAAAGCAGGTGCGTGAAGGTCAGCTCCGCCGTGGCTATCGTGTTGCCCGACGGGGTGTTCATCACGATCACCCCGCGCTCGGTCGCCGCGTCCACGTCCACGTTGTCCACGCCGACCCCGGCGCGCCCCACGACCTTGAGCAGCGGCGCCGCCGCGATGACCTCGGCCGTGATCTTGGACTCCGAGCGCACCGCGATCGCGTGCACGTCCCTGACGAGCTCGAGGAGCTTCGCCGGCGTGGAGCCGTAAGCCTCAATGACTTCCAGTCCAGGCTGCTTCCGGAGCCAGGCGACACCCTTCGACGATATCTTGTCTGCGACGAGGACTTTCATGGGGGCAAAATGCGTGTGATCGAAATCCGCGGTGGCGCGCCTAGCAAGGAAAAGCGGCGCGCAAGTCGCATATGACGCGGATCCGCACCTATTTCCACCGCCATCCGTCAATGCAAGGAAGGCATCGTTTCGCCACGAAAGAGATATTGGAGGTTTCGATCGAAATAGTGCATGATCGCCCGTTTAAACCGCTTCCAGAGCAATGTGGATCGTCCGACTAGCCCTTCGCCGCCCGTACACCTTCACGGTGATGGCCCTAGCCATGGTGATCCTGGGCGTCCTCTCCGGCCTGAAGATGGCGAAGGACATATTCCCGGTGATAGACATTCCGGTGGTGTCAGTGATCTGGCAGTACGGCGGCCTGACCCCGGAGGAGATGGCGAAGCGCGTCATCACCATCAGCGAGCGGGCGATGCTGAGCACCGTGAACGACATCGAGCACCTGGAGTCGCAGTCGTTCACGGGAGTCGGGGTCATAAAGGTCTACTTCCAGCCCGGGACAAGCATCGATGCCGCGGTTGCCCAGGTCACGGCGATCAACCAGACGATCATCAGGATTCTGCCCCCCGGCGGCACTCCGCCCCTTGTAATACGTTACAACGCTTCGAATGTGCCGATCCTCCAGCTTGGGCTCAGCAGCAAGACGCTCCCCGAGCAGACCCTCTCTGACCTGGGTCTCAACTTCCTGAGGGTGCAGCTCGCCGTTGTGCAGGGCGCCTCCATCACCCTGCCCATGGGCGGCAAGTTCCGCGCGATCATGGTCGACCTTGATCTGAAGGCGCTCCAGTCGAAGGGACTGACGCCGAGCGACGTCAACGCCGCGCTCTCCGTCCAGAACCTGACCATGCCCTCGGGCACCGTGAAGATCGGCGACCGGGAGTATGCGGTGCTCCTCAACAGCAGCCCCTCCGTCGCCTCAGAGCTCGGCAACATCCCGGTGAAGCAGGTCAACGGCACGACCGTATACATCCGCGACGTCGCCCAGGTCCGCGACGGCTTCACGCCCCAGACAAACATCGTGCGCCAGAACGGGGCCCGGGGCGCCCTCACAACGATCCTGAAGAGCGGCTCGGCGTCCACGCTCGACATCATCGACCGAATCAAGGCGGTGCTCCCCCACGTGAGGAACTCGCTCCCGCCCGAGCTCGAGATGAAGGCCGAGTTCGACCAGTCGATCTTCGTGCGCGCGGCGCTGAGCGGCGTCATCAAGGAGGCCCTGATCGCCGCGGCGCTCACGGCAATCATGATCCTCCTCTTTCTGGGCACCTGGCGCAACACGCTCGTCGTGGCCCTCTCGATCCCTCTTTCCATCTTCTGCTCCGTCATCTGCCTCTATGCGCTCGGGCAGACCATCAACGCGATGACGCTCGGCGGCCTCGCACTCGCGGTCGGCATCCTTGTCGACGACGCGACCGTCACGATCGAGAACATCGACCGCAACCACCACATGAACAAGACGCTCGTGCGGGCGATTCTCGACGGGGCGCAGCAGATCGCGGTCCCGGCCTTCGTGTCGACCCTGTGCATCTGCATCGTGTTCCTGCCGATCTTCTTTTTGCAGGGGACAGCGAAGTTCCTGTTCAGCCCTCTCGCAATGTCGGTCATATTCGCGATGCTCGCCTCCTACCTCCTCTCAAGGACCGTGGTCCCGACGTTCGTCCATTACCTGCTGCTGGGAAGGCCCGTGCTGCGGGACGACGGCAGCGGGCGTGCCGGCGAGGGCGATCTCTTCTGGAGGGCCCACGTTGTGTTCAACCTGCGCTTCGAGCGGTTCCGGTCCGGCTACGTCGCGTTTCTTGGCCGCGCACTCGACCGCCGCGGCCGCGTGCTTGCCGCGATGATAGGCCTTGTGGTCGTGACCGCCCTGGCGGCCCCCTTCCTCGGGCAGGACTTCTTCCCGCGAGTGGACGCTGGCCAGTTTCGCCTGCATGTCCGGGCGCCGGACGGCACCCGCATCGAGGAGACGGAGCGCTACTTCACGCAGGCCGAGAACATCATCCGAAAGGTGGTCCCGCCCCAGGAGCTCGAGACGATCATCGACAACATCGGCCTCCCGAACGGCGGCACGAACCTGGCGTCCAGTGACACGGCGACGGTCGGCACGGCCGACGGCGAGATCCTGGTGGCCCTCAACGCCGAGAGGCACGGCTCGACGTGGGCCTACGTGCGCGAGATCCGCGCCCGGCTCAACCGCGAGATGCCGACCTGCACCTTCTTCAGCCAGCCCGCGGACATCGTCGGCCAGATTCTCAACTTCGGCCTGCCGGCCCCGATCGACCTCCAGGTTTCGGGTCAGGACAGCGCGGGCAACTACGCGCTCGTCCGGGAGATGGCCGCCAGGATCGCAAGGATCCCGGGCGCCGTCGACGTCCACGTGCACCAGGTGGTCAACGCGCCCGCGCTGGCCGTGAACGTCGACCGAACGCGCGCGCAGCAGCTCGGCCTGACCGAGAGCTCGGTGGCGAGCAACCTGCTGATCTCGCTTTCGGGCTCGGGCCAGATCGCCCCGACGTACTGGCTCAGTCCACAGGGCGTGCAGTATTTCGTGGCGGCGCAGGCCCCGCAGTACAAGATCGACTCCGTCGAGGCCCTCAAGGCGCTTCCAGTCGGCACCGCCGGCCCCGAGCACACGCCGGAGCCCCTTGAGAACGTGGCCACCGTGGAGCGGACGGTCAGCCAGCAGGTCGTGGGCCACTACAACGTGCTGCCGGTGTTCGAGGTCTATGCCAATGTCGACGGGCGGGACCTGGGCTCGGTTGGCGGCCAGGTGCGCAAGCTGCTCCCGGAGTTCGAGAAGCGGCTCCCGCGAGGCAGCACGATCAACCTGCGCGGCCAGTACACGAGCATGAACTCGTCCTTCGTCGGCCTCGGCATAGGCGTCGTCTTCGCCATCCTTCTGGTCTACCTCCTTATGGTCGTGAACTTCCAGTCCTGGCTGGATCCCTTCATCATCATCACGGCGCTTCCGGGCGCGCTCTGCGGAGTCGTCTGGATGCTCTTCCTCACCGGGACGACCCTCAGCGTCCCCTCGCTGATGGGGGCGATCATGAGCGTCGGAGTCGCCACCGCGAATTCGGTCCTGATCGTCACGTTTGCAAACGACACGCGGAAGGAAGGCAAGGATTCGCGCGAGGCGGCCCTCCTTGCCGGGCACACGCGCCTGCGGCCGGTCCTCATGACGGCGCTGGCCATGGTCATAGGGATGCTCCCGATGTCGCTCGGGCTCGGCGAGGGCGGCGAGCAGAACGCTCCCCTCGGCCGCGCGGTCGTGGGGGGGCTGCTTCTCGCGACCGCCGCGACGCTCCTGTTCGTCCCCGTGGTGTACGCGACCCTGCGCAGGAAGTCCGGCCAAACGCCCGATGAGGAGCTTGCGGAGGAACTCCGCGAGCCGGCCCAATAGGGCGCGCCGACCCTCCAGAGAAGCCCGAGATTCCAATCAACATGAAGTCAACCCGCATCCTGCTTATCGCCCTAGCGGCCGCCCTGGCGGTGGTCTTCGCGGCGGGCGTCCTTCCGCGGCTGCGCGCCGCGGCCGCGCTCGACGGGCGCTCGTCTTCGGGCTCCCGGCCCGTCGTCTCCTACGTCGTGGCCGCGAAGGAGACGGTGCCGGCGGAAGTCACGCTGCCCGCGGCGATAGCCGCCCTCCAGGACACGCCGATCTACGCCCGGACGACGGGCTACATCGCCAAGTGGACGGCCGACATCGGCGACCGCGTGAAGGCCGGGCAGGTTCTTGCGGTGATCGACGGGCCGGACCTGGACCAGGAGCTGAACCAGGCCCGGGCGAACCTGGCGCTCGCGCAGGCCAACCTGGAGCTGGCGCGCGTCAGCGCCGACCGCTGGAAGGAGCTCGGCGCCCAGAACGCGGTCGCGCAGCAGGACGTCGACCAGAAGGCTGCCGACTACGCGGCCAACAAGGCCGCGGTCGCGGCGGCCCAGGCCAACGTGGACAGGCTCGCCCAGCTGAAGGAGTTCCAGCAGGTGACGGCGCCCTACGACGGGGTGGTCTCCGCGCGCAACGCCCAGGTCGGTGGGCTCATCAACGCGGGCGCAGGGGTCGAGATCTTCCACATCGCGCAGACCGACATCCTGCGCGTCTTTGTCAGCGTTCCGCAGGCCTACGTGCGGTCGGTCAAGGCCGGGCTCGGCGCCGACGTCCTTGTGCCCGAGTTTCCCGGGCGGGTTTTCCATGGGGAGGTCGCACGCTTCGCCGGCGCGCTCGATAGCGCCTCGAGGACGCTCCTCACCGAGGTGCGGCTCGCCAACCCGAAGGGCGAGCTTTTCCCGGGGATGTATGGCGAGGTGCGCTTCAGGTTCCTGTCCGCCCAGCCAGCCATCATGCTTCCGTCCAACGCCGCCGTCATAAACGCCGCCGGCACGCAGGTCGCGACGGTCGACGACTCCAGCAGGATCCGCCTCGTCCACGTCAGGCTCGGGCGCGACTTTGGGACGCGGGTCGAGGTTGTCGACGGTCTCGCAGCCGGGGCCCGCGTCGTCGCCAATCCGAACGACGCCCTGTCGGAGGGCCTTGAAGTCAGCCCCGTGCCGGCCGACCCGGAGAAGAAGCTGTGAAAGCGCCGGCCGTGCGGTTCGTGATTGGCCTCTGGGCCGGCCTCCTCGCGCTTCTGGGCGGCTGCGCCGTTGGGCCCGACTACAGGCGCCCCGCTGTCGCCACGCCCCCGTCCTACTCCGAGGCCGGGCCCTGGAAGGTCGCGGAGCCGAAGGACACGCTCCCGAAGGCCGAATGGTGGGGCGTGTTCCACGATCCCGTCCTGGACGGCCTCGAGAGGAGGGCGCTGGCTGCGAGCCCCACCCTCGGGGCGGCGCTCGCCCGCTACGACGGGGCCCTGGCCGCGGCACGGGCGACCCGGGCGAGGCTCTACCCCTCCCTCGCGGTGGACGCCAGCGCGACCCGGGCGAGGTACTCGGCCAACCGCCAGTCCGAGTTCCCCGCCACAACCTTCGCCTACACGGCCAACTCCTTCGACCTGCCCCTCGTCTTGTCGTACGAGGTGGACCTGTTCGGCGCGGCGAGGCGCTCGGCGGAGGGCGCGCGGGCGCTGGCCGAGGCGCAGGGCGCGAGCTACCAGAACGTCCTCCTCACGCTCGAGGCGGGCGTGGCCCAGAACTATTTCACGCTGCGCTCGCTCGTGTCGCAGCGGGAGCTTCTTCGCCGCAACGTCTCCCTCCTTCAGGGCGCCCTGGACCTTGTTCGCAAGCTCCGCAAGGGTGGCGCAAACAGCGACCTCGACGTCTACGAGGCCGAGACCGAGGTGGCCACGGTGGAGAGCACGGCGGTCGCGAACGACCGCGCGATCGCCGAGGAGGAGCACGCGCTCGCCGTCCTCGTGGGCGAAAACCCCGAGAGCTTCGCCCTTGAGGCGGCCCCGCTCGACGCCGCGACCCCCCCCGTCCCGACGGGGCTGCCGAGCGAGCTCCTCGAGCGCCGGCCCGACGTCGCCGCCGCGGAGCGCGCGCTCGCCGCCGCGAACGCCAGGATCGGGGTCGCCAAGGCGGCCTTCTTCCCGTCGATAGGCCTGACCGCGCTGGCGGGCGCGAACAGCAGCGACCTGAACACGCTTCTCAACTGGAGCAGCCGCGAATGGGCGGCCGGGCCGCTGGTGTCGCTGCCGATCTTCAGCGGCGGGGCCAGCCTTGCCAACTACAGGCAGGCGAAGGCCGCCTATGAGGAGGCCGTGGCCAACTACCGCGGGCAGGTGCTGGTCGCGTTCCGGGAGGTTGAGGACGGGCTCTCGGACCTTCGCCTGCTGGCCCGCCAGGCGGACCTGCTCGAGCGCGCCGTGGCCTCCTCGAGGGGAGCGACAAACCTCTCGGTCGTCCGCTACAAGGCGGGCCTCGTGAGCTACATCGAGGTGATCGACAGCCAGCGCACCCAGCTCGCGAGCGAGATCTCGCTCACGCAGGCCCGGGCGCAGCGCCTCTCGGCGACCGTCCTACTGGTGCGCGCCCTGGGCGGCGGCTGGTGACGGGGCGGCTAATGGGACCTCGGCGGCGACAGGGTGCCGGCCGGCAGGAAGTGGGCCGCGAAGCCTATCTTGTCCGCCCACTCGTCGATCACCTTCGTGACGGGCGATGTGCCGGTCGAGCCCCCGTGCCCGGCGTTTGACTCGATGCGGATGAGGACGGGCCCGGAGCCGGGAACCTGCGCCGCCTCGTTCTGCAGCGCCGCCGCGTACTTGAAGGAATGCGCCGGGAAGACGCGGTCGTCGTGGTCCCCGGTCGTGATGAAAACGGCGGGGTACCTCGCGCCGGGCCTGATGTTGTGGAGCGGGGAATACGCCCTCAGGTACGCGAACCCGGCGGGATCCTCGCTCGTGCCGTAGTCCGACGCCCACGCCGCCCCCACGGTGAACGTGTGGTAGCGGAGCATGTCCATGACGCCCACCCCGGGAAGCGCGACCGCGGCCAAATCGGGCCGCTGGTTGAGCACCGCGCCTATGAGGAGCCCTCCGTTGGAGCGGCCCTCGATCACCATCCGGTCCCGCCGGGCGTAGCCCTTCGCCACGAGGAAGTCAGCGGCCGAGATGAAGTCGTCGAAGACGTTCTGCTTCCGCTCCTTTGTGCCCGCGAGGTGCCACGCCTCCCCGTATTCCGAGCCTCCCCGGACGTTCGCCTGGGCGTAGATCCCGCCCATCTCAAGCCAGACCGCTACCGGAAGCGTGTAGGCGGGCTTCATCGCGACGTTGAAGCCGCCGTACGCGTAGAGCCACAGGGCGGCGGTGCCGTCCAGCTTGAGGCCCTTTCGTGCGGTGATGAACATCGGGATCCGCGTCCCGTCGCGCGAGGCGTAGAAGATCTCCCGCGTCTCGTAGGCCAGCGGGTCAAAGGCCGTCGTCGGCCGCTGGAACACGGCCTCGAGGCCCGTGTCCACGTCGCAGCTCAGGATCGTCTCGGGCGCGAGGAATGAAGTGAAGCCGAAGAAGAGCTCCGGGTCGTCGCTCCTGCCCGCAAGGCCGGCGATGCAGCCGATGCCAGGAAGCGCGAGGGCGCGGTGCGAGGAGCCGTCGGACGCGTACGACGTCAGGGTGCTCCTGACGTCGTGCAGCGTGGAGATGACAAGCCGCCCGCCCACGAGCCCGGCCTCCTCGATGCTGTCGCCGGCCTGGGGCACCGGCGTCTTCCACGCCGCGGCATCGGGCGAGTCCAGGGCGATGGCCACCACCCTGCCCCGCGGCGCCTCCAGGGTCGTCAGGACGTAGAACACGGGCCCCAGGTTGCCCACGAGGGAGTACCGCGCATCGAACTTGCCCAGCAGCCGGACGACGGGGCCGCCGAGGCGCGGCGCCGCGGGTTCCACGAGGTCGACATAGTAGAGCGCGTTCTCGGTCCGGTCGTTCTGGCTCACCGTGATCGCGAGGTACCGGCCGTCGTCGGTGACCTCGCCGTCAAAGAACCAGTCCGGGTGCTCCTTCATCTCGAAGATGAGGCGGTCGGCCGACTGGTCGGTTCCCAGCCTGTGGTAGTAGAGCTGCCGGCCGCTGAGCCGGCCGAAGAGCTTGTCGCCCTTGGTGACCTCCGGGAAGCGGCTGTAGAAGAAGCCGGCGCTGTCCTTGGTCCAGGCGATCCCGGAGAACTTCACCCACCGCACCACGTCGCCAAGGTCCCTGCCGGTCGCGACGTCGCGCACGTGGAACTCGTTCCAGTCGGACCCCGCCGTCGCGAGGCCGTAGCCCAGGAGCCTGCCGTCGTCGGACGGCGATATCTCCGTGGCCGCGACCGTGCCCTCCGCCGAGAGGGCGTTGGGGTCGATCAGGACCCGCGGCTCGCTCCCGGGGGCGTCCATCACGTAGGGCACCGCCTGGTTCTGCAGGCCGTCGTTCTTCGTGTAGAACATGCGCGATCCGCGCTTCTGCGGCAGGCTGAACTTGGGGTAGTTCCAGAGCTCCCTCAGGCGGCTGCGCACCGCAACCCTCTCGGGCATGCCGGCCAGCGCCGCGGACGTTGCGGCGCGCTCCGCGGCGACCCAGGCAACCGTCTCGGGCGAATCGATGTCCTCCATCCAGCGGTACGGGTCCGGGACCTTTTCGCCGAAGTAGTCGTCGACCTGCGGGCCGCGCCTGGCCGGCGGGGCGTCCGCCGCCGCCGCGCAACCGCAGGCCGCCAAAAAAATCACAACTAATCTCGCGGATTTCCGCATTCTGGAACGATTCATGGTGCATGGTGTCGGCCCTACCACGTGAATTCCAAGACCGAAGTGCATCCTGGCGCGCGCGACCTGCGGTTTGATTCCCTGCGGGGATTGTTCCTTGTCTGCATGACGATCAACCACTTGCCCACGGAGATCCGGGCCGCCACGGACCAGTCCTTCGGCGTCTTTTCCGCCGCCGAGGGCTTTGTCTTCCTCTCGGGCCTCATCGCGGGTTTGGTCTACACGCGCAAGTTCAGGACCCTGGGCCCCGGCGCCCTGTGGTCGGCGGCCTCGGAGAGGGCCAAGTCCATCTACCGCTGGCAGGCCGCATCGGTGCTCTGCGCCTTCGTCGCGGTGCAGCTGACCGAGCGCCTGCTCGGATACTGCTCGCCTACCGTTCCGCGGCTCTTCTTCGAGCACCCCGCCCTGTCGCTCGGGCTCGGCCTCTCGCTGCTCTACCAGCCCGGGCTCCTGGACCTCCTTCCCATGTACTGCGGCTTCGTGCTGCTGCTGCCCACGGTCATCCGGGCGCTGGAGTCCGGCCGCCGCCGGCTTGTGCTCGCGGTCAGCGCCGGCGTGTGGCTCGCGGTCCAGTGGGCTCCCCCGGTGGACGGCGCCCCGCTCTATCCGATCAACACCGGGAGCTTCAACCTGCTGGCCTGGCAGTTCCTCTTTGTGGCCGGCGTCGCGGTCGGCCACGCGCGGATCAGCGGATCGCAGCAGGTCTCGCGGCCGAGCCCGTGGGCCCTGGCGGGCGCGGCGGCCGTCGCCGTGTACGGGTTCGGCCTTCACTATGCGCACTGGCCAAGGCCCTGGCCCGACCGCGTGTTCGGCGTGCTCCTCAACAAGCCGGCCCTGGGGCTCCTGCGCATGGCGGATTTCGGCTGTGTTGCCTACCTTGTCGGCGTCTTTGGCGCGCAGTTTCCAAGGGCGCTCACCTGGCGGCCCCTGGCGTTTCTGGGGAGGCACTCCATTGCGGTCGTCGCGGCCCAGAGCGTCGCCATCATGGTGGTCCTGCAGTTCCCGGGCCTCTTTGAGACGGGACATTCCAGGACGCTCATGGCGGCGGCCGCCGTCGCCCTCCTGTTTGCGGCCGCCCTCGCTCGGCAGGCGCTGCCTGCGTTCGGCGGCCGGCCGCTGCCCAGCGCCAATCGGAACTCGCAAACCTCCGGAGCGGGCTCTAGCATGGTCGGATGACGCCCGAGCGGATTGAGCAGCAGGTACGGTTCATCCTGGAAGTCGACAAGCTGAAGGAGGTTTTCCGCCAGACGGTCTGCACGCAGAGCCGCCGGGCCGAGAACGACGCCGAGCACTCGTGGCACCTGTGCCTGGCGGTGATCGTGCTCGCGGAGCACGCCAACGAGCCGCGCATGGACGTCCTGCGGGTCCTCAAGATGCTCATCCTCCACGACCTCGTGGAAATCGACGCCGGCGACACCTTCGCCTATGACACGGCGAGGATGGCCGACCAGCACGCGCGCGAGGCGCGGGCCGCGGACCGGATATTCGGGCTGCTGCCCGCGGACCAGGCGGGCGAGTTCAGGAGGCTCTGGGACGAGTTCGAGGAGAGGCGCACGCCGGAGGCCGCGTTTGCCGCGGCGATCGACCGCTTCCAGCCGGTGCTCCTCAACTGCAGCACCGAGGGGGCCGCGTGGAAGCGCCACGGGGTGACAGTCGACCGCGTGGTCGCCCGCAATTCCCACATTGCCGAGGGTTCCGAGGCCCTCTGGGAGCAGGCCGTGCGGCTGATCCGGCGGGCCGTGGACGCGAAGCACCTTGCCCCGGCGCCCTGAGGGCGCCCCCACAGGACCGGCGCCAGGGTCCGCGCTCAATGGTAGCGGTAGAGCCTGACGTGCTGGATGCTGTACCTTTCGGCGGGGAAATGCAGCGCCTTCCACTCGGGAGTCTCGTCCCCGTTCAGCCGGCGCCCCGGCACCCAGCGCCCTTCCATGTAGGTACCCTCCTCCACCGTGCCGAGCCCGACGCTGTCCTTTGGGGCGCCGGTGGGAAAAAAATACACGTCGATGGCCCGGCCAAGGATCACGAAGTCGTCGGGACCGGTGGAAATGAAGAGTCCGGCGACGCGCTCGGGGGACAAGGGGGCGAGGCCGGGGCCGGGGCCGCGCGCGCCGTAGCGCGCCTCGATCTGGTAGCGGCCGAGCCTCACCGTCTGCGGCACGCCCTCGCGGCCCACAATCAGGGCGGCCATCGTTGTGTTGCCCTGGTGCTCGAGGATGAGCGGCGAGACCTGGGCGATCGCGTCGTAGGCCTGCGCAAGCTCGGTATCCGCCTCGGCGGACCGGTCGATCCCGAACGGCGAGTAGGCGATGGCGTCGAGGTTCCCGAAGGCCCAGATCGCCTGGGCTGCGCCGCGCGCCCCTCCGCGGGACTCCGGGATCAGCAGCGGGTTGCCACAGCGGTGGTAACGCTCGCACACCTCCTCGAATTCCGGGACGTAGGCGTCCGGCGCGAGGACATCGATCGCCGGCGCGCCCGCCTGCCACACGTTCATCACCTGGGGCACCGGGCCCCCGCTGGGATAGGTGCCGGGCCAGGCGTGGTCGCGCTGCTGCAGCCAGGTGTTCACGAACATCGGGAGGGGGTACTCGGCCTTGCCGGCTTCGGCCACCCTGTTAACGTACCGGGCGTAGTGCCATGCCATGAAGATCTCGTCCACCGGCCAGACTAGCTTCCGCCAGGCGGTCTCGTGCTCCTGTTCGGTCATGGGCGGAGCGAGCGTGCGCACCGGGATCTCCGTGCCCGGGGGCTTGCCGGGACCGAAGACGTCCGTCCAGGTGCCCGAGGTCCTTGAGCCGTTGGCATCCCAGAGCGCGCGGAGCTCAGGCACGAGTGCGTCCCGGTGCCCCACCAGGTAGTTCATCAACTCCTCCGGCACGCGCCCGGCGAACGCCCTGCTCGCAGCGGGACCGTAATCGCGGGATTCCTCGAGGACGCCCATCTCGTTTTCTACCTGGATCATCAGGACGGTGTGCTGGCGCGCGTCCACCTCGCGCAGATGGCGCATGAGCGCGGCGAAGGCGCGGGCGTCCGCTTCGCAGTTGGCGTCGCTCAGAGGGGTCAGCGTGATCAGGCTCCCGCCCCGCTCGCTCTCGACAAGCGGAAAGCGCGCCTGGTTTGTCTTCACCCAGAGCGGCTGGTAGGTGGACTTGCCGTTCTTCCAGCTCCCAAACCAGAGCAGGACGAGGTGCAGGTCGTTTGCGCGGGCCCCTTCTATCAGCCCGTCGACTTGCTTGAAGTCGAAACTGCCCTCCTGCGGTTCGATCAGCTCCCAGGTCACGGTTGCAAGCACGGTGTTGAGGCGGCTGGCCACCAGGCGCGGCCACACCGCCTTCATGAAGTCGAGACTTGAGGCGCTGGAATTGCTCAGTTCCGCGCCCCGGATGAGGAACGGCTGGCCGTCCACGACAAGCTGCGTGGCGGTTCCCTGCCTCTGAAGGTGCGGCGCTCCTGGGTCGACGGTCGCGCCGCGGCTCGGAGCGCAGCCAAGCGCTGTGATCGCGGCGGCGACGATTGCGGGGGCGGGCAGCTTGAACGAGCGCGGGATCAATGTTCTCATGGTTCTTGTGATCTTCTGCATTGGGGCGGGCATCCCCCCGCAGGGGTTGAGCAGGGCAAAACGGTTTCGCGGCGGCGATGATAGGGGGGCATGGCGCGCGGGAGAACCATATTCTGCGGACCCCCGCCCGCCTCCACCGACGGGAGCGCTTCCGCTGATCGTGCCGGGCTCGGCCGTGCTTGTGCGGGGATGCCGGCGGAGCCGACGGGGCCGCGCCCGGCGGCCGCCGTCAGCTCAGGTCCCTGATCGAGCCGTACTCGGGGTCGAAGAGGCGGCGGTAGGTCCGCACGATCATGCCGTCCGTGAGGCCCGCCAGCCAGTCGCAGATCTGCCTGGCCTTCGCCCGCCGGCCCTTCGCCGCGTCGACGAGCTTGCCGGCGGCCGGCGGCAGGATGCGGATCACCCGCGGGCCGGGCTGGACGTAGTTGCTCCAGCAGGAGTCCCACAGAGCGAACATGACCTTGCGCGCCTTGTGTTCCATCTGCTGGAGCTGCGGGCTCTCAAAGATGATGTCGTTCGCCATCTCCTTGTAGAAAAGGGCCTGGCGGACAGCGCCCGGGTCCACGACCAGCTCGTAGCGGTAGCGGTTCGTCCTCCTCGACATGAAATTGGCGCGCTCCTTCAGGCGGCAGGCCGTGATGAATTCGCCTATCCTGTCGGAGAATATCCCCTCGAGCCTGTCCCCGCGGATGCCGTCCAGAAGCTCGTCGAGGAGCCGCACGCCCATCGCGTCGCCGACCTTCCCGTCGGCCCACGCCTCGATGCGGTCGATCGTGAGGAACCCGGCCTTCACCCCGTCGACGATGTCGTTGAGCGAGTACGCCGCGTCGTCGGCCCAGTCCATGATCTGGCACTCGACGCTCTTAAAGCAGTTCAGCCGGTCGCCCGGGGCAAGGGCCGCCGGGGGCCTTGCGCCCCCGAACACGAAGCCGATGGCCTGCCTCTGGGTGTCGTAGAGGAAGTGGTTCCTCGGGGGCGCCTTGAACTGCCCGAAGAGCGTCTTGTACTTGAGGACGCCGTCCAGGAGGGCGCGCGTCGGCTGCATCCCGCGCACGCCGGCGCGGCTCTGGTACATGGTCTCCATGAGGATGTGGAGCGTCTGCGCGTTCCCCTCGAACCCGCCCCAGCGCCCCATGAGCTCCTGGAGGGTGCGCTCCCCCGAGTGGCCGAAGGGGGGGTGACCGAGGTCGTGCGCGAGGCAGACCGACTCGACCAGGTCCGCGTCGATGTAGAAGTCGTCGCCCAGGGGGCCCTTCACGCTGCGCAGGAACTGGCAGATCGAGCGCCCGATCTGGGCGACCTCCATCGAGTGCGTGAGCCTCGTCCTGTAGAAGTCGTACTCCCCGGACAGGAAGACCTGCGTCTTGGACTGGAGCTTTCGGAATGCGTGCGCGTGGATTATCCGGTCGCGGTCGATCTGAAACGCGTTCCGGTAGTCGGTCTTGTGCTGCCCACCCGGCGTCTCGCTGTCGAAGGCTCCGTAGAATCGGTTGGTCATGGTGCGGCGCCCTTAGAGCACAGCGGCGCGCCGCCGGACGCAATCCCTGAGCGCGCAGGCACAGGTCGGTTCGTGGTTGTTTCGGCGTGAATCAGGGGCAAGCATCCCTGAACCCAAATGAGCGCAAAGACCATGCGGGCCATTTCAAAGCTGAGGCCGGGGCCCGGGCTCGACCTGACGGACGTTCCGGTACCGGTCCCCGGCCCGAACGACGTGCTGATCAAGATCAGGAAGACCTCGATCTGCGGCACCGACGTCCACATCTATAACTGGGACGAATGGGCCCAGAAGACGATCAAGGCCCCGATGGTCATCGGCCACGAGTTCGTCGGGACGATCGAGGAGGTGGGCTCATCCGTCCAGCGGTTCCAGAAGGGGGACCTGGTCGACGGCGAGGGCCACATCGTCTGCGGGGTCTGCCGCAACTGCCTGGCGGGCCGCCGGCACCTGTGCAAGGACACGAAGGGCGTCGGGGTGAACCGGAACGGCGCCTTCGCCGAGTACCTCTGCATCCCGGCTTCAAACGCCGTGCCGGTCGATCCGTCCATCCCTATGGACGTGCTCTCCTGCTTCGACCCGCTCGGCAACGCCACGCACACGACGCTCCAGTTCGACCTGGTCGGGGAGGACGTCCTCGTCACGGGCGCCGGCCCCATCGGGTGCATGGCTGCGGCGATCGCGCTGCACTGCGGAGCCCGCAAGGTCGTCGTCACCGACGTCAACCCGGACAGGCTCGCGCTCGCGGCAAGGATGGGGGCGACCCGGGTGGTCGACGTCTCCCGCGAGCGGCTGCCCGAAGTCCAGGCGGAGCTCGGGATGAAGGAGGGCTTTGACGTGGGCCTCGAGATGTCGGGCAATCCGGGGGCCCTGAACGACATGATCGACAACATGGCGCACGGCGGGCGGATCGCGCTCCTCGGGATCATGCCGGCCGCGGCGGCCGTCGACTGGAACAAGGTGGTCTTCAACATGCTCACGATCCGCGGGATCTACGGCCGCGAGATGTACGACACCTGGTACAAGATGACCGCGATGATCCAGAGCGGGCTGGACATCTCGCCCGTGATCACGCACCGGATGGACTACACGGATTTCCAGCGGGGATTCGAGCTCATGCGCTCCGGAAAGAGCGGCAAGATCGTCCTCAACTGGAGCTGACCCCAAAATGACCCCATCCTACAAAGAGCACCTCCAGAGGATCCTGTCGGAGATTTCCGCGGCGGGCCTCACCAAGCGCGAGCGGGTGATCTCGACCCGCCAGGGCGCAAGCATCTGCGTCTCCGGGGGCGCCCGGGTCCTCAATTTCTGCGCCAACAACTACCTCGGCCTGGCCGCCCACCCCGAGGTCATCGCGGCCGCCCACGCGGCCCTCGACCGCTGGGGCTACGGCCTGGCCTCGGTCAGGTTCATCTGCGGCACCCAGGAGATCCACAAGGAGCTCGAGTCGCGCCTGAGCGCGTTCCTAGGGACCGAGGACACCCTCCTCTACTCGTCCTGCTTCGACGCCAACTGCGGCGTGTTCGAGGTGCTCCTGGGCGAGGAGGACGCGGTCATCAGCGACGAGCTCAACCACGCCTCGATCATCGACGGGATCCGGCTCTGCAAGGCGAAGAGATACCGCTACCGCAACTGCGACATGCCGGACCTCCAGGAGAAGCTCACCGAGGCCAAGGGCGCCGGGGCCCGCTTCAAGCTCGTCGTTTCGGACGGGGTCTTCTCCATGGACGGCTTCGTCTCGCCCCTGCGCTCGATCTGCGAGATCGCGGAGCGCAACGGAGCCATGGTCATGGTGGACGACAGCCACGGCGTGGGGTTCATGGGTCCGAACGGGCGCGGCACGCCCGAGCATTTCGGGGTGATGGACAGGGTCGACATCCTGACCGGGACGCTGGGGAAGGCGCTCGGCGGCGCCTCGGGCGGCTACGCGAGCGGGCGCAGGGAGATCATCGAGCTGCTGCGCCAGCGCTCCAGGCCCTACCTCTTCTCGAACACGCTGCCGCCCGCGATCGTGGCGGCCTCGATGGCCTCGATCGACCTGATCACCCGCTCGCCGGAGCTCCGGCAGAAGCTTGCCTCCAACACGCGCTACTTCCGCGAGGGACTCGCCCACGCCGGCTTGGCCATAAGGCCGGGCTCGCACCCGATCGTTCCCGTGATGCTTGGGGACGCGGCGCTCGCGCAGCTCTTCGCCGCGCGGATGCTCGAGAAGGGGGTCTATGTCATCGGCTTCTCCCACCCCGTGGTCCCGCAGGACGCCGCCCGGATACGCACGCAGGTGAGCGCGGCCCACGAGCAGGGCGACCTCGACGCGGCGATCCACGCGTTCGCCGAGACCCGCAGGGAGCTCGCGGGCTGGCCCGCGACCCGGCCGCATTCCCCCTAGCCGCCATGCCAAGGATAACCGACGCGGTCCTCCGCCGACTCGAGAAGACCGCCCGCCAAGCCGCCTCCCGGGCCTACGCCCCCTACTCGCGGTTCCCGGTCGGCGCCGCAGCGATCGCAGGCTCCGGCCGGATCTATTCCGGCTGCAACGTCGAGAACGCCTCCTACGGCCTCTGCAACTGCGCCGAGCGAACGGCGATCTTCTGCGCGGTGGCCGCGGGGGAAAGGACGATCAAGGCCGTGGCCGTGTATACGCCGACGCCGCTGCCGACGCCGCCCTGCGGGGCGTGCAGGCAGGTGATCCACGAGTTCGGCCCGGACGCCGTCGTGATCAGCCTGTGCGACGCGAAGAACCGGATCGAGACGCGGATGTCCGCGCTCCTGCCCGGGGCTTTCGGGCCCGGCGACCTGGCCTAGACGGTCTCGAAGAAGCCCTTGACGGCCGCGTCGACGCCCGAGGCCGGGAATTCCCGCTCGGTCCTGCCGACCAGGTCGCGCATCTTCACGACGCCCTTTGCCAGCTCGTCTCCGCCGTAGATGAGGGCGACCTTGGCGCCCGACTCCGCGGCGGCCTTGAACTGCTT
>Ga0265320_10000547_pt1 | contig 28952 bp, 21 predicted proteins | sample 4827metaG_FD_202087 | JGI IMG/M metagenome (GOLD analysis project Ga0265320, IMG submission 202087) | Rhizosphere microbial communities from Carex aquatilis grown in University of Washington, Seatle, WA, United States - 4-8-27 metaG | ecosystem: Host-associated > Plants > Roots > Rhizosphere >... | reverse complement strand
TGGGCCACCCAGTTTTCGAGCCAATGAAGCTTCTCGCCTTACTCGGCGTCCTCTGCGCGCTCGCCCTTCCCGCGACGGCCAAGGCCGACCCGGCAGACGAGCCCAACGCGTACGCGCGCGTGGTCGTCGCCGAGACGGATCTCCGCTCGGGGCCCGGCGTCAGTCATCGCGTGATCTACACCGCCCATCGGGGTGAGACGTTCGCCATCGAGGGGCGAGAGAGCGCCGGGTTCTGGCTCCGCGTCCTCCTTCCCGACGGCCGCCTCGCGTACGTGCTCGGCGATACCGTCGAGCCTCTCGCCATCGACTCGAACGCGCCCGACGCGCCGTCGCGGCCCGGGTTTTTCGCGCCGCCCGCGCTCCAGGAAGCGCACGGCGGGTTCGCCATGGTCGCGGGCTTCTTCGATAGCGGTGGATACGCCGAGATCAAGCCGGCGCTGGTGCTGGCTCCGGCCATCGCCATCGAGCCGTACGCCGGTCTCGCGCTGTCCACCGAAGGGCGGCGGGTGCTCTACGGTATCGGCGGGACGCTGAATTTCGCGCCCGACTGGGCGATCGCGCCCTACGTCCACATCGGCGCGGGCGGGCTCACCACCGTTCCGAACCAGGACGCGCACGTGCTTTCGGGCGGCACCGTCGCGCACGCGCGCGCCGGCGGAGGCGTCCTCATTTCCCTCCGCTGGCGGATCCTCCTGCGCATCGAGGCGATGCACGTCGTGCTCTTCAACGCCGACTCCAAGCGCGACGTACAGAGTTACGTCGCCGGGTTCGGTACCTATTTTTGAGAAAGGCGACATCCATGCAACCCGGACGACGACGAAGACAGCGGCAACCCGAGCGGTCGATTCTCACGCCAGGGCCCTCGTCATTGGCGCGCGAGCTCGGTTCGTCGCTCCGCGCCCGTCTCGCGTTGGCAGCGGTGGCTCTCGGCGTCGCGGTGGCCGCGTCGGGCTGCGCGACCGTGCGGCCGGAAGAGCGGGCGATCCTCGCCGATCCGAAGATGCGATTTTTGGGCGACCCGCGGTCGGCGGCGCAGCTCGAGCACGCCGTGGAAAACCGCGAAGGTTCGTTCGGGGGCGGCACGGTCGAGGGCGGCGGTTGCGGCTGTAACTGATGCTTTTTTCTGCCTCATCGAAGACGAAGATCGCGCTGCTCGCGTGGGCGTGCGTGCTCGCGTGCGCGCTCTGGCCGCGGAGAGCGATGGGGCAGGTCGTCGATGCCGACATACGGACGGGCGTGTTCATCGAGCCGTCGAAGACGAGCCACATGGCCGTGTTCACGCCGTCCGCGAGCGTCGCGGCGACGCCGGTCGACTTCCTTTCGGTGCATGCGTCCTATCTCGCCGACGTCGTGTCCGGCGCGAGCGAGTCCGTCAAGGCGGGGCCGACGTTCAAGGACACCCCGGACATCGTGACCGCGGCGTCCGTCCACGACTTCCGTCAAGTCGCGACCGGCGGCTTCGAGCTGCATCGCGGGCACACCGACCTCGGCGCCGAATACAGCTACGGCACCGAGCACGACTATCGTTCGAACGCGATCACCGCGACTGCTGCGACGGATTTCTTCCAGAGAAATACCAAGCTCGAGCTCGCGTTTTCGCATGGGTTCGACAAAGTGTGCGATCTGGCGAGTAACGCGCGGCAAGCGCCGACCCTGCGCTCCGCACTCGATCAATCGGCGGGCTGCTTCACGAGCGACCAGAGCCGTCGCTCGCTCGACGTGTCGATGGACAATTTCCAGGGCGCGTGGACCCAGAGCTGGACCCCGGTGCTCGCGACGCAGCTCGTGCTCACCGGATCGATCCTGCGCGGGTTCTTGAGCAACCCGTATCGATCGGTGGTCATCGGTCCTTCGGGCGAGGTCGCGCAGGAACATCACCCCGACAACCGCGCGCGCGCCGCGGCGGCCTTTCGCGTGAAGTACTTCGCGCGTCCGCTCGAAACCGCCTTCGGCGCAGGCGTCCGCGTCTATCGCGACACCTGGAACATCGTGAGCGAGTCGTTCGAGCTCGACGCAGAACGGAACATTTTCCCCTGGCTCCGGTTCCAGCTCTCGGGCCGCTACTACCGCCAGACCGCTGCCGCGTTCTGGAGCGACGACTACGCCGGCGGAGAGCCACAGAACGGCCCGAGGGGGCAGTATTTCTCTGGTGACCGCGAGGTCTCCCCCTTGAAAAGCTTGCTCGGCGGCGCGCGGGCGACGGCGTCATTTCACGGACGACCCGGCGAGCGCGTCGTTCACTTGTTCCTCGACCTCGACGTGTCGGTCGGGGTGAACATTCTGAAGACGTTCCTGTCGGATTTCACTTGGGCCGGTAGCTCTCCGGACGACACCATCGCCTTCATCGCCGCCGCGAACGCGACCGCGACGTTCTGAGACGGTTCGTCGTGGGCGCGACGCTGGTTATTCGCGCGCGCCGCGGAGGCCGTGTTTGCGCGCGAGGTCGTAGAGGTACTTGCGGTCCATCTTCGCTTCGCGGGCGGCGGCGCTGATGTTGCCCTCGTGGCGCCCGAGGAGCCACGAGACGTACGCGTGCTCGAACTCCGCTTCGAACGAGGCGCGCACCTCTCGATAGCTCTTGCCGGGGTCGAACGACGGCAGCGTGCGACCGCCACTCGCGCGGACCGGCAAATCGACGAGACGAAGGTCCCGCTCGCCCGTCGCGCCGGCGACGTAGAGCGCCCGATCGAGCACGTTGCGGAGCTCGCGCACGTTGCCGGGCCAGTCGTGGGCTGCGAGCGCGCTCTGCGTCTCGGGGCCGATCGTGATGTCCGCGACGCGGGGATCGCGCTTCTTCGCCACCTCGAGAAAATGGGCGACGAGCGAGGCGACGTCTTCGCGCCGCACGCGGAGTGGCGGCACCGTGATCGGGACGACGGCGAGACGGAAATAGAGGTCTTCACGGAATTTTCCGCGCTCGACCTCGTCCTTCAAATTGCGCTTGGTCGCTGCGACGATGCGCGCGAGGCTCTTTTGCGGACGATTGCCCCCCACGCGACGGAACTCGCCCGACTCGAGCACCCTAAGAAGCTTGGGCTGAACATCGAGCGGAAGTTCGCCGACTTCGTCGAGGAAGAGCGTTCCTTTTCCCGCCGTTTCGAAGGCGCCGGGTCGCGCGGCGACGGCGCCGGTGAACGCGCCGCGCTCGTGCCCGAAGAGCTCGCTCTCGATCAGGGAGTAGCTGATGGCGCCACAGTCTACGACGACGAAGGGCAGTGCTTTGCGGAGGCTCTCGGCGTGGATCGCCCGCGCGATGAGATCCTTGCCGGTTCCGGTCTCGCCTTCGAGCAACACCGTGGCCTCGGTTGGCGCGATGCGTTCGAGCACGCCGAAGATCGAACGCATCGCGAGGCTCGGCCCGACGACGTCGCCGAAGCGGAACGAGTCCGAGGGCAGGATCGGCACGCGGTGCGCGTCGCTGCGAAGCACGAGCTCGACGTCGCCGACGGTGAGCGTCGCACCGGGTTCGAGCGTCGCTTCGGTCACCCGAGAGCGCCCGATCTTCGTATGGTTCGTCGAGTCGAGATCGCGGACGAGCAATCCATCGGCTGTCCTCACGATCTCGCAGTGGTGGCGAGACACGCTGTCGTCGGGAAGCACCAAGTCGTTGTCGCTCGATTTCCCGACTCGGACGCGCTCGCCGACCTTGGCGCGCTGCCCGCGTGCGCGGCCGCTGACGACGACGAGCACGAGCTCCACCGGCAAGGCGAGCTGCCCGTCGGAGGCGCGCGTCGAGATGTCGGTGTGGACCGGCTGACTCACGATGCTCCTATGAGCGTACTCCGACTTCACGAGCGAGCGAACGCGGAATCGCGTCGGCGCGCTATTGGGGGACGCCCTCCCGAGTGGGGGCGGGCGCTGGGGTTCCCTTTCCCGTGGGCGCCCCGCCGGGTCCAGAAGCACTCTTCGCCGCTTCAGCGAGACGGTCCTTGTTCAATAGACGAACGAGGTGCACGAGCCCGTCGATGGTGGCGGGCGGCAACGGGGCGGGCGGCATGAGCCCGCGACCCTTCGTGATCGACGTGGCGATCTGCGCGTCGGTCACCGAAGCTTGCCACGCCGGATCCGACAGATCGCGGGCTTTCACCATCGCCCCTTGAGGACCGTCACCGCGCCCGAGCTGCCCGTGGCAGTTCGTACAGGCTCGCTTCCAGGTGACGACCGTCACGTCTTCGAGACCCGGCATGACGGGTTCCGCGGACCCACTCACCTGGGGCGCGCGCTCGCCGTTGGGGTCCGACTCGGCGGTGTGCTTGTGGTCGGATGGCTTCCACTCGCGCAGATCGTCGGGCGTCCGATGGCACCCGAACGAAAGGAGGGCTCCGCCGACGATGAGACCCGCTAGGCGGAAGCGGCGCGGAGCCCGAGGCTTACGAGATCGCCGAAGGTCGTTGCTCGGGGTGCCAGGCATGAAGGGGCGCCGGAAACTCGCACGGGCCGAAGTCTTTGTCGACCCGGCCCGTGCTCGTTACTCGCTCCTCATTGTTCGAGCGAGCGCTTCTGTGACGCTGTCGGTCTACTTGAATTCCTTGCCGGGTGGTTTTCCGAGCGGGTTCAGCCCGAGGTACGGCTTCGCTTTGCCGGTCTTGTCGAAGGTCTCCGCGATGTGGAATTCCGTACGCCGATTTTGTGCGCGACCTTCGTCGGTCGTGTTCGGCGCGATCGGCTTCGAGGAGCCGTAGCCCACTGCGAGCAAGCGTGCTTCCGCGATGCCGTTTTCGGTGAGCCACTTCTTCACGGTGAGCGCGCGCTGACCCGAGAGCTCGAGGTTCGTCGCATCCGCGCCGGTGTTGTCCGTGTGTCCTTCGATGCGGAGCACCGCGACCTTCTTCTCGTTCTGCACCAAGTACTCTTTGAGCTGGCCGAGCACGACTTCGCTCCCCGAGCCCGCCTTGAGCGTCGCCTTGTCGGTGTCGAACACGATGTCGCCCGGCAGATGGAGAGCGCCACCCTTCTCTTCGACCTTGCCGGCAGGTGCCGGTGCGGGCGCGGCGGCCATGGGCGGCGGCGCTGCTGCCGGTGCCGGCTCCGGGGCGGGCGGCGGCGGGGGCGGCGGAGGCGGTGGGGGCGGCGGGGGCGCCTCGGTTCCGGTTTGCACCGACGCTTGCGCGTGGCAACCCGTCAAGCCAGAGAGAGCGAGAGCGGCCACGAGGGCCGAAGCAACGAGACCAGTCGTACGAATCATTTGTGAAGTCCTCCTGAGTCGGCGCGCAATGCTTGTCGAGCCGACAAACCGATCCTCCGACAGGGAGACCGGTATCGAACTCGCGGACAGAGTGCAAGCCCCTCCACAAGGGAAGCAGGGGGGAAGCGCTCCTCGGACGATGGACGGCCGAGGGGGCCCTACGCTTCACCGTGCGAAATGACCACCACTGCGAGGCTCGAAAACGGGCGGCCCGGGCCGATCTTCGCTTTGGTGGCTCCCTGGCTGGCACTCGGCCCGAGGAAGCGATAACCGAAGGGGCTCTTGACCGAGTTCGTCCACCTCCACGTCCATTCCCAGTACTCGTTCCTCGTCAGCACGGTGAAGGTCTCCGAGCTCTCGGGGCACGTGAAGTCGCGAGGGATGAAGGCCGTCGCGCTCACCGACCTCGCCAACATGTTCGGCGCGGTGAAACATTGGAGCGCCTGCAAGGCTGCCGGGATCCAGCCGATCATCGGGGCGGAACTCAACGTCGCCCGCGCGCCGGGGAGCCATCCCGACCACCTGCTCCTCCTGGCCTCGAGCACCGAGGGTTATCAAAATCTCATCAAGCTCGTGTCTCTCGGGTACGGCACCTCGGGCTCGGGCGAGTCTCCGGCGATCACCGTCGCCGATCTCGAGGGACGTTCGAAGGGCCTCATCGCGCTCACGGGTTGCCTCGGCGGTCTCGCGCCGCAGGCCGTGTGCCAGTACGGTGAGGACGCCGGAAAAAAGACGCTCGGCGAGCTGTCGGAGATTTTCGGCCGCGGCTCGGTCTTCGTCGAGCTGCAAGATCACGGTCTCCCCGAGCAGGCCGTCGTCAACGAGATCCTCGGGCGCGCCGCGCGGCAACTCGACTTGCCGGTGGTCGCGACGAACAACGTCCAGTTCCTCAATCAAGAAGACGGCGACGCCCAGTTTTACCTCGAGTGCATCCGGCTGAACCGCCGCTACGACGACGCGAAGCCGTACCACCACGGGCGCTTCGAGATGTACCTGAAGACGCCGGCCGAGATGGCCGCCGTATTCGGGTCGGACTCGGACGCCCTCAAGAACACGCTCGTCGTCGCGGAGATGTGCTCGGGGTTCAAGCTCAACCTCGGCACTCCGATGCTCCCCCGGTTTCCGGTGCCGGAAGGCTACGACATCGACGGCTATTTCCGGCACGTCGCGCGTGAGGGACTCGAGCGTCGATTCTACGATTTTCGCGAAGCGGCCGCGCCGGTCGACGAAGCCGCGTATCGAAAGCGCCTCGAGACGGAGCTCGATGTCATCGTCGGGATGAAGTTCCCGGGGTACTTCCTCATCGTCTGGGACTTCATTCGTGAAGCGAAGGCGAAGGGCATTCCGGTGGGCCCAGGGCGTGGCTCGGGTGCCGGCTCCCTCGTGGCGTACTCGCTCGACATCACGACGATCGATCCGATCCCCTACAATTTGCTGTTCGAGCGCTTCCTCAATCCGGAACGCGTGAGCATGCCGGATTTCGATATCGACTTCTGCATGTCGCGGAGGGACGCGGTCATCTCGTACGTCGCGAGCAAGTACGGCAAGACCAGCGTCGGTCAGATTGCCACGTTCCAAAACCTCAAAGCGCGCAGCGTCATCAAGGACGTCGCGCGCGCGATGGGGATCGCGGCGCCGGAAGCGCAGCGCATCGCCAGCCTCGTGCCCGAAAAAGGGCAGGGCAAAATGTGCACGATCGACGAGGCGCTCGGGTTGGAGCCGAAGCTCAAGGCGCTCGCCGACGGCGATCCGCGAGTCCAGGAGCTCCTGAAGCAGGCGCGAAAGCTCGAAGGGCTGACTCGCCACGCGGGCATGCACGCCGCGGGCGTCGTCATCAGCGAAGGCCCGCTCGACGGCCATGTGCCGTGCTTCATGAGCGACGAGACGATCGTCACTCAATACGACAAGGACGACGTCGAGTCGGTCGGGCTCGTCAAGTTCGACTTCCTCGGGCTGAAGACGCTCACCGTCATCGACATCGCGCAGCACCTCGTCAACGCGCGCCCCGACCGCAAAGGTGCGCCGCTCGACGTCAATCGCATCCCGATCGACGACCGGCCGACGTATGCGCTCATCTCGAGCGGTGACACGACCGGCGTGTTCCAGCTCGAGTCGAGCGGCATGCAGCAGCTCCTCCGTGGCCTCAAACCGGACTGCTTCGAAGACGTGATCGCGGCCGTGGCCCTCTATCGACCTGGGCCGCTCGGCACCGGCATGATCGACGATTTCATCGGCGGTAAGCACGGTAGGAAGCCGATCCGGAAGCTACACGACCTGGTCGACTCGGTGCTCGCGCCCACCTACGGCGTGCCCGTGTATCAGGAGCAGGTGATGCAGATCGCGCAGAACCTCGCGGGGTACACGCTGGGCGGTGCCGATCTCCTTCGCCGCGCGATGGGAAAGAAGAAGGCCGAGGAGATGGCCAAGCAAGAGGCCCTCTTCGTCAGCGGCGCGGAGTCGAAAGGCGTCTCGGCCGAACAGGCGCTCTCCATCTTCAAGGAGGTGGAAGGCTTCGCATCGTACGGGTTCAACAAGAGCCATTCGGCGGCCTACGCACTCGTCACCTATCAAACCGCGTATCTCAAGGCGCACTACCCGACCGAATTTTTCGCCGCGCTTCTCACGGCGGACAAGGACAAGATCGAAAAAGTGGTCCGGATGATCGCCGAGGCGCGCGCCTGGGGCGTCAGCGTGCTCCCGCCCGACGTCAACGCCAGCGACATCGACTTCACCGTCGTGTACGGCGCCCCAGAAGGAAATGGTCCGCCGCGCGGTCCGGGCAAGCTGCGCGATCGGTATCGCCCGCAGATCCGCTTCGGCCTCGGCGCCGTGCGCGGGCTCGGCGAAGCGGCGCTCGAGACGGTCTTCGACGCGCGTACCGCCGGCGGCGATTTCCGGGATCTGTTCGATTTTGCCGCGCGCGTCGAAGCGAAGCGACTCAACAAAGGCGTGCTCGAGGCGCTGGTTCAATGCGGCGCGTTCGATTCGGTGCTGGTTCCGATGGGGATCACGCGAGCTCGGGCGTACGCGGGCGTCGAACGGGCGCTCGAGCGGTCGAAGAGCGCGACGCGCGATCGCGAATCCGGACAGGTGACGATGTTCGGCGCGTTCGAAGCGGCGCCGGTCGCCGGCGCGGAACGCTCACACAGCTTGAGCGAATATCCCGACGTGCCGTCGTGGGATCGGATGACCTTGCTCGCGCGCGAAAAGCAGGCCCTCGGATGCTATGTGTCCGGGCACCCGCTTCGCCGTTACGGAGACAAGCTGTCTCGCATCGGCGCGCTCTCGGCTTCTAAGATGGGCGAGGAAAAGGCCTGGAGCGTCGTGACGCTCGCGGGCATGGTCGAAAACTACCAGGAGCGATTGTTCAAAGGCGGTTCCGGCGGCAAAGCCGCCTTCTTCGAGCTCGAAGACATGTCGGGTCGTGTCCGCGCGAAGCTCCGGAGCGAGCGCATCGATTTGTACGGCCCGCTCCTCACGCGCGGCGAACCGGTGCTCGTATCCGGCAAGGTGAGCTTTCCGATTACCGACGAGCCCGACGAGGAAGCGGAAGCGACCCTCCTCGTCGACGAGGTGCTTCCTCTCTCCGACGCGGTCCGCAAAGCCACGCGCGCGGTGTCCATCCACCTGGACGCCGACGGCACGAAGCCCGAGCAGCTCCGAAGTCTCAAATCGCTCTTGAACGAATCGCCCGGCGCTTGTCCCGTGGAACTCGTGCTCGCCCTGCCCGAAGGCGCCCGGGCGGTACTCGCTCTCGAAGGCATGCGCGTCGACCCGAGCGACGACATGCTGTCGGGTCTCGAGCGGCTCTTCGGCGACACGGTGGCCGAGCTCAGGTAGCGCCGCTGTTCGCCTACCGTGGTAGTCTTCAGGCTGTGAAAGAACCGCGGAGCGAGCTCGTGCGGATCGACGCCGAAGGAGTCGCGCACCCCATCGGGAGCGTCGCGAGTCACCGGATGCGCATGCGCGCCGGCGCGTTCCGTCTCTTGCCCGCGCCGGATCACGTGGTGTTCATGCGCTACACCGGCGAAGACGGCCGGCGAGACGCCGAAGACGGCGCGGTCGTGCGCCTCGCTGGAGAAATCACGACGCCCGCCGCCATGTGCGACGTGTTCGCGCTCCTCGCCCAAACCGGGTGGCGCGGCGAGCTCGTCGTGCTCGACGGCACGAACGAGCGCTCGGTGTTCTTCGAACAAGGGAATGTCGTCGGAGCGATCACCAACGTCGAGGCCGAGCGCATCGGCATGATCCTCTACAAGTTCGGCGTCATCACGCCCTCCGATCACGAGCGCATCATGGCTCGAGTCGGCACTGGCGCGCGCTACGGCAAGGCGGGCGTCGAGCTCGGCATCGTCCGGCAAGATCAGGTCTTTCAATACCTAGGCCGGCAGATCGACGAGGTCGTCTATGCGACCTTGATGGTCGCGGACGGCACGTTCTTCTTTCTCGACGGCTTCGACGAAGCGCGGCTGGTCGCGCATCACGTGTCGCCGGCGAACGGGCTCCTGATGGACGCCGTCACGCGCATGGACGAGATGCGGTACTTCCGCGAGCGCATTCCGTCCGGAGCGCACGTTCCGCATCGTCTCTCGCAATCCAAGGCGCCAGCCGACGAATACGTCGCGACGCTCGCGCTCGTCGATGGCGCGGCATCCGTCGAGGCGATCGGTCGCGCGACGGGGCGCGGTGAATTCGCAACGACGAAGGACGTCTACGCCTTGATGCAGTCGAAGCACGTCGCCTTGCACGCGCCGCGACTCGGCGGCGGCCTTGCCGGCGTCGTCGAAACCGCGAACGAAGCGCTACGCCTCGTCCACGGCGAGGCCGAGCTCGCCGCGATCGGCGACGATCTCCGCGCGAGCCTCGCGTCGTTCGCGGTCGGCGCCGGCGTCTACGACATCCTGTTCCGCGGCGCAGGCCCGGACCCCTCGGGCGCGCTCGACCCGGAACGCGTCGCAGACAACGCGTCCCTCGTCGCCGGCGGCGATGATCCCGAGCGCATCTTGAAGCAAATGCTCTCCGACTACGTCGGCTTCGCCGTCTTCAGCGCCGGCAGCGTGCTCGGCCAAGAAAAAGAAGCCGAGCTCAGCCGCCAAGTCATGGGCGTCACGGCGCGCCTTCAATCTTGAGCGCCGAGTGCTCGCAGCGAGCGACCTTCGCACTGGTCTCGCGGCGTCTTTCGGGGTAGATCGCGCCCGGGCCGATAGCTCAGTCGGTTAGAGCTGCGGATTTTTAATCCGAAGGTTGCGGGTTCGATTCCCGCTCGGCCCACTGAATCAGCGGCGTCCGAAATCGAGATCGCTGCGTCGGGACGGCCCGTGACGGCAGACCTCGCGCGATGGCGACGAGCTTCGCATGGTGGCCCAACTGCTATGATCGGACGATGAGAAGCCTCGCTCCTGGTCGCGGGCGGACGGCCCGGCTCGCGCTGGTCGCGAGTTCGGCATTCGCCGTCGGGTGCGGCAGTGGCGCGACGCACGGAGCGGGTGGACGCGCACCGGACGCGTCGGCGGCGGGGAGTTCGGGGGGCGCGTCCGACGGCGGCTCGGCGACGAGACAGATCGCGGCGCCACCGACCTATCTCGGGACGCTGAACGACGGTGCGAACTGCGACACGACGTATCGAACGTTCGGGTTCGAGCCGGTCGATCGAACGCCGGCGCGGCATCCGCTGTTCTTGTACTTCGTGGGGACGACGTTCGTGTCGGGCGACGTGAGCACGAACTACGATTGCCAGGCGGCGCGCGCCGTCTCCGAGGCGATGGCGCGACGCGGATTCGTCGCGCTCTCCGTCGAATACGACAATGGTGCGATTGCGTGGCTCAGCGATCACGACAATCAATTGTCGTGCCTGTTCACGACGACGAAAACGACCAGTGTGCTGGCCGCTGCTTGCGCCCTCCCGAACGTGAACTGCGACCTCGGCATCGCGACGTGGGGGCATAGTCAAGGCGCGCTGCTCGCCGATCTCGCGTCGAACTACGACGCTCGCGTGCACGCCGCGTGGACCACCGGGTACGGTGGCGACGCGCGCGCGACCCTGCCCACGAACCGGCTTCGCGTGGTGAACGGCGAGGGCGACACCGGGAACGCCACCGTGCCCGGTCTCGACCAAACCACGGGATTTACGGCGACGGAGTGCCCGGACGACGGACGTAAGCAATGCCTGCGGGACGACGGTAGCGGGTGGATCATCGTTCAGAAAATCGACTGCGTCACGAGCTCGGCCGACCATTGCTGGTTCGACAAGCGGAGTTGTCTCGACAACGCCGAGACGCTGGAGCCCAACTGGGTGGACCGCGCTTCGACGATGCCGTTCGCCCTCGAAGCGAACGCGGATTGGGTAGCCGCGACGCTCAGGCGTCCCTGAAAGCTCGTTCGGCCCGCGCCGGAAAACGGAGCAATCCGGGAAGTCGTGGATGGTCTCGGGTTACCCATTCCTGCCCGGCGAGTGCCGGAGGCGGCCGCATTCGCGAAATCGCCGTCCCGATCGACGCACGAGGTATAAAAGATGTAACCGTTCCGGTTCTGTGCCCGTTGATTCGTCGTGTGCCGACTTCTCGCGCGACGTGAGATCTGCTCTGATACGGCATCGTTGTGACCGCTGCGGTTCAGCCGAGTCTGGCCGGTATTTCGGTCCTCTTGGTGGAGGACGAACGGGCGTTCGCGGTCGCCCTGGGGCGAGTACTTCAGCAAGCGGGCGCGGAAGTGACGATGGTCGCGACGCTTGCGGAGGCTCGGGCGGCGCTCGACATACCCGGTAAATGGAACGTGGTGCTGCTCGATCAGCAGCTTCCAGACGGTGACGGACTCGACGTGACCGAGACGTTCCGCGATTGGGAGGAGAAGCCGGCAATCGTGGCGACTTCGGTCAATCTGCAGGATTCGAAGCGCTCCCTGAAATTGCAAAGCTGCGGAGCGATTCTTCTCCCGAAGCCCTTTGGCGCCGACGATCTGTTCGCCGCCATCGAGGGGGCGCTCGCTGGTCGAACCGCCGAACGTGCTCTGTCGCGGCGGCCACCGTCTCTCGATTCCAGCGAATACATTGCCCGGCTCCATTTCGGTCCGATTTCCGTCCATCTCGTTTCCCAGTCCGCGACCGTCGATGGAAATCGCGTCGAGCTGCAGCCCGCACAGTTCCGGATTTTGGCGAAACTTCTCGCGAATGTCGGCCGATCGCTGGGCGTGAACGAGCTCGTCGAGGGCACGCTCAAAGGGACGCACCAAGACGGCACCGTGAACATTCGATTTCAAATTCATGGCCTCCGCCGTCGGCTCGGAGAAGCCGGCGCATTGATCGAAACCACGCCGGGTGGATACGGGATCGGGCTCGGCACGACCGATCTAAAAGCTCAGTCGTCCACTCCGCGACGTTCGCGAGACGGTTGAACTCGCTGTGCGCGGCGACGTTAGCAAAAGCTAACGGTCCGGCGCTCTAGCGTAGCTATCGGAGAGATCCCAGTTCAGCTAAATTGTGGAAAGTAGGATTCGACGCTAAACGGGTAGAGGTTACGTCGACGCGCGCGAGAGAGACGTGTAGTCCGCTCGCGAACCGTCGAGGGTATCCCACAGATTTCGACGATTGGTCCGAAGAGATTGCACATGCGGTTTGCGTGCATTTCGAAGGTCGAAACGCCTGCACCGCGGAGCCCTGGTTTGGGAAAAATACCATGAGGAATCCCGAAGCCGTGCGCCCGCTACAACCGTCCACCGAAACGATCTTGGCTCGCGCCATTCGTGGTCGGACGGTGAGCGCGTTCGAGAAGAGACTCATCGACGTTCTCCACGACGATGTTTTTCGCCGAGTGGAAGACTTGAGGCCCACCGAGCAATGCGCGCTCACCTATCGCCGCATGCTGCACTTGAACGAGCGGCTGCGGCTACGAACCGACGAGCTCTTCGGCGACCTCGACAAGTTGCTCGCCCTGCACGACTGGACGAGCCTGATCGACGGAACGCTGACGACCCTTCTGACGATTCATTACAATCTCTGCATCGGTAGTATTTTACAGCACGGAAATGGAAGGTCGGAGCTCGTTCCGTTCCTCGAGGAGCTCGAGCGAATGGATACGGTCGGAACGTTCATGGCCACCGAGCTCGGCTATGGCAACAACGTGCAAGCGCTGGAAACGTCCGCGACGTTCGAGGCCGCGACTCGCGAGTTCGTCATCCACACGCCCTCGGTCGCGGCTCAAAAGTTCATGCCCAACACGGGCGCCGATGGCATCGCGAAGTTGGCCGTGGTGATGGCCCGACTTCGGGTCGACGGACAAGACTGCGGCGTCTTTCCGTTCGTCGTTCGCATCCGAACGAACGACGCCCCGTGCGAGGGAGTCAACGTCATTGCCCTCGGTGATAAGCCGGATTTCCCGTTGGACAACGCGATCACGTCGTTCGACAACGTCCGCATCCCGTTTCATCAATGGCTGTCGGGAGCGGGGAGTCGTATCGACGAGGAGGGTGTCTTTTCGAGCGACGTGAGCTCGCGGCGGAAGCGATTCCTGACGTCCATGGAGCGCGTGCAGGCAGGCAAGCTGTGCTTGAGCGTTGCCGGCCTGTCGATGCTTCGCGGCGCCGTCCGACTCGCGCTCGGGTATTCGCAGCAGCGCAAGACCTTCGCGCCCGGGGCCGCCGACGTGTCGATCTTGTCGTACCGCCCGCAGCAGCGCGCGATCTTCGAAGGCGTGGCGACGTCCTACGCTTGCGCCTTTTTCCTGGAAGACGTGGCGAACGCGTATCGAAGCCGTCCGGCGGACGACGACGTCGAGGTGAACCGGCTGTTGGCCCTGGGAAAGGTTTTCGTGTCGTCTCGCGCGACGCGAATCATGTCGACTTGCCGTGAACGGATCGGTGCGCAGGGCCTCTTTTGCGCGAACCGAATCGTCACATATTGGGTGCACACGAACGGCATCGTCACTGCCGAGGGCGACAATGAAGTCCTCATCATCAAGTCGGCGCGAGAGCTCTTGCTGTCGACCGCGTACGCGCCGCCGAACGAGACGCGCATGGCTTCGCATTTGCCGTTGCTCGAATCGACGGACTACCTGGTTTCACTCGCGCGGGAACGCGAACGCCGGCTTCATGAGCACCTGTCGCAGTCGATCGGCGCCGCCATGGCGACGTCGAGCCTCTTCGACGTCTGGAACGGACATCTTACGGAAGCGACGGAGCTCGTGACCGTTCACACGGTGCGACTGGTTCTCGAGAGTTTCAATCGGGCGCTCGACCAGGTCGAAGACACTACTGCCCGCGACGTCCTCGAGCGCCTCATGCGGCTCTTTGCGTTACAGGAGCTGGCACCGTCGTTCGCGGCGCTCCTAGCGGACGGCGTCATGGAACGCGACACGGTCGAGCAGAGCGGCGCCGAGAGGGATCGGCTCGCCGCGGAGTTGTTCCCGCACGCCGCGCTCTTGACCGAGGCCTTCGGCATTCCGACGTCGTTGCTCGACGCGCCGATCGGCGACGGCTACCTCGAGGCGTACGAACAGCTGAGCTCGTGGCCCGTGCCGCGCAACAGCCTCATCCGCGCGCGAGGCGACGGCGCGAGCGAGACGCTCACTTCGGCTGCCAACGCAGGTGGAGATCGACGTCGCTGAGCGAGTGGCGCGTCACGTCGATGCTTCCTCTCACCTTCGTCGCTTCCATCGCGCCGAGCCACACGCCGGCGTGGAAGATCTCCGGGAAAATCCAGACGTCGCGGAGCTGAATCGTCGCTTCCGAGTCGGAAATCTGAGCCGCCTTGGCCGAGCCGGGCTTCAGCGTGACCGAATAGCCGCGTGGAGCGACCTCGCAGAGCCTTTTGAAGTCGACGTTCACGACGGCGAAGATCGCCGTTCCGGCGATGCTCGACGCAAAGAGTGGGTACACGCGGAGCCCGAGTTCGAGGAGCGCGCAGGCCGGCACCTTGTTCGGAAACCGCGCGCGAGCGGTCTTCAACAAGAGCCGCATGTAGTCGCGCGCGGGGTACATCGAAAAAGGCACGTACCGCGACTCGGCGCTTTCGGCAGAGTTGCCGAGGCGAGCGGCGTCGCGCAGGAACATCCCGCGGATCTTCGCGTCCGCGGGTGCTTCGTCGATACGCGAGTCGAGTTCGGCCCACGTGTCCGGAGCGTTGATCGTCCGACTCTCGGTCGTCGTCGTTAGCGAGCTAAGGCGAGTGGGTGAATCTGCTTTCGCAGTTCGGGTCTGTAACGCCATGGCGGTGCTTCAACGCATCAAGTTATGTCAACTCGGAAGCGAGTGTAAAGAATCGAGTCTCACCATCTGAAGGCGACTTCGTAGACCGATGTACGGGCTCCGATGTGGGTCTCGTGGAGACTTATTGGCGCATCCTTTCGAATTCGGCTCAGCGCGGATCCAGAGACGAATTGGACGGCGAGTGCATGCGCCGTTCGTCGCGAGTTGGACGCTCTCGTGTCGGTGAAGTTACGGCGTGCCGGCGTCGGCTGCGCTCGGGCCGCGAGGACACGCCGACGCGCACTTGCTGCCGATGCACGCGGACACTTGTTTCGCGAGGCCGACTCCGGACGAATGAGCGTCGATGACCGGTTCGCACATGCCGCTGCCGTGCTGGTAGCAGTCGATGATCGGACCGCATTCGGCGTCCGTCTTGCATTTGATGAGGACGGTCGCGCAAGAGTCGCACTTGCAGGTGAGGCAAACGTCCGCGGTGCCACCGCTCGGCGTCGCCGCGGCGAGGCACAGCGACGCATCAGCGGCGGGCGGAGTCGGGAAGCCGCCGTCGTCCGTCGCCGGGTGGCCAACGCCGTTCGAGTCCACCCAGGTGACGTCGCATCCCTCGCTCGGTGCCGCGAACGCGTTCGGATCCCATACGAGCCCGAAGAGGATGCACATCTCGTCGGAGGCCTTGGTGCCGAACCGAAGATCGTAGTCTTCCGTGTTCGTGTAATCGCATTCGAACTTGAAGCCTTCGCCGGCGTTCATGGCGACCGGCGGATCGAACGGAAAACTGGTGTCGTTCTCCCAGTCATGGCTCGTCCAGAGGTGCTCGCCGTCGTTCGGTCCGCCGGAGTACCAGACGGAGTAGTCCGTTCCCCAGCGATGCGTGTGTCGCGTGAGACCGCCGGTCATCACGTCGCTTCCAAAGTGGCACTCGGCCGTGAACGCGCCTTGCTTCCCGGGCGGCGTATCGATCGTCCAGTTGTAAAACCCGATGCCGCCCGCGAGGTGCTGCACGTGCGCTTCGTCGGTGAGGTGAAGATTGAACGCGCTCCGCGCTTCGATCGAATCTTTGCTGGTGTTCAAGAAGTGATAGTCGAACACGATGCGCTGACCGCCGTAGTACAAGCGCCCGATTCCGTCCGGGTAGGTTCTTCGTCCGCGCCGGGCGGGATCGTCGTTCCGACGTCGCGCACCTGGAATCCGTCGGTCGGTGTCGCGAGCCCGAGATACTCCGCCGAGGCCGCCGGCTTTTCGGCAGCGCCGTTCCCCGACGAACCACAACCGAACACGACGACCGCGAGTAGCGGCGCGAAACCTCGGACGCATCCGGACGGCGGGCGGTTCTGCATCCCTTGTTTCTGCCGGTTTCGACGGGATTCTTCAATCATACCGGTTGCAGGTCCAACCTGCGCCGCAGTTTCCGCGGGCGACCGCGCGCGTCATTCGAACGGAAACGTCCTCGGGCGGCATTCATCGATCGACCCGGCAGGAGGCGCTCGCCTGAGAGCGCTGATGGGCGGGTTTTTCTCAACTCCGGCGCGACAGGGAATCTTCCTTTGCAACGAAATATCATTCGGTTCGGTCTGCCCGTCGTTTTGGCCGCCGTGCTCGGCGCTTGCTCGTCGTCGAGCGGCTCGAACGGCGGCGCGGCCGGTTCTGGTGGCTCATCGGGCACGGGAGGCGTCCCTTCGTCGAGCGGAGGCGGATCGCCGATCGGTTCGGGCGGAGCCCCGACTCAAAGCGGCGGTTCGGGCGGCACGTCCGCAAGTGGCACGGGCGGAGCGATCGGCGGAACTGGCGGAGCGAGTTCCAATACGGGCGGCTCGGGCGGATCGCTGGCCACCGGCGGAACCTCGAGCAATGGAGGGGGTGATTCGGGCGTCCTCGGCGACGCGGGTCCGAATGGTCCCACCGAGCCCGAGTTTCTCGCCGCGTTCGCGGCGGCGTCGTGCACCGCGCTCGATCAGTGTCTAGGCCCCGCGCAAGGTACGTATTTCAACGGAGCAACGTGCAAAGACGTGCTCGTACCGGGCACGAACGAAGGGCCTCTTTCCCTCGTTCCCGCGGCCGTGCAACAAGGCGCAGTGAACTACGACGGGACGAACGTCGACGCTTGCCTCGCGATGGTTCGGAAAGCCGGCTGTGGCCTGCTCGTGCATCGGTTCGGCACGATTTGCCCCGGCGTGCTCGTCGGGACGGTCGCCGTCGGGGGCGATTGTGCGATCAACTCGGAGTGCGTCGCCGGCGCTTACTGCAAGATGGGGGCGTCGTGCCCGGGCAAGTGCACGAAACTCGGAACGACGGGGACGACCTGCGCGAGCAGCGGTGATTGCGCGGACGGGCTCATTTGCGGCACCGACAAACAATGCGTCGCTCCCGGTCAAGCTGGTGCCGCTTGCGGGCAACCGGCAGACCCGCCGTGTGCGCCCGCGTTGTCGTGCGACGCGACATCGTCGAAGTGCGTGACGTTTTCCAGCCTGTTTGCCGCGCCTCTCGGCGCGACGTGCGATCCATCGTCGCGCACGCTCTGCGTCGGTGGCCTCGTGTGCGGGCTCACGGCACTCAACGCCATCACCGGCGCTCCGACGTGGAATTGCGAAAAGCCGGTGACGGGCGCCGATTGTCATCTCGCCATTCCCGAAGAGTGTCCGAGCGGACAATATTGCGAGCTGGGGACGCAGGGTGTTTCGGGAACGTGCAAGGCAGCGCCGGGAAACTCGGCGGCTTGCGCGAGTCATATTCCGTCCGATTCGACGACTGCGGTCGATGTTTGCGCGCCGCCCCTCGCGTGCGGAAGTGACGGCACGTGCCACGCAACCGCGCACGATGGGTCGGCATGTGCGGCGGACGGTGACTGCTACAGCGGAGCTTGCAGTAGCGGCAAGTGCGTAGCGGCCCGTTGTACCCCGTAGTTTCGGCCTAAAAAGCCCCAACTGGGCGCGATTGCCCCCACTTGGTCGCGTGTGCCGAGACACGCGCCCCAATAAATCTGCGGCTCATTCGCAGAAACTCCGACCGTTTTCGTGCGATATCGCCACTTCGCTACCAATCGGATGTCGGAGTCGGCGAACGCGAATCTTTCATTTCTGAAATCAAGGCCGGCCGGGTCGTGTCTCTCGCTCAGGACTCCGAGCGTCAGCGCGTGAGTAACGCCATACTAGCTGTATTTTGCGCGCGGCAGAGCTCTCGCGATCCTCGCGGGTGTGCCGATCGCATGGAGGCATGAAGAGTGTTCATCAGATCGTTCACCATCGGGTCGTTGGTTCTCGTGCTCGCGGGATGCGGCGGGGGAGACTCTCAGAATGAATCGGGTACGGCAGCGACGGGCAATCCGCCGGCGCCTACGGGTACTTCGGGAACGCCGACCGCCAGCGCCGACCCCACGATTCCGGGAACGCAGCGCGCGGAGTTCGCGATGGACTCGTTCGTCGTGCCAGCCGGCGGTGAGTACTACAAGTGCCAGGACTTCCCGAACACGTTCGGTGGAGACATCGCCATCGTGAAGAGCAACTCGACGATGACCGTCGGGTCGCATCACATGTTCGTGTTTCGTCTGTCGAGCGGGGGCTTCTACGGCGGTGCCTCGAACCTCGGCCCCAACAACACGAAGGGCCCGCTCGTCGACTGCCCGAGCGGTGGCGTCGAGTTCCATCCGTACGTGCACGCGTCGCAGACGCCGGACCAGACCTTCACCTATCCTTCCGGCATCGGGCAGGCGTTCAACCAGGACGAGACCATTCGCGTCATGGTCCACTACCTGAACACGACGACGTCGGACATCACCGCGAGCGTGGGCGTGAAGCTCGACTACGAGCCGGCAGCGCAGGCGCAGCAGCTCGCCGCTTCGATCTTCCTGAACTCGGTCGGCATCAAGGTGCCCCCGGGGACGAGCACGCAGGGCTTCGACTTCACGCTGGGCCAGGACATCAACTTGCTCGCGGCGTCCGGTCACATGCACCGCCGCGGGACGAACTTCGTCGCGACCGCGACGAACCCCGACGGGACGAAGACGCAGCTCTACCAGACGAACGTCTGGGACGAACCGACGGCCGCGGCGTTCACGCCGGCGATGACGCTCGGGAACGGCACCGGCGTGCACTGGGCCTGCTCGTACAACAACACGACCGGCAGCACGCTCGCGTTCGGAGAGTCCGCGTCGACGAACGAGATGTGCATCTTCACCGGGACGTTCTACCCGGCGCCAGGTGGCAACGGCATCTACACGCAAGACTTCGATCCGGGCAAGCCGGAGTGAGCTGAAGCACGAGGGCCCCGCCCGTCGCGCTCGACGATGTCGAGACGCTCGATGGGCGGGGTTCGCGCGTTTTGTTTGGTAGCGCCGTGCCGTGCCGTCAGGCGTGTGCGGCCACGTCGGGGGCAGGCGCAGCGACGCGAACCGCACGGGGTCGGACGCGCATCGGCAAACCCCCTCGCGGTCGCAACGTGATGAGCGGCTCGGGCACGACGACCTCGCGACCCGGCACGAGGTCGAACGACAGGTGTTGCGCGAGATGAGCGAGGGCAATCTGTCCTTCCATCAGCGCGAAGTGGTTTCCGATGCAGATGCGGGGCCCAGCGCCGAACGGCAGATAGGCGTGCTTGGGGAGCTTCTTCTCGGCCTCGGGCGCGAAGCGGTCGGGGTCGAAGCGCGTCGGGTTCGCGAAATAGTCGGCGCGCCGGTGCATCCCGATGATGTTGACCAGGACCATGTCGCCTTTGCGAAGGTCGACTTTGCCGATCTTCACCGAGCGCGTCGCGCGGCGGAGCATCATGTACGCGGGCGGGTAAAGCCGCATCGCCTCCTTGAAGACCTGGAGCGAGTAGGGAAGGCGCGGTAAGTCGTCGAGGGTCGGCCGGCGACCCTCGAGGACCGCATCGACCTCCGCGTGGAGCCGCTCTCGAACGGCCGGGTTCTGTGCGAGCAGATAGAACGTCCACGCGAGCGCGTTCGCCGTCGTCTCGTGTCCGGCGAGCAAGATCGTCATCGCCTCGTCGCGAACCTGGCGATCGGTCATGGCGCCCGTGCCATCTTCGTCGCGGGCGATGAGCAGCATGGACAGGAAGTCGCCCTCGTCGTTTTTCGAGTCGCGCCGGTCGCGGATGAGTCGATACATGACGTCGTCGAGCTTCTCGACCAGCCGCTTCACTCGCAGATTCGCGGGGGACGGCACCGCCGGCGGAAGCGGGATGAGAGAGCTGGTCTGCGCGATCAGGTTTTCCATCGCGGCCGTCAAGGCCGCTTCGACGACCGCGACGTCGCCGCTGACGTCGGCGTTGAACAGCGTCTTGCCGACGATCTCGAAGGTCAGCCGCATCATCTCTTCCGAGAGATCGACGCGGTCGGTGCCTCGGAGCCGCTCGACGTGGCGATCGGTGAATTCGGCGATGGTGTCCGCGTACCCGGAGATCCGTTGTTTCATGAAAGCCGGCGCGCTCAGCCGGCGTTGACGCCGGTGAACGTCGCCTTCGCTGGTCAAGAGACCGTTGCCGAGCAAGGGTCTCGCAAAGACACTCAAGCCGAGGCTCTTCACGAATGCGTCCTCTTGTTCGATGAGCACCTCGCGAGCGAGCTCGGGCGCGCTGAGCACGACGACGCGGAAAAATAGGCCGAGCCGCATCTCGCACTGGTCGCCGTACCGTTCGGGAATGTCGACGAGGAAGTTCACGCGGTCGCTCTTGAAGGCCGGCAAACTTCCGAACAGGAAATGACCGGGGATGCGGGGGACGGCGTCGTTCATGGCTTGTTCCTTCGGCTTGTCGACGTCAGTATGCGAGCGATAGCTCACAAATGATACTCGCATTCCGGTGAGGCACGCATGACCCGAAAGATCCGCACGAAGCCCCGAAAAGAGGCCCTTCAAGAGCGCTCGAAAGCGACCGTCGACGCCATCCTCAAGGCGACCGCTCGCATCCTGGTGAAGGACGGGTACGACCGCGCGAGCACGAACAAGATCGCTCTGGCCGCCGGGGTCAGCATCGGGTCGCTCTATCAATACTTTCCGAGCAAGGAAGCGCTCGTCGCGGCGCTCGTCGAGCGTCACATGTCGGAAATGAGCACCGTCATTCAGGCCGAGCTCGGGCGGCTGATGGGCGCGCCGATCGAGCAAGCGGCGGAGAGCGCGGTCCGGCTCATGGTGCAAGCGCACTCGGTCGATCCGAAGTTGCACAAGGTGCTCGTCGAGCAAGTGCCGCGAATCGGCGCGCTCGATCGCGTCGCGGGGTTCGAAGCCGAGGTGACCGCGATCTTGCGCCGCTATCTCGAATCGAGGCGCGAAGAGCTCGTCGTGCGCGATCTCGACCTCGCCGCGTTCGTGGTCGTCGGAATCGTCGAGGCGCTCACTCACGCCGCCGTGCTGGGACGGCCGGAGCTCCTCGGCGAGCCGTTCGTGCTCGAAGTGACCAGCGTGGTGGTCCGTTATCTCAAGGGCGGCTCGCCATCGACGAACCCGCGCCCGCCTCGCGGGCGGAAGGGAACCCCAATCCAATGAACCCGGTCAGTCCCAGTTTTTGAACTTGCCGAGGTGGGCGAGCAAGAGCGGCGTCAGTTCCGCCGAGTCGGTGTCCGCGATCCAGTGATTGACGCCGTGAAGGACGTCGAATTCGTACGGCCCGGTCACGTAGTTCGCCGTCAGATCCGCCCCGTCTTTGCAGAGCGCCGTATCGGCGTCGCTCCAGATGTACATCGTCGGAACGCCGATGGCGCCGAGCTTCGGCGCCTTGATCATCCGGCCGGCGAAGTTGGCGCGGTACCAATTCAACGCGGCGCCGAGGGCGTCTTTCGTGCCGAGGACGCGGACGTACTCATCGATCGCGTCTTCGTCGACGCCCGTGTAAAGGGCGCGAAGCCCCGCGTCGTCGTTCGCGAGGAGCGCGTCTTCGGAGTTGGGCGCCGAGAACGTGTCGAAGTACGCGGAGGCGGTGTACTGGCACGACGTCGGGTCGGCGAGGACCGTCGCGAAGGCGTCGGGGTGGGGAACCGAAAGCGTGTTCACGGTGATGACGCGATCGGCGGCGGCTTTCGCGACGACCCAGGCCACACCGGCGCCCCAATCATGGCCCACGACGTGGAACCGCTTCGCGCCGAGCGCGTCGGCCATGCCGACGACGTCCGTCGCGAGGTTCAAGACGTTGTAGTCGTCGACCGTTTCGGGCCTGGCGCCGGGCGAGTACCCGCGTTGATCGGGCGCGACCGCGCGGTACCCGGCCTTGGCGAGCGCCGGCAACTGGCGCCGCCATTCGTACGACGTCTCGGGAAACCCGTGAAGCAGCAGCACGAGCTGTCCGTCTTCCGGTCCCGCGACGCGCGCGTGGAACACGAAGCTCCCGACGGTGATGTCCATCGTCGTGATCGCTCCGGCGTCCGCGGTCGAAGCGTCCGCCAGGGGCGTTGGCGTCGAATGGGGCTTCGAGGCGGGCTCAACGGAGCTCGAGCACGCCGCGACGGAGAGGGTCGAGAGCAGCACGGCCGATTCGAACCAAGAAGCGACCATGCCGCTTCATATCGCCCAATCTAGTCATCGTCAAGATGTGGCGCCTGGCGATTCGTCGGCGACGGGCGTTGTGACGATCAATGCGCGATCAATGCGGGATCAATGCGCGGCGATCCACGACGCAATGGCGTCCACGACGTCCGCGCGCACGTGGTCGGGTCGGGCGTCCTTGCGCGGCTCCGAAAAGAAGTGGTCGAGACCGGCGAAGGTTCGAAACGTGGCGTTCGGTTCGGGGGCGAGCGCGGTGTGCCAGACCTCGAAGTCAGCCGCGGTGGTCAGGACGTCTTCCGTCCCTCGCAGCGCGAACAGGGGTCGATGGAGCGCCTTGGCGTGTTCAGCGGGTTGGTAGCCGCGAAGCGAGCGCCAGTACGACGCCGGGATCCCGAGCGGGAGCTCCTCCGGACGCGCGCTTTCGAGCTCGTCCGATTTCACGAGCGCGACTTGTTTTCGGTCGTGCTCGAGCTGTTCGGCGTGATTCGGTTCCGTCCCGAGAAGCGCCGTCTCTTGCTCGAGGATCACGTCCTCGAGCGGACGCGCCGAGCCGCCCAGGATGACGAGGCCCGAGACGGTCGTGCGCTCGGCGATCAACGGGGCGATCGTTCCGCCCTGGCTGTGCCCGACGACGAAGACCCGATGTGGATCGACGGCGGGCTCGCTCGCGAGGAGCGCCACCGCGACGACGGCGTCGTCGACGGCTTCCTCGTCGATGGTGAGCGTCGCCGGGTCCGCGATGGTGAGCGCGTTGCGCCCGAAGGTGCGCTTCTCGTACCTGAGCACCGCGATGCCGCGAGTGGCAAGTCCGGTGGCCAGATCGCGGAAGGGACGCCGGCCGCCGTTCGACTCGTCGCGATCCTGCGGACCCGAGCCCGCCACGAGCACGACCGCCGGAGCGTTCGCGGCGTTCTTCGGGAGCGTCAGGGTTCCGGGAAGCGCACGGTCACCGAGTCCGACGCGGACGTCGCGTTCGACGAACTTCGTCGGGTCGGCGTAGGCGGGCAGCCCGGGATCGGGTTCTGACTTCGGGGGCGAAAAGAAGAGCCCCTCGATGGGACCCTGGTGGAGCCCGAACGCGACGCGCACGACGAGTCGGCCGTGGTCGAGCCGGCATTCGACGGCTGCGACGTCGAATGGACCCGAGCGGACGCTCACGTCCTCGACGCCTTGCAAGGGGCCGAGCGTGGCGCGGAGCTCGTCGAGCAGTCGCCCGAGCCGCTCCGCCGAGAGCACGCCTTGCATCTTGGGGCTGAACGCGGCGTGAAGCGTCGCGGAATCGCCGCTGAGCGCGGCGCGGGCGACGGCGATGGCCCGGGCCGCGACGTCGCCGGGCCGGACCGAGAGCGCCGTAATGGCGCCGGCGCGAGTCCAGGTAACGCGGAGGTCGGCCAGGCCGCGCTGAAAACGGAGGGTCGTCACTTCGACGAGGGCGCCGTCGCGCGGGAAGGTTCGATCCGCTTCGATCGAGACCGGCGCGCCGACGTCGTGTTCGACGCGGGCCCAAGCCACGCCGAGCGCTGCCTCGGGGATAGCGACGCGGAGCCGGTCGTCGAATTGGCGTTCCGCCTGCGCGAAATCGTGTGCCGCCAATTCTTCGACCAAGGTCGCACTTCGCGGTGCCGCCGCGCCTGCCGCCAATGCAAAGGACGGCGAACGCGCGGCGGGCGCGCACGCCCCCACAGCGACGACCGCGCCGAGCAAGGTGAACATTCCCCGAGTCATGTCGGATAGACCCTGCGCGACACCTCGGTACTCTTTCGCGTCGAGGTTTTTCTGTAAAGCAGCGCGAATTCGCGCGGTGTCGACCGCTCGCTCCACTACAGCTCTCGCGGACACGGGGCGCTGCTCGTGCAGCGCGGGTATCCGTTTCTCGACGCACTGGATGTGTGCGGTGACAATCGAGCGCCACTGAGGGTTACTGTTTCGTTTGCGTCTATTCTTGTTGTCGCGGAGACGTAGACTGCGCGAGTCGGGCGGTCGGACGATTCTTTGACTCAGGGACGGAGGCGCGCGTTCATGTCGATCGGCAGGCATTGTTTTGCCGTGGGGTGCATCGGGCTGTCGCTCGGCGTGGGGTGTGCGCCGTCGGCAGGCGGAACGAACGGAGCGGAAGGTCCGGTCACCTCTACGGGCGCTGGGGGTCAGGGCAGTGGCGCTGGCGCTGGTGGAGCGTCGGGGACGACGCCTTCTGCCGGCAGTTCATCCTCCTCGGGCGCGGGCGGCCAGGGTGTGGTGTTCAATCCGCCGGCGTCGGGTGGAGGCCAGGGAATGCCGGATGCTTCGTGCGCCGGTTCCGTCGTTTCGGCCGAGCGCACGACCGAGACGCGTCAGATCCCGGTGAAAACGACGAGTAAGGTGCCCGTCGCCCTTTACTTCATGGTCGATCAATCCGGCAGCATGGCGGAGGCCGGAATGACCGGGACGAAATGGTCGACCGTCACCGACGGGATCAACGCCTTCGTGAACGATCCTGCATCCGCCGGGCTCGACGTCGGTCTCGGGTTTCTTCCGCCGCTCTTCGGCTCGACGGGCGACTGCACCGGCGCCGGTTACGACACGCCGACCGTGCCGGTCGCGCCGCTTCCGGGGAACGCGATGGCGATTAGCGCGGGGCTTCCCGCGAATCCCACCGGGCTCGGGACGCCGACCGAGGGCGGCCTTCGCGGCGCCGAGAACTTCTGCTTGGCGTATCAATCGCAGCATCCGGACGAGCAGTGCGCGGTGGTGTTCGTCACCGACGGACAGCCGACGTCGTGCGACACGACCCTCGCGGATCTCGTGGGAGTCGCGGCGGACGCGAATAGTAAGGGCATCCTCACGTTCGCGATCGGCATGGCCAGCCAGAACGCCGGTGAAGTCGACTTCGACTTCCTGAACAGCGTCGCCAAGGCGGGTGGAACCAATTGCAACCCCACCAATCCCGGGAACGAGGCGTGCGACATCGGCGGCGGTTCGGACTTCACCACGGCGGTCGCCACGATTCGAAAGACCGTTACGAAGACGACGGTCACGACCACGACGGTCACCAAGACGACGGCGCTGGCCTGTGATTTTCAGCTCCCGAGCACGCCGCCGAATGGGCAGACGTTCGACCGCAACAAGGTGAACGTCAATTTCACCGATCCGTCGGGTGCGCCCGTGCCGATCGATCAGGTCGCCTCGGCCGCCGATTGCGACAAGACGAACGCGAACGCCTGGTACTACGACGACCCCAACACGCCGACGAAGATCCTCCTCTGTGACAATACGTGCTCGCTCATCAACGCGGGTCGCGGCGACGGCGGGTTTATCACGGGCGACCTCGGAACGGCGCCGACGGTCGGGCTCAGCTTCGGTTGTCAGACGATCGTCGCGCCCCCGTCATAGGGCGTTTGTCGGACAGAAAATGTCCTACCTCGGCTCGCGATTTGCGGGCGCGCGGCTAGACTCGCTCGGGTGAATCGCCGTCGGCGACGCGCACCGTTCGGTTCGCTGCTTCCCGTGCTCGTGCTGCTCGTCCTGGTGGCGGTGGTGCTGCCGCGGTGCGCCCGGCTCGCCCGCCCGCCGCCCGCTCCCGTCATTGTCGGCGGTTCGGGAGGCAGCGCGCCGCTCGAACCCATCGGCCCCGTAACGGAGAGTCCGCACGTCGCGCTCGGCGTGCCGACCGACGCGGACTCGTCGGACGACGTTCTCCTCGACGAGCGACAATTCGTCGTCTCGTACAACCCGCGACGTCGCGACCCGAACTGGGTCGCGTGGCGCCTCGACCCGTCGTATCTCGGTCATGTTCCGCGTCGAGACGATTTCCGTCCCGACGAGTCGCTGCCGGTGACCGTGTATCGCGTCTCGTCTCACGACTATGCACGCAGCGGTTACGACCGCGGGCACCTCTGTCCGTCGGCCGATCGCGACCGCGATCGCGACATGAACGCGGTGACCTTTCTCATGACCAACGTCGTGCCTCAGCTCCACGAGCTGAACGCCGGTCCTTGGGAAAAGCTCGAGGAGTACGAGCGCCATCGAGCCTCGGAACCGGGCGCCGAGCTCTACATCGTCGCGGGCGGCGTCTTCCACGACCCGGCGCCGACGATCGGCCACGGAACTGCCGTGCCGAGCGCGACGTACAAGATCATCGTCGTCGGCGCCCAAGGAGGGACGGCGCGAGATCTCGACGACTCGACCGAAGTCATCGCGGTGATGATGCCGAACCGCGAAGGAGTCGGCAGAAACGAGTGGACGGACTTCGTCGTCTCGGTCGATCAGATCGAAGAAGCGACGGGCTACGACTTTCTGTCGCGGGTGCCGGCCCCGGTACAGCAACTGCTCGAGTCGAAGACGGTGCGCACGCCGTGATCGGCTTTCGTGAACGCGCGGGCCTGCGCGCTCACAGATCCGGCGCGTAGGCGTTTCCGCCGTAGTCTTTGCAGAACGACGTCGTGTCGCCCTTGTACGTCGGGTCGCCGGCGATCACCGCGGGACTGATCGCGTCCCAGACGGTCTTGGTCGCGTCGGCTCCGATCGCGCCGGGCTCGACGTTGCGAGCGACGGCCACGAGGTCGAGCCCCGGGTGCACCTGGATGATCTGGCCCATGTAGCCGACCGCGTTGAAGACCCCGACGTCGTACTTTTGAGGCGCGCACGTGTACGGCGCCGAGTAGTTGCAATCGGGCGAGTCGGAGAGGCCGTGCGGATGCGTCTTGAAGATCGACACGGGCGCGCAAGGGCCCGGCGAATACGCACCTTGGTACTTCCCGGTCGCGTCGGGTTGGATCGCCGCGGTGAGGCCACCGAACGTGTAGTTCGACGATGAGTTGAGCCAGGTGAGATAGCCGTAACCGGTATTCGCGTCTTCGAACGACGGGTGCGTCATCTTGTAGACCCAATCGGCGTCGAGCAGGCGCTGTCCGTTCCACACGCCCTGGTGCATGAGGAGCGTTCCGACGCGCCCCATGTCCATCAAGTCGGTGCTCCAGGTGTACGCGAACGTCTTGGTCGGCGACCCGCTCGACCACACCGAGTTTTTCATTCCGAGCGGCGTATAGACGAATTTCTGCGTGAAGGTCTCGAGGTTCGCCGTCAGATCGGTCGTGTCCTGGGCGATCGCTGCGTTCAGCATGTCGCTGATCGAATTGATCTGCACGGTTCCGATCGTGTCGTACGACATGGTCTTCTGTCCGAGCGCGAGGTTCGTGTTCTGCGCGACCATCGCCATGACGTGCGCGACGTGCGCGTCTTTGTTGTAGGTGAAACTCGTGAGCCATTGATCGACGCGGTCTTGATCGCTGAAGGGTCCGGTTTTCGGTCCCGTATTCTTCATGTTCCGCGTCTGATACGAGACGATGCCGGCGACCGTCGCGCCCAACGTTTTCGTCGTCGACCATGCTTCGGCGGGCGCGAAATTCGTCGCGTTGTGTTGGTAACAGAGCTTCCCGTACCGAAAGATCGCCCACGGCACCGTCAGCGTCGTCTCTGCGGCCATGAGCTTTGCCGGATCGAGTTTGCAGACGCTCGCGACGTCGCCTGGCGCGACGACGGGCCAATCGCCGGTTCCTGGGTCGAGCTTCGGCTTCGACGAAGTCGTACCGCCGTCCGAGCCGCCCCCGTCCGTCCCGGTGCCCGGGCCCGCCCCTCCGGTGGATGGGTTTGCGCCGCCACTGCCCGGGGTTGCACCCGTTCCCGGCGTAGCCCCGACGCCGATCGCCCCGCCCGACGACCCCGAAACTCCGCCCACCGAAATCCCTCCGCCACCTCCGGAGACACCCGGCGAACCGCCGCCCTGACCTAGTCCGCCGCTCGAGAATGGATTCGACGGATTGCCGCTCGATCCGCCGCCTCCCGGCGAAGAATTTCCGCCATTGCTCCCGGTCGGGCTGCTCGAGCAAGCGAGCGCGACGCCTCCAAACAGTCCAAAGGCTAGCGAGCGGAGATCTAGAGCGCGGCGCACGAGAGGACGGTGCATGGGATTCGTAAGCTCCTGTGCGGCGTAGCTACCATCCACGCGAAGTCCGGCTCCGCCGTTCACGAAAACAAAGCGCGAGCTTCATCGAGCTCTTGGAATTTCTCAGCGCACCTGTGAGGCGTGACGAGCACGACGGCCCTCTTCAACTGGCTCGAGCAGCTCG
>Ga0265320_10000546_pt1 | contig 28996 bp, 28 predicted proteins | sample 4827metaG_FD_202087 | JGI IMG/M metagenome (GOLD analysis project Ga0265320, IMG submission 202087) | Rhizosphere microbial communities from Carex aquatilis grown in University of Washington, Seatle, WA, United States - 4-8-27 metaG | ecosystem: Host-associated > Plants > Roots > Rhizosphere >... | reverse complement strand
GTGCCCCTTATTTTCTGCGCGCCTTTTTCCGTCTGCTACTGGTCTACTTCCGTGCCATTTCATCACTTCCCGCTGAGCTATCCACCGAAAACTAATTCTTAACGGCGGACTGGTTTAGAGCTGAATCGGGCAAGCGTGAATGTGGGTACACAGCCGAATAGAATCCAAGAGCAAAACCAAAACCACGCACGCTAAAGCGTACGCCACTTAACCCACACCCTACATTTATTTCGCCAGCGGATCAGGCCTCAGCTGGAAATGTGCTGCCTGCGGATAAGTGCCCTTGCCGCCTTCGATGTGCCACGGATTTCGTATCTCATTTCCAACCCACAGGCCGCGTCCCTTCCATCCGCCGTTGGGATCGTCAATCCGGCCCGAAAGATTCCGTGCGTTAAAGCCCAGCGGATACGGCACGCGCAGCACCACCCATTTCTTGGTATCGGGCATTAACGCCAGCATCGCATCGGAGCCTGTCCCCGTCACCATCGAGACATTCTTGCCCAGGCCCAACGTGTCGAACCGATCGACCCAGTTTCCGTAAATGAAGTCCGCGCTTCCTCCATCGGTTACACCCTTCAATTGTGGGCCGGGCAGGTCATAGAGCGTCCAGCCTTCCGGGCAACGCTGGAGATCTTCCATGGTTCCAGGTCCGCTTTTCACGGCGCATTTATTTCGGTCGAAGCTGGCCAACTGGCCGGTGCCTGCAAGCCCCGTCCAGATCAAGCCGTTGCCGTCGGCATCGATCCCGCGAGGAAGGTAGCCGAGTTTGCCCGGTGCTTTCGGGTTGTAGAACGGCGGCTCGTACGCTTCCGAATGACAAGTTTCGGGAGGATTTGCGCCAATATCGATTCGAACGAGTTTTCCCGGCGTGGCGTCCACGGCGTACCAAACACTCTTGTCCACGGGATTGTAGGTCACGTAGTACGCATTGCCGGGGATGATCTTGTCTACGTCCTTTTCATATTTCCCATCGTTATTCAGGTCGTAGTATGCCGGACACCAGCCCTGCGCGGCCTCATCGGTTCCGCCCGTGTCCAGGATGCGGGGTTTGATCCAGCCGACGACGCCGTTTCCTGCCCAGTAAACAGTCTGGTCCTGATCGTCGGCAAATCCTGCGTGCCTGTTGTTGTAGCAGGTATCGATCAGTTTGAACTTTTTCGTTTTGGGATCGTAATACGCCAGTTGGCGCTGCGCGATATTTCCCAGTGGCAAGTATTTCGTAAACTTATTGTCCGCGCCTTCCTTGCAAAACTCGGGCGGCTTGTTTTGCGCGCGCCACGCATATGCCAGCCACGCGCGTCCCTTGCTGTCCACATTTTTTACATGCGAAGCGCTGCGCTCATCCCAGATGATCTCGTCGCCGAAATACAGGGACGGTTTTTCCATCGTCTGCGGAGAGAAATGTCGCAATTCATCGGGATCGCGAAAGGGCAGTTGCACGCTCTGAACTGTGTTCTTTTTCGCATCAAGAATCATCAGCGTGTTCAGATTGAAATCGCTGCCATAGACCGGGCCGTACCCGTTGACGGTCGGGTCGCGCTCGTCGGTCGTATAAAGGTCGTGCATGAACGTAACCGGCGTGCCGATATCCCAAAGCGTGACCACCAGGTTGCGTTCCACACCGGCAGGACGCGGCGGCGAAGGCGGCAATTCTCCGGCGGCAATTCGATCCGTCCAATCGGCGAACAGCGACAACGCGCGGTCATGCCCCAAACTGTCAACGCCATTGATCCCCGCCCGCACCTGTCCCATTCGAACGCGATAGTCCCAGGCTTCCACACTCGAATCGAAGCTGCCCATGGAGGGAGAAATTTCGCGCGTGATCTTCGTTCCCATTTGATGGCACACGCCGTTGCAGGATTTAACGGTCGAAACCCATTCTGCCTGAGTCCTAATCACGCGAGTTTGAGCAGTTCCGCCTGCATCAGGTGGCCGAACAGAAACGCTCATCGGGAATTCGCTTTTTGCAGGGACTTGCAGCAACGAATACCAATAATTGGCTGGATAGTATTGCGCTGCAGCTTTCGAATTCGGAGCAACGACAGCCGTCAGCGCCAATTTCTGGCCTCGCTCTACCTGAGACACAGCAGGCCCGTCGATCAGTCCGTAGCCGCGAACCCAAACTTTGTACGTCGCTTTTGGCAGATCCGGAATCAGATACCGGCCCTGGTCATCGGTCACTACGATCTCGCGATATTTTGTAGGCAGATCGTTGGTTTCGGCGATCACCCAGACACCAGCCTCCGGCCCTTTCGAACTCATCACCACACCGCCGATATCGGTGGTACCGACGGGTATGCTATTCGCTCGCGCCTGCGGGGCAGCCGCAGCGCTCGGATAGGGACGCGCCGCCATGTGCGAATGCATGGCCGTCAAAATGATCAACCCGCCCGCTAATGAAATTCCAAAAAAGATGCGGAGCATCCAAGTTTTTCGCATTGAGCTTCTCCTTGCGTGCGGGCAGGCTTCCCGGCTCTGAGTTGCCCCATGAACACGGCCAGTGAATAACTTCTACACCCGCGATACCAATTTTTATAAAGAAAATCCGAGGAGGTTAGAGCCCGACTAGATCTTCTCTGAGTCTCTGTCGCTCCGTGGCTAATCTATCTCTTGTAGGCAATACGTCCGGCGACGATTGTCGCCATGGGCGCGCCGCGGAACGTGCGTCCGTCGAAAGGCGAATTGCGCGATTTGCTGGCGGATTCGTTCGCGAGGAATGTCCAGTTGTGCTCGGTCGAAAAAATCGTCAGGTCGCCCGGCTCGTTTTCTGCGATGGTTCGTTTCATACCGAGCACCCTCGCAGGGCCTGAAGTGAAAAGTTCGACCAGTCTCATCAGGGATAGCTTCCCTGCGTGAACAAGCTCTAGCCCAAGACCGAGCGCCGTCTCAAAGCCGGTTACGCCGAAGGGCGCGCGGTCGAACTCCACATCTTTGAGGGCCGGTTCATGCGGCGCGTGGTCCGTGGCGATGGCGTCCACGGTGCCGTCCGCGAGTCCGGCGATCAGCGCGTCGCGATCTTCGCGCGAGGCCAGCGGGGGATTCATTTTGTAGCGCGTATCGTATCGGACGTCTTCATCGGTGAGCGTGAAATGATGCGGCGTCACTTCGCAAGTGACGGGCAGCCCCTTCGCTTTGGCGGAGCGAACCAATTCCAGCGATGCGCGCGCGGAAAGATGTGCAATGTGCAGGCGACAGTTCGTCAGTTCGCCAACCTGGACGTCCCGCGCGACGGCAAGCGATTCCGTGGCTGCGGGCATGCCGCGCAGTCCCAGCCGAACGGACTGTTTTCCCTCACGCATTACCGCCCCCGCAAACAGCGAACTATCCTCGCAATGATCGATTACCGGCAAATCCAGAGCGCGGCAGTAGTCCATCACCTGGCGCAATAATTTCGCGTTCGCGATTGGCTTGCCATCGTCGGAAACACCAACGATTCCCGCCTGCTTCATCGCGGCGATTTCGGAAAGCGATTCCCCTTTGCTTCCTATCGACGCTGCGCCGATCGGCCATACGCGTACGGGCGATACTTGAGCGGCGCGTTCAATGATCGCACGTGTTACGGACACATTGTCGTTCACCGGCCGCGTATTGGGCATTGGGCAAACGGCAGCAAATCCTCCGCGCACCGCAGCCCTTGTGCCAGTTTCAATTGTTTCCGAGGATTCGCCGCCCGGTTCGCGGAGGTGGCAATGCAAATCGATGAAACCCGGCGCGACGATCAGATTCGTGGCATCGAAAACCTCGGCGCCCACTGCAGGCGAGGCAAGCTGGCCGTGCGGAGCCACCGCGGCAATGCGGTCTCCATCGAGCAAGATATCGCGCGGTGCATCGGTTCCGCTGGCGGGATCGAGCACGCGTCCATTGCTAATCAGCAGCATGGGAAGAATCCTTTTCCGGGGGCGCGTCCGCGCCGCTGCCGGTCATCAAGAAGAGTAAAGCCATTCGAACCGCCAATCCGTTGGTGACTTGTTCGAGCACGCAGGACTGCGGCCCGTCGGCTACGGCAGGATCAATTTCCAGGCCCCGAACGATGGGCCCTGGATGCAACACGAGCGCGTCGGGCTTTGCCAATCGCATGCGTTCCGGCGTGAGCTGGAATTGCAGAATATATTCATCGAGCGGAATCATCGGTTCGTGCAGACGCTCCTGCTGTACGCGCAAAGTCAAAACAACGTCCGCATCTACGAGCGCGTCCTCTATTCGTGTAACGCGGCGAATGGAAGTTTTCGCGCCTCCCAGAAATTCGAGTTCGCGGGGAATCCACATTGCGGGACCGCAGAGCGTAATCCGGCAGCCGAATTTTGTAAGCAGGTGAATGTTGGAGCGCGCCACGCGGCTGTGCAGGATGTCTCCGAGAATCGTGACGTTCAGCCCTTCGAGCGTTCCACGGCGATCACGGATCGTCAGCGCATCGAGCAGCGCCTGCGTGGGATGCTCGTGCGTTCCATCGCCCGCGTTGATCACCGGGAGCGCGAGGTTGCGTGCTACGAAGTCCGGTGCGCCGGAGGAACTATGTCGCATGACGATGCAGTCGGGTTTCATCGCATCCAGCGTGCGGACGGTGTCCAGCAGCGATTCGCCCTTTTTCAGGCTGGACGACTCGGCCTGCAGATTCATTTGGTCCGCACCGAGCCGTGAAGCTGCCGTGGAGAAGCTGATGCGCGTGCGCGTCGAAGGCTCGAAGAATGCCAGCGCGACAGTTTTTCCGCGCAAGGTCGCCAGCTTTTTCAGTGGATGCCGCTGAATTTCCTGAAACGGTTTCGATTGATCGAGAAGAAAAGTAATTTCGCCGGCGCTGAGCGGTTCTATCCCGAGCATGTGGCCGAAGCGATATGACAAAACTGTCCTCAGAATTTCATCGGCTATCGATGTATCGAGCCTGGGGGTTCAGGACACGCGTTCGACAAGTACCACGCGCTCTTCCTGATCGATTTCTTTCAGTCGAACTTCTATGATTTCGGTATCGCTCGTCTGCACGGTCCGGCCGATGAAGGATGCCTCAACCGGCAGCTCACGATGCCCGCGATCGATCAGCACGCACAGCCGCACCCGCTTTGGGCGTCCCAGATCGAACAGGCCATTCATCGCCGCGCGAATGGTGCGCCCTGTATAAAGGACGTCATCCACCAGAACAAGGTCCTTATCGTCCACGGTGAACGGAATGTCGCTCGACTGCAGAATAGGCTGCGCCGCGACTTTCGAAAGGTCGTCGCGATACAAAGTAATGTCCAGCGTTCCGACAGGGACGTCCACGCCATCGATGCCGCGCATCGCCTGCGCAATCCGGTTGGCCAGAGGAACGCCGCGGCGCCGCACTCCGATCAACGCCAGGTTTGCCGTCCCACCGCTTTTTTCCACGATCTCATGGGCCAGGCGCTGCACCGTGCGGTCAATCTCCGTCGCCGTCATCAGCTGCGCTTTTTCGACGATTTGCATGGCGAAACATCCTAGCACAGAGCCGCCAGGCTTCGAAGCGCGTTGTAGAACCCCGGCCAGGGGCATGCTAGAGTTAGAAAAATGACTGCATCCGGCGCGGTGGACCTCTCCGTGAACGTCGGCGCATTGCGCCTGGCCAACCCGATCATCGCTGCCAGCGGAACATTCGGGTACGGAGTCGAGTTCGCCCACCTGGTGAACCTGAGCCGGTTAGGCGGCATCGTCGTCAAGGGCATCTCCCTCGAACCCATGGCCGGAGCCCCCGCGCCACGTGTCTGCGAAACGCCCTCCGGCATGCTGAACGCGATAGGCCTGCAAAACATCGGTGTGCGTGCCTTTATCGCCGAAAAGCTCCCCTTGCTCCGGACTTGCGGGACAGCCGTCATTGCCAATGTGTTCGGCTATACCATCGAAGATTACGTCGGTGTGATTCGAGTCCTGGAGGAGGCGGAAGGCCTGGCGGCTTACGAATTGAACATCTCCTGCCCGAATATATCTCATGGTGGCATCCAGTTCGGAAGCGATCCCCAGATGGTCACCGAGGTCGTCGCCGCAGCCCGGGAAGCCGCTCACAAGCCCCTTTGGGTGAAGCTATCCCCCAATGTAACCGACATTGCATCCATTGCCCGGGCTGCGGAAGCCTCCGGAGCCGATGCGCTAACGGTAGCCAATACCTACCAGGGTATGAGCGTCGATATCGAGACACGAAAATCGAGATTGGGTAGGGTCACAGGTGGGGTTTCCGGACCGGCCATCAAGCCGCTTACTCTTCGGTTAGCGTACGAAGCCAGCCGAGTCGTGAAAATTCCGATCATTGGCCTCGGCGGGATCGAAAAGGCCGAGGACGTCATGGAGTATATGGTCGTAGGAGCTACGGCAGTCCAAGTTGGTACAGCCAATTTTTCCAACCCAAAGGCCTGTGAAGACCTTGTATCTGCGCTAGAAAAGGAATGCATAAGACATAAAACAATTAGAATCAGTAGTTTAATAGCGACATTGGATACGAATTCTGCTTGAATTGGGCCTCCCTGCATGGTATCATTTTTATGGTTTTAGTCCTCAGGGGGACACACAATGCGTCGGCGACTTTTCATGATATGGGCCGCGCTCCGTTGGCTACCCTTAATGTTTGTGGTCGCGCAGGGACTTGAAGCTCCTTTGGTCGCCCATCCCACCCAGCCAATTAAGCCGATCCGATCCTGGACAGGGACGGCGAGCTGGTATGGAACCAAATTCCACGGGCGTAAGACCGCCAGTGGCGAGAAGTTCGACATGTACGCCTCCACGGCTGCCAGCCCTACCCTTCCGTTCGGCTCCCTGATTAGGGTCTATAACACCAAAACCCACGTCGGCCAGTTGGTCCGCATCAACGACCGCGGCCCGTTTGTGGACGACCGGGACCTGGACGTCTCTTACCTGGTGGCGTGCCGGCTGGGCATCCAGGATATAGGCGTCTCTCACCTACGCATCGAGCTGCTTGAGGTGCCAAAACGTCCTTAGCCGAGCGAGCCCGTCAGAAGCTGATCGTTGCCCTGGACTTTCCTTCCTTTGATCCTGCGTTCGAATTGGCCCAATCCATTTCCAGTCTTGTCGGCATGTTCAAGATAAACATACACTTATTCACTGCAGAAGGGCCTTCATCGGTAAGCAAGCTGCGCCAGTTAGGCCCGGATATCTTCCTGGACCTGAAATTCCATGACATTCCCAACACGGTTACCGGGGCGGTGTCCGCAGCGATGGGCCTGCCGGGAGTACGCCTGCTGAACGTACACACCCTCGGCGGTATGGAGATGATGTGCGCGGCGGCGAAGGCCAGGGACGAAACTTCTTTGCCCAAGTCCCAGCGCCCCAAGGTGATTGGCGTTACGATCCTGACCAGCATGGACGATACCGCATTGCGTACAGTAGGAATTGTCGGCCCTGCCTCAAGCCGAGTGGTTAAGCTAGCCAGGCTCGCCCAGAAGGCCGGACTGGACGGCGTCGTAGCCTCCCCACAGGAGGTGCGAGCCATTCGCCGAGCGTGCGGGAAGGATTTTCTGACGGTGGTTCCGGGTGTCCGGCCTCAAGTCGGGGGAAGCCCGGGAAAGCAATCGCGGCATAGGAGTGACGACCAAGCGCGCGTGGCAACTCCGGCCGAGGCGATTCGAGCCGGGGCGGACTATCTGGTGATCGGCAGGCCGATCACAGGGGCTCCCGATCCGAGAGCTGCCGCTCAGTCCATTCTTGATGAGGTAAGCTCCGCGCTTTCCAGAGGCTGACCGGGGTCTGGCAGGCCAATTCTGCCGTTTCTCCTACCCAATTTCTCTCTGGAGTCAACCGGGGCCGGACGTGTTATAATTCTTTAGTCGATTTTTCGGCACTATCCGCCGGGATGGGCGGAACGCAAATCAAGAAGGCAGGTGCGTCATGGGAGAGTTTAGCCCCTTTCACTGGCTGGTTGTTTTGGCCATTGTGGTTCTTTTGTTCGGCGGCAAGAAGATCCCCGAAGTCATGCGCGGTTTGGGCGAAGGAATTCGCAGCTTTAAGGAAGGGATGCACGGCAACGCGCAAGCTCCGGCGCAAACCACGCAAGCGCCTGCGCCTCCAGCGGCAGCCCCGATCGCTGAAGAAAAGAAGTAAAATCTCGTTTTCAGGTGAATAGCTACATTTGTGAAGGGCGGCTTTCCGTGGCCGCCCTTTGTATTTCAAATCGGACTGTCTTCCTGCCAGTCCAATTCCCTGAGCAACGCATAAAGTCTTGCCAGCGGCAATCCAACTACATTGAAATAGCACCCTTCGATGCGGGGAATGTAACGTCCTGCGCGTCCTTGAATCGCGTAGCCGCCCGCCTTGTCGAAAGGCTCCCCGCTTGCCACGTACGATTCAATTTCCGGTGGAGCGAGCGGGGCAAAAGTCACCGCAGTGATTTCTACGGCGCTCTTTGTGATTTTGTCCGGCAGCCGAAGTGCGAAAATTCCCGTGAGGACTTTGTGAGTCCGACCGCTTATAGATACGAGCATTTCGCGGGCATCCTTCGCATCGCGCGGCTTGCCGAAGATTTTTCCATCCAGTTCCACAGCAGTATCGGCGCCAATCACAATCGCGGAAATATTCGGTTCGAGCGATTCCGTCACTGCACGGGCTTTCCATTCGGCCAGCCGCGCGACCATGTTCAAGGCAGTTTCATTGGGAAGAGATGCTTCTTCTACAATTGCTGCGCGAATTTCAAATGGAAAACCCGCATCGCCGAGGATTTCAGCGCGGCGGGGTGAGGAAGAGGCCAGAATGATCTTTGGTGTCATGAGCTATGAATGTTTGACGGCGCAGATTGAACTACAACACCACCGATTCCGTGTATTCGCCGAAAACGCGACGCAGCGCGTCGGAGATTTCACCGACGGTGGCGAGTGCCTCCACCGCATTCATGATCGCGGGCATGAGATTTTCACCGCTTCGCGCCCGGTCTTCCACTAAGGCGACGGCACTTGCGGCCTTCTGAGAATCGCGGTGCGCGCGCAGTGCGCGAACACGTTCCACCTGTGTGGGTTCAAGCTCCGGGTCGATGCGCAATGTGGGGACGGATACTTCCTTTTCCGCAAGGAACTGATTCACCCCGACGACTATTTGGTCGCCACGCTCGATGGCGCGCTGATATTCGTAGGCGGCCTTTTGAATTTCTCCCTGCACGTAGCCGGTTTCGATGGCGCGGAGCATTCCGCCGAGCGCGTCGATTCTTGCGATGTAGTCCTTCGCGCGCGATTCGACTTCGTCCGTTAATTTTTCGATAGCGTAGGAACCGGCGACGGGATCCACGGTGTTGGTGACGCCGGTTTCGTGCGCGATGATCTGCTGTGTACGCAGCGCGAGCAATGCGGCATCTTCGGTAGGAAGCGCGAGCGCTTCATCGAGGCCGTTGGTGTGCAGCGACTGGCATCCCCCCAGGACGGCAGCCAGTGCCTGAATCGCCACGCGAACGATATTATTTTCCGGCTGCTGCGCGGTGAGCGAGCTGCCGGCGGTCTGCGCGTGGAAACGAAGCATCATCGAACCTGGGTTACGCGCGCCAAAGCGTTCGCGCATCAGGTGCGCCCACAGGCGCCGAGCGGCCCGGTATTTCGCGATCTCTTCCAGCAGATCGTTGTGCGCGTTGAAAAAAAACGACAGGCGCGGCGCGAAATCATCGACGGCCAGACCAGTGGCAACCGCCGCATCGACATACGCGATAGAATCGGCCAGCGTGAAGGCCACTTCCTGCGCGGCGGTCGAGCCTGCTTCGCGAATGTGATAGCCCGAAATGGAAATCGTATTCCAGGCGGGCAGTTCCGTGCGGCACCAGGCAAACAGATCGGTGACGATCCGCATAGCCGGGCGCGGCGGATAAATGTAGGTGCCGCGCGCGATATATTCCTTCAAGATGTCGTTCTGCACGGTGCCGGAAAGTTTCTGGAGATTCGCGCCCTGCTTCTTGGCAACGGTGACATACAGTGCGAGCAGAATCGCCGCCGTGGAATTGATGGTCATGGAAGTCGAGACGGTTTCCAGGGGGATGCCATCGAACAACGTTTCCATGTCTTCCAGCGAATCGATTGCCACACCGACCTTGCCAACCTCTCCTGCCGCTCGGGGGTGATCCGAGTCTAGGCCAATCTGCGTGGGTAAATCGAAGGCGACCGACAGTCCCGTTTGCCCCTTAGTCAGCAAGTAACGAAAGCGTTCGTTGGATTGAGCCGCCGTTCCGAATCCGGCGTATTGGCGCATCGTCCAGAGACGCCCGCGGTACATCGTGGGATAAATTCCGCGGGTGTAGGGAAATTCTCCGGGGAAGCCGACTGAGTTTTCGGGATCGTCACCGGCGATGTCTTCCTGTGTGTAAACAGCCTTTAAGGGAATGCCGCCGAGCGTCGCAAAGGATTTCTTGCGTTCAGCGGGAGATCCTGGTTTGTCGGGGTTTGAAGTCATCGTACTCGCCGGGAATCGCGAAACGACAGAATGCCAAAGAAAATCATCATCAGAGCGAACCCGGCGCTGACGCCCACCAGCCATTGGGCCGCTCCGCGATGCCAGGCGCGCCAGGCGGATTGCAGCGAAGACACCGCGAGTATAAAAAACAATGTGCCGGTCACTTCGTGAAACAACTCCCGCGCCGCCTTCCAAAGGACGCGGAAGAAATGCCGGGCACCGGCAAAAAGACTCACAGGTTGCGTCGCCACACAGGAATTCTAGTACAAAATGGTGTAACCTTCAGCCCGAACAGCCGGAGTAGGCGGATTGGACACGCGTAAAGGTGCAGAAGGACTTGTATTCCCGGTGCGTCGGGCCATACAATTCAATTACCGTCGGACTTCTGAGGGAGGCGCCGTGCAACTGGACAATCATCTAAAGCAACTCTTACGCGAGCTGGGTCACGCTATTAACGATACGGTGTCGGAATCTTCGCGTATCACGGAAGCCATAACGGAAGTGCGCGCGGCCGGATTCGATATCGTTTTGAAACTGGACGCGACCATCGGTCTGGCGCGCCGCGACGGCGACGACACGCGAATCACCCCAACGGACAAGCGGTTTCTCGAATCGCTGCACATTCAGGTGGATCAGGAAAGCCTTGCGGAGGAGCGCGTAACGCAGAAGGCGGAGATGACGCCGCAAGACCTGCGATTCCTGAAGTCGCTCAAAATTGCTTTCGATGACGCGAAGTAAGAGATTTTCTCTTCTGATGGTGGTTATTGGCGCGGTGTGCGCCGCGGCGGCTCCGTCGCGAACACAGACGGTAACCGGGCCTGTAGTGAGCTCCGCCCCTGACGGGAAAGTAACAAAGGCCAGGTTCGAAGTTCTGCACATGATGCGAACAGGAATTGAGGTTCGAAGTTTGGCCAACCCGCTTGAGATTCACACATTCACCTATTCCAACCAAATCCTTTCCAGGATGCAAAACCTTTTCGACCATGGCGGTTACCAGTATGGCGACAAGGTTGTAATTAATTATAAGACGGGCGCGGAAGTCGCGTTGAAAATTAAAGGCAAGCCTCCCAAGTAGCTTCGAGCCCCAGAGGCTCAATGATGATTCGCCAACCTGCTGTCGCCGGCCGCTTTTATCCCGACGATCCTTCCGTGTTGAATCAGGAATTGGATGCTTTTCTCAGCGTATCCCTGCAGCAGGAAAAAATCCGCGCACTGGCCTGCCTTGTGCCCCACGCCGGGTACAAATATTCCGGCCAAGTGGCGGGAACGGTGTACAGCCGCATCGAAATTCCCTCTCGCGTAGTTCTGCTCGGCCCGCGGCATTTTCCCGGCGGCGCGCGGTTTGCGATTCTTTCCGATGGCGCGTGGCAAACGCCATTAGGATTGGTTCCTCTCGATCGTCCTCTCGCTGAAAAAATTGCGCGCGCATGCCCTTTGCTTCACGAAGATGCAATTGCACATAGGAATGAACATTCTCTGGAGGTTCAGTTGCCGTTTTTGCAGCGGCTTGCTCCATCGTCCACGTTCGTTCCGATCGTGATTGCTTCGGCGCACTACTCGGAACTTGAATCACTGGGCCATGCGATAGCGGATGTTTTGCGCGCTGAAGAGGAGCCGATGCTTGTCATCGCGAGTTCGGATATGAATCATTATGAGTCCGACGCGATTACTCGCGTGAAAGACCGCAAAGCTGTGGATCGCATCCTCGCGCTCGATCCGCGCGGGCTGTTCGACACGGTTCGCGAGGAAGAGATTTCCATGTGTGGATATGGGGCGGCAGTGGCTATGTTGACGGCTGTTCGGCGACTTGGCGCGGCGCGTGCGGAGTTGGTGCGCTATGCGACTTCGGGGGAAGTTAATGGGGATTTTCAGGAAGTTGTCGGGTATGCGGGGATTGTTATTGGGTGACTTTGTCCTGGTGCGATATTGTTGCGGAATTCTCGATTGGACTTCCCACTAAACCAAAAGCGCGCAGGCTGAAGCCTACGCCACTTTGCTTCGCTTAATGCTCGTGCGAATTGCGGATGCGTTCGGCTAGCGCCCGGGCGCGCGTTCGCGCGATTTCGACAAAGTGCGAATCTCCGGCGATCTGATCGAGTACTGGCAGTAGGCACTCCGGTTCGGGGAGCAGCCTGTGGTCCATGTCCGATTCGAATTGGCGAAGCGCGTCGTTGACTCCCAGGCGGTCGTATTTCGCGCGCCGCTCAAGAAGGGCAAGGTCGCCCTGTTGCCGGGCTAATCCCTCGAAGAGCTGCATGAGCTGGTTGGCCGAAGCATTCAGCGTGTAGTTGAATGTGGCTTCGTGGACTTCGCCATCGCGCTCATAGCGAAAAGTTTTCTGACCAAGATTTGCGAGACGCTTTTGGATATCGAGGTCTGTGATCGCAAAGTTTTTCAGATCAGCGGTCAGGTCGAAGATCTTTTGCCGCACCGCGGGCCCGACTTCAAAAGGTTCCGATTCAGGGTCTTCTTCCATTTGGCGTATTTCAACGGTTGCATTCCCTTGTTCGCCTATCTTGATTTCGATGAATTCCGGCGTGCTGCCCTTGAACACACGGCGGTAGGTAACGACTGCATCTCCAGCAGCTGACCGGCATGCAGGGACAACAATCAACGCAGCCAACAAAAGAAACAGAAGTTGGGTGTGGAAATATCTGCGTATCATCGCAATACTGGGATGCGCGAAACCGCGATGCGGCTTTGCGCGCCCTGGGATGTGGTTTGCAAAGCAGGGGCCGCGCCGGCAACTCTTGCGCCACCGGCATTCAGTCGCGCATTGAATTGTGCAGCCTGCACATGGCATAGCGCGACGGCCAGCGCGTCGGCGGCATCGGCGGGCTCCGGCGTTTCCGTCATGTTCAGCAGCGCGCGCACCATCAATTGCATCTGTTCCTTCGCCGCGTGCCCGTAACCGGCCACGGAGGCCTTTACTTCGCGGGGCGAATAACTGTGAACTGGAATGTCGCGCTGCGCAGCCGCCAGCAGGACGACGCCACGAACCTCGGCCAACTTGAGTGCCGTTCTTATATTGAGGGCAGTGAATACCGATTCTACGGCTACACTGTGCGGCTCGAACTCTTCGATCAGATCGCTCAGCATTGCGTGGATTTCACGAAGCCGCTCTGGAAAATGTTCGGGCCCTTTGCGCGTGGCGCGCAAGGCGCCGAAGCGGAGCATCCGGCAGCGGCGACCGTCGCTTTCGATCACGCCATACCCGGTGGCTCCCGCCGCGGCGGGATCTACACCGAGTACGCGAAACAAATCACAATTGGTTCGAGAGGATGGCGGCACGGAAATGAGTGTACGGCGGTGCGCCACGCGCGGCCACATTTTTTTGATGGCGCTGTGCGTGAAAGGGAAGAGTAGCGAATAAAGAAAAACGCCCCGATTGCGTCGGGGCGTCTGAAACTTCTGACAAAAAGGCAGGCCTGCTTATTCCGCCGCCATCACCGCCTGAATTTCCTTTTCGTCGATGTCAAAGTTTGCGGAAACGCGTTGCACGTCGTCGTGCTCTTCGAGCGATTCGATGAGGCGCAGCATCTGTGCCGCCTGGTTGCCGGTCAGCTTCACATAGTTCTGCGGCACCATGCCCACTTCGGCGGAGTCCGGGGTAATGCCTTCCTTGGTCAGCGCGTCGCGGACGGCCTCGAAGCTTTCGGGCGGTGTCAGCACTTCCCAGGCCTCGCCATCATCGCGCAAATCCTCGGCACCGGCGTCGAGCACGATCGAGAGCATCTTGTCTTCGCTGGCCTTTTCCTTGGCTACGACAATCTCGCCTTTGCGATGAAACATCCATCCCACCGCGCCGTTTTCGGCCATGTTGCCACCGCCCTTATTCATAATGTGGCGTAGTTCGCTGACGATGCGGTTGCGGTTGGTGGTTACCACCTGAATCAGCATGCCCACGCCGCCGGGGCCGTATCCTTCGAAGGTGGCTTCCTCATATTGCTCGCCCTCAAGCGTCCCAGTGCCACGCGCCAGGGCGCGCTCGATGTTGTCATTGGGCATGTTTTCGTTCTTGGCGGCAAGGATCGCGGTGCGCAGACGGGGGTTCGAATCCGGGTCGCCCCCGCCCACACGGGCGGCAATGGTGATTTCGCGAATGACCTTCGTAAAGGCGCGGCCGCGCTTGGCGTCTGTGGCCGCCTTTTTATGTTTAATTGTTGCCCACTTGGAATGCCCGGACATGGAAATCGCCTCGTCGGTAATAATTTGGGGGACTTATCCCTGTTTCTTGCCACGGTAGTCTAGCATACGACCCCCCGGAATCGGAATACGCTGCCTGAGGTTCCGGCAAGGCCGGGATGAGCGTATCTATAGATGGCAGATTCGGCGCACCTTTGAATGAGGGGCGTGGATTTTTTACTCGCACTGCCGATACAATTAGTAAATATGGGTGAGCCCCAGCTATGTATGTAGCCTGTAGCGAACATGGTTGCAAGGGACAAGTGCCCAACGCGCTCGAATCCGCACGTCTGTGTGTGTTGCACTTCACGTTGCACGTTGAAAAAGGCTGCGCCGAAATGCGCCGCGAAACGGTTTACGGGAAGACGCCGCACGCGCGCCAGGTGGAAATTATCCGTTACATCGCGGAGAACGGCGAAATGCTGGCTCGTGCATCCACCAGCGGACTGCACCTGGCCGACGAAATGAAGGCGCGCATCCTCAATACGTTCCTGACCCTTATGAATCTGCGCGAGAACCTCGACCGCGCCGCCCTCCGTCAGCCAATTGGCCGCACCGGCGGATAGTGACCCTGCCTGTCAAACATCCGCTGCGGTAACATGTCCCCCATGAAAGCTCTCACACGGAAGGTGCTTGCTTGAAACGCCATCCGAGCCTGCACCCGCTAAGCCAGCACCATCACTTCGCGCTGATTCAGGCTTTGGGGATGCGGCGTGCGACGAAAATGCCGGCGGAAAAGCGCGACGCGGCAGTTGCGCGTCAGGCGGAAAAATTCCTCTCCTTCTGGCACAAGACCGGCGTCGTCCATTTTCGCGAAGAGGAAGAAGTGTTGTTGCCTGCGTATGCGCGGCACGCCCGGCTCGATCAGGATGCTGGGGTGATGCGTTTACTTGCCGACCATGCGGAGATTCGCGCCATTGTGCAGGATTTTGAACAGCGCCGGGCGAAGAAATTGGCGATTGGCGCGGATGATATGGCGCGTCTGGCGAAACTGCTTCACGATCACATTCACTTTGAGGAAAATGAAGTGTTTCCGCGCATCGAGCGCGTTCTGGGAGAAGAGAATCTGAACGCGATGGGCCGCAGGCTCTCTCGCCTGCATTCCAAAAATGATGTCTGCGAGGTTTGATACAGTCGCACAGGCTTTTTACCCTGAGAGATCGAAGGGCAGTCTGTGCGATTTTGGTCTTGCCTTCATTCAAATTTAAACCAAAACCACACAGGTTGAAACCTGTGCTACTTAAGTCCCTATGTACCGCGCGTAGAGCGATCTTGCGACGCTGGTGTCGCGCGTTCCTTTGACGATGGCGCGACCATCGGCGAAGATCGTCATTTCGTAGGGGGGCACGCGGAATCTCAGCAGGAAGCCGTTTTCGCGGACTTCGGCGACCGTGGGGGCGAGCCTGCGACCCAGCGCGGCAAGGTCGAGCTGCCGTCGGCGCTCGTGAATTTGAACCGAATCGCGCCCGCACATGGTTAGTCGCGGCTGCGTGTCGCCTTCGAGATACCGGAATTCGCGTCGAACGCATGCGCGGCATTCGGGGTTCCGCGCCACGCGCACGGACCGATACTTGCCCGACCACACGTCAAAGGAAACCAATCGTCCGCCGACCGATTCCGTCTTGCCCAGCTGCAGCTTGATCGCTTCGGCTGCTTCGAACGAGGCGATCACACCTGCGGCGGCCCCCAGAACGCCAATCGTGTCGCAGGTATCTTCTGTGCCTGTGGCCTGAGCATCGGTATCTTCGCCGGGTGTGGACCCGGACTCAAGCGCGCACGCAAGGCAAGCCGTTTCGCCGGGACGCACGGTGAGCGTTACGCCGTAACTGCCAACCACGGCAGCGTAAATCCAGGGGACGCCCAAATGAATTGCGGCATCGTTGAGCAGGAATCGCGTCTCAAAATTGTCAGTGCCATCGAGAATCAGAGAGAATCCGCGCAATAGCTCTTCGGCGTTCTTCGGGCCGAGGTCGGCAACGACTCCTTCAACTGCCACTCCGGAATTGATGGCGCGCAGTCGGCGCTCGGCGGCGACGGCTTTCGGCAGCGCTTCGCGGGCGTCGGATTCCTCGAACAGCGTTTGGCGTTGCAGGTTCGATGGCTCGACGAAATCGCGGTCCACGATTCGCAGCTTGCCGACTCCTGCTCGCACCAGCAGATTTGCCAGCGCCGTGCCCAGCGCGCCGCATCCAACCAAAACGGCGGAGGAATCGAGCAGCCGCTGCTGCCCCGCTTCGCCGATTTCGGAGAAAAGAATCTGCCTTGAGTAGCGTTCGAAAAGTTTAGGGTCCATGACGCCGCGTGATTCTCGCAAACCCCTATGATAGCCCCTGCGGAACGCACCGCGGCAAGTGGGTGGCATTTTCCCTCTTTTCGGGAGATTTCCGGGCGGACGAATAACTGGCCTGTGCTACGCTAGATTGTTGTGAAAAATGATGCCGAGCGATCAGCGCCCCCTCATACGGATCGCAGTCTGGCTGTGTGCGATCTGTCTGTTTCATATTGGATCGGTCTTTGCGCAGGGTGGCTCCTCAAGTGAGCCCCCACGGGTCGTTGCCGTGCGCGTGGTCACCGATGCGGGCTCGGTTCTGGAACAAAATCCTGCCCAGCTAACTGTCCACCCGGGCCAACCGTTTTCGATTGAGGCGGAGAGCGTAAGCCTGCGCGAGCTATTCCGCACGGGCCGCTATGCTGATTTACGCGCCGAGTTGACGGACGTTCCGGGCGGAGTGCGGCTGGATTACATTGCTCTCCCAAACTTATACATCAGCAGGGTGCAAATAGACGGGTTGCGGGAACCTCCCAGCGAATCGCTGGCGATCTCCGCGATGCGGTTGAACCTGGGCGATGTTTTCCGGGACCGCGACATGAAGGATGCCCTGGATCGGCTTCGGCAGACGCTCGCGGATGACGGTCAGTATCTTGCCAACGTCACTTACGAAGCCACGCCGCATCCGGAAACATTCCAGATGGACATTTTGGTTCACGTCGCGCCAAACGTCAGGGCGCGAATTGGCGCCATTACAATTCAAAATCAGACTACATTTTCGGAAGACGAACTTTGCGGCAAGCTGAAGCTTAAAGAGGGACGTGAAATCACCGCCGACCGGCTGAATCGAGGCACCGATCGCGCGCGTAAGTGGCTTGCTCAAAAGAACTTTCTGGGAGCGCGCGTGACGCTGCATCGCGGCGATTACGATGTGAAAACGAATACCGTGCCGCTCGAGTTTTTGTTTTACGCTGGATCGGAAGTGCGTGTGACGGTCGAGGGAGCAAAGGTTCCCCAGCGCACGGTCAGAAGATTGGTGCCGATTTATGAGGAAGGCGCCGTCGATGAAGATCTGCTTCAGGAAGGCCGGCGCGGCTTGCGCGAGTATTTTGAGCGTGAGGGTTACTTTGACACGCAAGTAAGTTACACGACATCGGAAACGGCTGTGGACAACTCGTCGAAGCCATCGCGCGCCACCCGGATCGTTGCCTACCATATCGACCGCGGCGACCGCCACCGCCTCGTCGGCGTGGCTTTTACCGGCAACAAGTATTTCAGCTTCAACCAGCTGAATGGCCGATTAAGTATCCAACCGGCTGCGTATGCCTCTCCCGGAAGGTATTCGAGCGCGCTGTTGGAGGACAGCGTTGCTTCGATCCGGACCCTCTACGATTCCAACGGATTTCACGACATCGAAGTTCAAACCCACATCGCCGATAATTATCAGGGGCACCACGGTCAATTGCACGTTCAGTTTGACATTAAGGAAGGCCAGCAATCACGCGTCGCGGATGTAATCATCGAGGGAAACAAACAGCTCACCATGGAGGAATTGGTGGGCGTTGTCGGCTCCACAAAAGGCCAGCCCTATTCCGATTTCAACGTTTCTTCCGATCGCGACAATATACTTGCGCTCTACTATGACCAGGGTTTTTCGGAGGCTCGTTTTTCCGCCGATGTGCAAAAACTTTCCCAGCTGGACCCCAAACAGCCCCCGCAGGTGAGGCTGATGTATCACATCACCGAAGGCCGTCAGGTATTGATAGCAAGTGTTTTGCTGGGCGGCTACGAACATACACGCGCAGGAGTAATTTCGAGTCAGTTGGGGATTCACGCGGGCGAGCCTTTGAACGAAGGAGCCATCGTCGAGACGCAAAGAAAACTTTATAACCTGGGAATTTTCAGCCGTGTTTCGATTGCGCCGCAAAATCCCGAGGGTGAAAGTTCGCAAAAAAATGTGGTGGTAATGGTGGACGAAGCCAAACGCTATACCCTGGCCTATGGCCTGGGCTTCGAGGTGCAGCGCCTGGCCAGCGGCGCCACCAGCACCGGATTGAGCGCGGCCCCGCGAGGCATCCTGGAAATTACCAAGGCGAATTTAACCGGGCGCGCCGACTCGCTTTCCTTCAAGGCTCGCGCGAGCACGATTCAAGGCCGGGCTCTGCTTGCCTATACCGCGCCGAACTACTTCACTTCACCTAATCTGAGCCTCCAAATTTCGGCCTATTATGAAAAAACTCGCGACATTCAAACATTCGATTCCGAGCGGGCGGAAGGCTCCGTGCAGCTCTCTCAGCGGCTTTCGGCCACCAGTTCTTTCCTCTATCGCTATGCCTTCCGGAAGGTCAACACCATCCTGAACGTCGACACCATTTCTCCCGAGCAAATTCCGCTATTTAGCCAGAATACGCACATCGCGGAATTCGGTATGAGCTGGCTGCGCGATCGCCGCAACAATCCCGCCGACCCCAGTCGCGGCGATTTCGAAAATATCGACGTGAATCTGGCGATGAAGCCCGTTGGCTCGGCTGTCAACTTCGTTCGCGTGTTTGCGCAGAATTCCACCTACCATCCGATCGGCCGGAGGCTCGTTTTCGCAAGGTCGATTCGGTTCGGTGTGCAGGAGACTTATGGGAGTTCGCAACCCAGCGACATCCCCCTTCCCGAGCGGTTTTTTGCAGGAGGCGGTACATCGTTGCGCGGCTTTACGCTCAATCAGGCCGGACCGCGTGATCCTGTAACGGGATTCCCCGTTGGCGGACAAGCGCTGCTCATTTTTAACCAGGACCTGCGCTTTCCCATGCATTTGCCCTTCATCGGTGACCGTTTGGGCGGAGCCGTCTTCTATGACGCCGGCAACGTATTTTCCAGCATTGGAAAAATTTCTTTCCGCACCGCACCGCTCGCTCCCACATTCGATGCCAATAGCGTGTGCCTTACCAATTGCACCGGTGAGTTGAACTATTTTTCGCATACGGCCGGCATCGAGTTTCGCTACGGCACGCCGATTGGTCCGGTGGCTCTCGATCTGGGATATCAACTGAACCCCGCAAGATTCCTGGTGCAAACCGATCCCACGTGCGTCACAACCCCGGTAGCCGGTTGCGCTTCCTCTTTGTCCAAACTAAGCAGTTTCCAATTTTTTATAAATCTGGGGACGACGTTCTGATGCGGCGCACGATTGTCATTTTCGCCTCGATCATCGCTGCTGCCGGCATTGCCGACGCGACGCCGGGTTCTGCACGGCAGCAGTCCGGGCGCGTCGTCGATCGCATCGTGGCGCGCATCGAAGGAGACATTATTCTGCAAAGCCAAATACAGGAACTGGCGGCGTTTCAGCAGCTGGTCGATGGGCGCGCGGAAAGGGACGATCGCTTGCTCTCCGAATTGATTGAACAATGGATTGTAGAAACCGAAGCCAACGAATCGCATTTTCCCCAACCTGCCCAATCGGAAGTGGACCGCGAGATGTCCCGGTTATCCACGCAATTGGGGAGCTCCGAAGCGTACGCCACGAAGCTGAGAAATCAGGGGATGACCGCCGCGCAGGTTCGCCAGCTGCTGATCCGGCAGATATTTGTCGAGCGGTACGTGGACTATAAATTTCGTCCGACGGTGCAGATCGAAACCGCCGACGTTGAAAACTATTATCGAAACGACTTTGTGCCGGCGCTGGAAAAAAATAATAAGTCCGCGCCAGTGCCGCCGTTGTCCGAGGTTGAGGGGCAGATTCGCGAATTGCTCACACAGCGGGAGATTTCCGCTCTGGCCGCGAAATGGCTGGATGACACGAAATCGCGCTTGAAAATTGAAACAGCTTTGCCCGGTGCGAAGCCGTGATAGCCCGAGACTATTTGGCGCGAAGATGAACGAGACGACACGAAAATTCCGGTTGAAACACGGTGTGGGGCTAGCGGCCACCGCGATCGTAGTCGTAGCTCTCGCTCTTGCATACTTCATTGGCAGCGGGCTGGCCGACCACTGGGCGCGCCGCAAGATCGTCGAACAACTGGAAAAGTCCACAGGAGCACGCGTCGAGATTGGAAATTTCCACTTCGAATGGTGGGCCTTGCGCGCGCGTTTCGATAGCCTTACGTTGCATGGACGTGAACCCGCCCAGGTGCCTCCTCTTTTTCACGCGGATCGCCTGCTGATCGATATTCGTATCGATTCCTTTTGGGGCCGCAGGATTTCGCTCTCGGATGTGGATATGTCTAGATTCGCAGTGCACGTGCGCGTGTCGCCGGACGGATCGACGAACCTCCCCGGTCCGCAGACGCCTGCGAATTCCGGAAACGCAAATGCAAAGGCACTACTCGATATCCGGATCGCCAGGTTGAAACTCGAAGACGGTACGGTTTTCTGGAACGACGCACGAGTGCCCTTCGCAGCGGAGGGGGGCAAATTTGAATTAGCTATGGAGTATGCCCAGGACTCCGCTGGACCCGCATACGTCGGACGCGCGTCCTGGGAAAAATTCAAAATAACAGCGCAAAAGTTCCTTCCATTCTCTTCGGACCTCTCGGCGAAATTCATCCTCCGGCAGAATTCGATTTCGATTACGCAGGCAAAATGGAAAATTCCGCACAGCGAAATAGAAGCCCAGGTGGACATCGTGGATTTATCCCAGCCGGCGTGGACGTTCCGCTATCGGGGACAATTTGATTTTCTGGATCTTCGCGACCTCTTACGCAATAAGAGTGTGCCAGGCGGGCGTGTGGACTTCGCCGGTGAAGGGCACTCCAATGTCCAGCAAGTAAATGTCGCGGGGCGCTACATGGCCAGCGACATCTTAATAAAAGACCCGTGGGTTCATCCGGGGACGATTTCCTCGCGCGGCAGCTTTCAAGCCGACCAGAAGTCGCTGGAAATCCCCGATCTGGAAGCGATGGCGCTGGGCGGCACAGTCACAGGAAAAATCCATGTCGATCTGTTGAAACAAACCGTTCGCGCCGAAACGAAGCTCCGTGGCCTGGACCTGGCGCGGGCTATCGCCGCCGAGGACAATCCCGGGCTCCCCATCAATCCCCTGCATTGGGGTAGCCGAATGGACATCGACGCCACAACCACGTGGACCGGCGCATTTAAGCACCTGGACTCTCAGGGCCTGATGTTGTGGACGCCTCCCGCCGGATTGCCTTCCGCCCAAATCCCCGCATCCGGACGCTTCGACTATCACCTTTCGATGGACCAACGGAAGTTCTTTCTCGGGCCGAGTGAAATTACCACGCCATCAAGCCATATCGTGGTGCAGGGCGCGCTCGGTTGGGAAGAGTCATCGCTGGAGGCTACTGTTGACACGCAGGACCTCTCGGATTTTGACGATTTTATCAATCGCCTGCGCGGATTGGACGCCAAGCCCGAAGTGATTAGCGGGCGCTTTCATTGGCAGGGACGCCTCACCGGCCCGATTACAGGACCGACCTTCGAAGGCCCTGCCAAAGCGACCGAAGCCCATTACGGTTCCTTTTATTGGGACGAAATCGAAACTGAATTGACTTACTCGCCGGACGAATTGCGCCTCGCTCGCGGCCGCGCGCGTCGCGGCCATTCTTCAGCGGAACTCGAGCTTTTCCTGGACCTCGATGATTGGGGGTTCGATCCCGAAAGCAATTGGACCTTCGACACCAATCTGGTCAGCGCGGATACCAACGATTTGCAGCAACTGCTGGGAACATCCTATCCGACGCACGGTATTCTCACGGGACAATTCCATGGCAAAGGGACACGCGCCAATCCCGGGTATTCTGGATTATTCGACCTTTCGAATGTCACAGCGGGAACATGGCGTTTCGATCGAGCCCGCGGCCAGGTGACGATGCGCGGCGGAGAATTCCGAATTGCGAATGCTGAGGTTCGTTTGCCGGCGCATTCTCCCGCAGAGCCCGCCGGATCGGTGACCGGAAATTTTCTTTATAATACAGGCACCAGGCAAGTGGCATTCGATCTTGCCGGCGCCGGTATCCCGCTCGAAGCCATCGATCGCATTCAGACCGCGAGATTTCCCTTCGGCGGACGCCTCAATCTGCAATTGCGCGGCCAGGGTGACTTGCGCTCGCCGGAACTGCACGCCACGCTTCGCGTCGTAGACATGAAAATTGGGAACGACGTAGTGGGAAGTTTTGAGGGGACAGCGGATTCGGACGGTCATCATTTGTCCACGAAAATTGAATCGGCGATGGAGCTAGGCAAGCTCTCGGGCAAACTGGATATGACGCTTGGCGGCGACTATCCATTGACGGGTGAATTGACAGTCGAGCAGATTCACTTCGATTCGTTCATTGCCTCCGCGTTGCACCTCACCGGGCAAACGGGGCACAGTCTGGTCGATGGCCATTTCGCGATTGCCGGATTCGGAGCGCGCCCGGAAACTCTCGCGGTCGAGGCGAACCTTTCCCGCATCTCGCTGGATTATGAAAACGTGAAGCTGGAAAACACCGGCCCCGTGCGCCTCACCTATCGCCAGGACGAGGTGCGCATCGAGCAGGCAAATCTGCGGGGCTCCGATACCGATTTCCGCATCGCCGGATTCGCGCGCTTTGCCGGAGATCGTGCGCTGAGCATGCGCGTGGATGGCAAGGTCAATCTCCAATTGATGGCCAGTTTTTTCCCGCGCCTCGAAGCCACGGGGCGCGCCCAGGTGAACGCAACAATCGCCGGCACCGTGCCTTCTCCGCGGTTTAACGGGAAGCTCCATATCGAAGGAGCCGCGCTGCGCTTCGGAGATTTTCCTGCGGGACTGAGCAACGTGGCCGGCGATTTTAATTTTGACGCCACGCGCCTGATTTTTGAAAACGTGACCGCGGAAAGCGGTGGAGGCCACATCAACCTTGGGGGCGCCGCCACTTATGCCGATGGGCGTCTGAACTACACGGTGAATGTGCGCACCGATCAGATTCGCATCCGCTATCCCGTCGGCATGAGCTGGCTGGTCGGAGGCACGCTGCGCCTTTCCGGCAATGACCAGGCGGCCACGCTTTCCGGGCGCATCGTGGTCGATCGCCTGCTGATGGCGGAGGGCTTCGACATCGCAGGAATTATGGCCTCGGCAAAGGAGCCGACCAGCAGTTCGGCCACGGCGTCGCCATTCCTGCGAAATCTGGAATTCGATATTCAAGCCGATTCCGGTCCCGATTCGCGCATGGAGTGGAGCGGCGCGCGCTTCCAGACCGACGCAAACCTGCGCTTGCGCGGTACCTGGGAGCATCCGATCTTCCTCGGCCATATTCACTTGTTGACAGGTGAGATGAATTTCCGAGGCAATCAATACACGATTTCGCGCGGCGATATTAACTTTGCGAATCCGTTCCGTCTCGATCCCGTCCTCAATGTGGAAGCCACGACGACGATCCGGCAGTACGAAGTCACGCTTGATTTTACCGGCCCTGCCAGCCGCCTCACGCTTGCGTACCGTTCCGATCCGCCTCTGCCCTCCAGCGATATCATCGCGCTACTGGCTCTCGGGCAGACAGGCGAAGAAAGCGCGCTACGCAGCGGCCCGGCACAGAACTCCGGCGTGGGCGCCTCCACCTTGCTATCGGAAGCGATTTCGAGTCAGCTTGGCGGGCGCATTCAGCGGCTGTTCGGCATCAGCCATTTCAGCGTAGGTCCGTCGATTGCCGGGTTGACTTCGCAGCAGCAAAACTCCATCGCCAGCGTAACCATCGAGCAGCAGATCTCGCGGGGCCTCGTCGTCACCTACGTCACGGACGTTACTACCACGCAATATCAGGTGATTCAGATCGAATACACCATCAATCGAGAATTTTCGGTGGTCGCCCTGCGCGATGAAACCAGTACATTCGGCCTCAGCGTAGTCCGCAAGACGCGATTCAAGTAGCGCGTCGGAATCACTTCGCGCGAGAGCGCGAAATGGCGAATGCCTTCCTCAGAACGCGCGTTGCCGTCGGCGTCAGCCCAAATTTTAGAAGTTCGTCTTCGCGCGCCCAGGCGAAATCCGTCGCATCGCTTCCCGCGCATAACGTGCCGCCGCGCGACTCGCAGAGATAGTCCAGTATTATAAAATGATATTTTGGCCTGGAAATTTCGTCCGGCGCGCCGTCGAGTGCGACAGTGCCCGGAATAATTCGTTCGAATACTTCGATCATTTCGAGTACTTCTACTTTCAGCCCGGTTTCTTCGGCCAGTTCCCGAGCGACACCCTGCACTAATGTTTCTCCCAGCTCGAGCATTCCGCCGGGGATCGACCATTCTCCCTTGAGCGGCGGGCCGCCGCGCCGGATCAACAGAGCGCGGTCTTTGTCGATCACCACGCCGCCCACTCCCACCATTGGTTGTTCCGGGTATTCCCGTTTCGGCGTCATCTGTATTTTGCCTGCTTCCCTCTCGGCCCGCTTCGCGTTATATAATACGTCAGGAGCAAGTGAGCCCCACTAATTCCTGAGGAGGTTTTCGCCGTGGTCCGGTGTCCCAAATGCGCTAGCGAAGTCGATGTTGACGAAGATGAAGTGGAAGAAGGCGAAATCCTGGCCTGTCCCGAGTGCGAAACGGAAATGGAAGTGGTTCAGATTCATCCGGTGAAGGTAAACGCCATCTCCGAAGACGATGATGACGACGAAGAGGACGAGGAGTCCGAGGATGGGGACGAGTTCGACGAAGACGACGAAGAGGACGACGAAGAAGAAGAAGACAAAGAGGACCTGTAGGCTATCCCTCGAATTCGCCCAAACGTCCTACCCTCTGTTTGGCCGGCACATCCAACGATGCACGTTTTTTCTCATCCTTTCGGCAATCCTAATTGCCTCTGGCATGATCGCGAATCCCACGCATGCCGCCAGTCAGAATCCACCCAGTCAACATGCCAATGACTTCGTTATTTTCGCCAACGTGTTCACGCAACAGGGATTTTCCCTGCCGGGCGCAAAAGTACGCGTGCGGCGCGTGGACGAAAAAAAGTTCCGATGGGAAGCCATGTCCGACCGGCGCGGCGAACTGGGCGTAAGAGTCAAGCAGGGCCCCGAGTATGAGTTGACGATCGAAGCCCCCGGTTTCAAAGCCGAGAACCGAAAGATCGATGCGCGGGAAGGCAATCGCGAAGACCTGACATTTCAGCTGGAGCCGCTCGCCGGAGGGAAACCATGAACACGTCCAGAAAGCTCGCGTTCCTCGCCCTTATGATTTTCGTGGCGGCTGCGATGTTTGCGCAGAGCAAGAAAGGTGATCCCCAGCTTCGAACGGTTCGCGGCACAGTCGTGGACAAGGATGAAGTGCCGGTCGAGACCGCCGTCGTCTATCTGAAAAATGTTCGAACGCAGGACATCACCACGCACCTTTCCGAAAAAGACGGCGAGTTTCGTTTCAGCGGGCTGGACCTCAATGCGGACTATCAGATTCACGCGGAGCAGGCGGGCTGGATGTCAACCTCGCATTCCATTTCGAATTTCGACACCCGGAAAGAATATGTTCTGACGCTAAAGCTGGATCACAAGAAGAGCGGCAAGTAGGAAAAGTATTGTGCTGAGTGGCAGGCTCCTCCTAGGAATTGTGGGACGCGGCTTTAGCCGCGAAATCAGCCTCCAAAGAGCAAAATCGGCTTTAGCCCCGGGCGTTCAAATATCTCACGCGCTAGTGGCAATTCGGATTGTCTGCAAATACTCCGCTGACAAACATCGTGCTCAGGAAGCTGCTGCAATTCGCAATCTTGATCAGGGCCGGATCGTTTTGCGCGACATCGGGCCTCACTGTGTTGGTGGCATTCAAAGCCTGCCGCGTCGCAATTACGCCACTTGTCCAGGAATCGAGATTGGAAAATTCATTCCGAAGCAGCTGAAGGGCGTCCCGGTCCGAAGCCGTCGTTGCCGTTATCGCGACCTGCGAGAGACTTGCCTCCACGTGGTCGTGATAATCCTGGGGCCATGTGCCGACGAACGGCACATTGTAGGTGAGGACTGCCCCTACCGCGCCACGCCACTCCCGCATCTCCGCGAGTTCAGCGATTCCCGCCCTCGCAAAATCTCTTGATAATCCCTCTGGTGGCGGCGCTGCAGAGGGCGCCGTGGAACCGGAGTCACGCGCCGTCAAAACGACTCGGTCGGCTTCCACCGTTACCGTTGCATTCGCAATCTGGCCCACCGTTTCGATATCCACGTAAGAATGGCCATTGATTTGAACGACGGTCGTCGGCATCGTTTTTCCGTTCACGACCAAAATCTTATTGGGCGCGCCTTGCGCCAGCAGCAACCCCGCAGCGGACAATAATATTCCCGTCAAGACGATGTACCTAAGATGGCTATACGGTTTCACGATGGCCCTCCTTGGCGTGGTGACAATCGCGGCCAGGGCTAACTACAGATTACGCCGATCTTGGGTTCTCTGCCAGAGATGCTTCCGGAGGGGTAACAGGCAAAACGTGCGCAAATTCCGATAGGTCGGGAATCCGGGAGGGAATGCCACATCGTTGCCCACTACAAACGCAGCGGGGAAAGATGCCTTCAATGAGAAATATCCTCCAGTGTCAAACCGAGCGTACGCGGACCGAAGATTCCGATGGCAAGCACAACAACCAACATGGACGCGGCGATAAAACCAAAAACTCCCGCCACGCCAAAGTCGCGAAGGAAAAAACCGATCTGAAAACTGCTGAAGATCGCGCTGAGCCGGCTCCAAGAGTAGACGAACCCAACGGCCTGCGCCCGCACGCGTGTGGGGAAAAGTTCCGCCTGATACGCGTGAAACGCGAACGACATCCAATTGTTCGAGCACGTCAGCATCACGCCGCAGGCGACGATCCAAACGGGGTCCTTCTGCTGCGCGAAGAGCAGGCCGAAGATCGCAATGCAAATCGCGCTCGCAACGATCTGCCATTTCCGTTCAAACCTGTCCGCAATGCCGAATGCCAGCAGCGGCCCCAGCGGCGCCGCGAGCGCAATTACGAAGGAATATTGCAGACTCAACGTCGTGGTAATCCCTGCGGCGATAATGAGCGTGGGCACCCAGGACGCAAAGCCGTAATATCCAACGGTCTGGAAGAAGTTAAACACAACCAGCATCGCAGTTCGGCTTAAGTACGGCGGGCTCAGAATATCTTCAAATCTCCCGTGCGTTTCTGTATTGACTTGTGGGACGGCAGGCGGCAACGCTCTCCCGAGTTCTGCTTCGACGCACGCTTCCATCGCTGCGACGACGCGTTCGGCTTCCTCCAACTTTCCATGGGCGATCAGCCATCGCGGACTTTCCGGAACGCGGCGCCGGATGAACCACACAAATATCGCCCCCGCCGAACCGATCAGCACCACCCAGCGCCAGCCATCGAATCCCAACGGATGCACCGGCACCAGCCGCCATGCAATCAGCGCGACCACAGGCACCACAGCGAACTCCACAATTTGATTGAAGGCAAACGCCCGCCCGCGCAACCGCTTCGGCATCAGCTCCGCGACATACGTATCGATGGTCACCAGCTCCACGCCGATGCCAATCCCCGCAATCATTCGCCACGCCAGGATGCTCAGAGCCGAATTCTGGAAGGCCATCACAACCGTCGCAGCGGTGTACCAAAGCAGGGAGCAGGTAAAGATAAGCGGTCGCCCCGACCGGTCCGCCGCGAATCCGAACACCAACGTCCCGATAAACAGCCCCGCAAACGTAGCAGCCACAAAACTGGCCAGCCCGCTGAACCCAAAAAACGCTGCCGACGTGCTGGAGAAAATTCCGCTGCGGACCAGTCCCGGGCCAATGTAGGCGGTAAAGAAGAGATCGTAGTATTCAAAACACCCGCCCAGGGATAGAAGCAGCACCAGTTTCCAGATGTAGCGCGTTGCCGGAAGACGGTCGAGGCGTGCGCTGATTGAAGCGGCGTGTTCGGCAGCGATTTGTCCGCTGAAACCTGTCATTGGTCAACTGTCACTGATTTTCACAATTGCGGTTGTAGATGGGTGACAAACTAGTTGCCCAACCAGACAGTCTAGAAGCTGTTGCATAACCTAATACAGGGTCTTGAAAAGAAGGTAGTTGAATTTTCTGAGATGAGAGATAAGGAGAAACAGCAGCGCCCAAGGAGGGCCGATGGCCCGATCGGGTGCGTTGCTGACCGAAGCGCAGTGGCAGAAGATCGCGCCCTTGCTCCCCAATCCGCCCAAGCAACGCAAGGGCGGTCGTCCGTGGATCGAGAACCGCCGTGTGCTGGAAGGGATTCTGTGGATTCTGCGG
>Ga0265320_10000545_pt1 | contig 29042 bp, 21 predicted proteins | sample 4827metaG_FD_202087 | JGI IMG/M metagenome (GOLD analysis project Ga0265320, IMG submission 202087) | Rhizosphere microbial communities from Carex aquatilis grown in University of Washington, Seatle, WA, United States - 4-8-27 metaG | ecosystem: Host-associated > Plants > Roots > Rhizosphere >... | reverse complement strand
GAAAGTCGGGCAAAGTTTCGAGGACCAGATCGTTGAGATTGACGTCGACCGTTTGCAGCTCCGCGCGCCCGACCCGCGAGAAAGCCAGCAGGTCGTCAATCAGGTTGCCCATGCGTTTGGCCGCCTGAGCAATCGTGGTCAAATGGCGCAGGCTGGGTTCCGCGAGGGATGGCCCGGCGTCCTTGAGCAACAAGTCCACAAATCCCAGAATGTGGCGCAGCGGCGCCCGCAAGTCGTGGGAGACGGAGTAGCTGAACGCCTGCAACTCCTTGTTGGCGTCCTGCAATCGTTCGTGCAGCCTTTTCGCCTCCAAATGCAGCAGGCGCACTTCGAGCATGTTGTAGACCCGGGCGAGAATTTCAGCGAGGTCGAACGGTTTGCCCACAAAATCCTTGGCCCCGGCCTTCAGTGCGCGCAGCTTGAGTTCCGGCTGGGCGGTGATCACGAGGACGGGCAGGTAGCCGCCGGTTTCAATTTCCTTCAGCCGATCCATGACTTGGAAGCCATCCATTTCAGGCATCATCAGATCCAGCAGAATCAAATCATAACGGTTTTTACGGTGCAGCTCACTGACCCGGCCCGGATCCATGGTGGAAGAGATGGAGTCATAACCGGCGCCGCCCAACATCTGTTCCAGCAACATGACATTAACCTTCTGATCGTCGACGATCAGAATTTTGCCGTGCAGAATGTCCGCGTGGGTGATCATTAAAATGATGGGGTTGGTGCAAGCGCGCCCATCACCGCACCAGCAAGGTGGCCAGACCCAAAAACAGGCCCATGCTCGCGACATTGGTGGCGGTGCTGAGAAAAATGCTGGAGGCCTTGACCGGATCGGCGCCGAAACGCTTGAGCACGATGGGCACCACCGCGCCGCAAACCCCGCTAATCACGCAACTGCCGGCCATGGAGAGGAACACGACGACGCTGAGCATGAAGGCGCTGGACAAATGATGGACGGAGGCCACGCCATACATGGCCAGCGCCGCCACCAGCCCGACCAGCGCGCCATTCATCAAACCCAGCAGCGCCTCCTTTTTAACCTGGGCCTTGACTTGGTCCTCGGCCAGGTCACCCAGGATCATCCCCCGCAGGGTGATGGCCAGGGCCTGGCTGCCGGCATTGCTCGACTGGTCGGCGAGCACCGGCAAAAAGATCGTGAGAATCAACAGACGGTCGATGGTTTCCTGAAACAAACCCACCACGGCCGCCGCGGCGAAGGACGTCAGCAAATTTACCTGCAACCAGGGCAGGCGCAGCCGCAGACTCTTAAACCACGGGGTGGAAAGGCGCACTTCCTTTTCCACGCCGACCATCGCGCCCGGTTGCGCAGTCAGCTCGAAAGAGCGCTTCTGCTCCGCCACCACGCGCTCGTAAAGCTGTTTCGTTTCGAGATGCAGCAGGCGAACTTCCAGCATGTTGTGAACCCGCAGCAAAACCTCGGCGAGGTCGAAGGGCTTGCTGACGAAATCCTTCGCCCCGGTTTTAAGCGCAAGCAATTTGTGACTCGGCTGGGCCGTGAGCACCAACACGGGCAGATAGCCGCCCGTTTCGATTTCCTTCAGGCGTTCCATGACTTGAAAGCCGTCCAAACCGGGCATTTGCAGATCGAGCAGAATCAAATCATAGTGGTTTTCGCGATGCAGCGCGGCGACGGTCTGCGGGTCCCGGGTGGACGTGATCGAGACATAGCCCGCACCGCGCAGCATTTGCTCCAACACCATGACATTGGCCTCCTGATCGTCGACGATGAGGATTTTGCCATGGAGTATGTCCGATAAACTGATCATGACGTGGCGGCGGCGCTAGGGGCTGTGCCCGACCGCGGTATCCGCAAATTCCAGTGCGGCGTTCAACGTGTCCATAAATTCAACGACTTTGATGGGTTTGGTGAGATAGCGGAAAAATCCCGCGTCCATGCCCTTGGCGATGTCGCGCGGCATGGCATTGGCGCTCAGGGCGACCACGGGTATATGGGTCGTCGCCGGATCGTCGTGCAGAATTTTCAAAGCCTCAATCCCGCTCAGGCCGGGCAGATTGATGTCCATCAGCACCACGTCGGGCTGTTGAGACCGCGCCAACTCGACGCCGATGATGCCGTTGACGGCCTTCACCAAGCGAATGTCCGGGCGCTGATCAATGAGTTGCTCGACGAGCATCATGTTGGCCGGATTGTCCTCGATGTAGAGCAAGGTGCGCACGCGGGTGTCGGACAGGCGATCCGGTTGCGGCGCCGCCGTGGAGGGTTCGCCTCCTCCAACGACCAGGGCGGGCGCAGCGGTCGAAAGCAGTTCAATCCAGAACACGCTGCCCGCGCCATCATTGCTTTCCACGCCGAGCACGCCGTCCATCAGTTCGGCCAGTTGCTTGGTGACCACGAGGCCAATGCCGGTGCCGGGCACGCCGCTGGCTTCCTGGCCCAGACGATTGAAAGGCTGGAAAAGCTGCGCCAGCTTTTCCGGCACCAAGCCCGCGCCCGTGTCGGTCACGCTGATGCGCGTGCGTTTGGACGTTTCCACCGCGCAATCCACGACCACCGTACCCTGCTCTTTGTTATATTTAATCGCGTTGGAAAGCAGGTTGATGACGATCTGTTTCAAGCGCGTCCGGTCCGCCCAGACAAATGTGGGGTCGTCAAAAACCGGAAAGGTCATGCGGATGCCGCGCTGCTGCGCCTGTGGCTCCATCATCGCCTGGCATTCGGACATGACGTCGGCCAAGGACACCGGCTCCAGCGACAGCGAAACTTTCCCGGACTCAATGACCGCCAAATCCAGAATTTCATTAATCAGCTTCAGCAAGTGCCAACCCGCCTGGAGAATCTGGGCGATGCGGGCGGCCTGGCCGGGCGTGGGCAAAGGGGTGGCGGACTCCATCAGTTGGGCAAACCCGAGGATGGCGTTGAGCGGGCTGCGCAATTCGTGGCTCATGCTGGACAGAAAATCCGATTTCGCGAGATTGGCCTTTTCCGCCGCAGATTTGGCGCTCTCCAGCTCGACATTGGATTCCTGCAACGCCAGCTCGAAACGCTTTCTTTCGGTGACATCGCGGGCGGCCGCGAACACGCCCTGCAACCGGCGATCCCGGTCGTAAAAGGTCGTCGCGTTATAGGACACCACTGTATTTTTACCGTCACGGGCGCAGGCTGTCAGTTCATAGTTGGTGACTTTCTTTTCGCTCAGCACCAGCTTGATGGCGGCTTCGGCGCGTTCCGGGTCGGTAAAGTAATTTTTGAACGGCGCACCGATTAATTCGTCCCGCGTGCAGTCCGTCAGTTCCTCCATCTGCTTATTGACGTCGGTGATGATGCCGTGCGGATCGGTGGTCATTAGCGCGTCGATGTTGGATTCAATCAATGAGCGGGTGTAGAACTGCTGGTCGCGCAGACGTTGATCGAGTTTTTTCTGCTCTTCCTCGACCTGTTTGCGCGCGGTGTTGTCCGTGCCAATGAGGAGGTAGCCGATGATTCCGCCGTCCACGCCCCGCAAGGCCGTGACCGAGACGACGGCGGGGAAACGGCTGCCGTCCTTGCGGATGTAGGTTAATTCATAAATGTCTTCGATGCCGCGGGAAGCCTTGAAGACCAGCGCCTCAAAGCCCGGCGTGATGGTGGTGGCGAGTTCGACGCTCAGGGCCTTGGCCCGCGCAATGACTTCCCGCGAGTCGGAAATATCTGCGGGCGTAATTTTGTTCAGCACTTCCGCGGCGGCGTAGCCCAGCATTCGTTCCGCCCCGACATTGAAGAGCTGAATGACGCCTTTTTCATCGGTCGCGATGCTGGAGAAATTGGCGCTGTTAAAGATGGCGCTCTGCAACGCCCCCGCCTTCAGCAGGGCCTCTTCCGCGCGCTTGCGGGCGCTGTTGTCAGTGCCAATCAAAAGGTAACCAATGATCCCCTCCCGCTCATCGCGCAGCGCGGTGACGGAGACGACGGCGGGGAAACGACTGCCGTCCTTGCGAATGTAGGTTAATTCATAAATGTCTTCGATGCCGCGGGAAGCCTTGAAGACCAGCGCCTCGAAGCCCGGGGCGATGGTGGTGCCCAGCTCGAGACTCAACGCTTTGGCGCGGGCGATGACTTCCTGCGGGTCGGAAATGTCGGCCGGGGTAATCTTGTTCATCACGTCGGCGGCGGCATAACCGAGCATGCGCTCCGCCCCGACATTGAAAATCTGAATGACGCCCTTTTCATCCGTGGCGATGCTGGAAAAATTGGCGCTGTTGAAAATGGCGTTTTGCAACGCGCCCGCCTTGAGCAGCGCTTCTTCCGCCCGTTTGCGCGCGGTGTTGTCCGTGCCAATCAAGAGGTAACCGATGATCCCGCCGTGATCATTGGTGTCGCGCAGCGCAGTGACCGAGACGACGGCGGGAAAACGACTGCCGTCCTTGCGGATGTAGGTTAATTCGTAAATGTCTTCGATGCCGCGAGAGGCCTTGAAGACCAGCGCTTCGAAACCTGGGGCGATGGTGGTGCCCAGCTCGAGGCTCAACGCTTTGGCGCGGGCGATGACTTCCTGCGGGTCGGAAATGTCGGCCGGGGTAATCTTGTTCATCACGTCGGCGGCGGCGTAACCGAGCATGCGTTCGGCCCCGACATTGAAAATCTGGATGACGCCCTTTTCATCCGTGGCGATGCTGGAAAAGTTAGCGCTGTTGAGAATCGCATTTTGCAACGCACCCGTCTTGAGCACGGCCTCCTTGCGACGAACCTCGGTGACGATTTCGACCAGGACGGCGTCACAGTCAATTGCCTCCGCAGCCTCGGTCCGCGTTTCAGTCGGGCCAAATGGCAGCGTGGGGCCGCCTGGAACTTGACTTTTCAGGTGCTCACCTTCATCACCGGCGAAGGGTTGATTGGTTTTGCGCGAGGGGGTCGTCCGATCATTGCCGGATAAAGAGTCGGTAGAATTCATGAATGACGCAGCATAGGCGCACCGCCCCGGTGACACCATGGGGTGTAACCCGTAGCGCGGAACGCGCACCGCGGGTTTTTATAAGCAGGGTGGGGTAACGCCCCATAGCACACCCGCGCCGGCTGGTCTATAATCTGCCATTACATTTTAAACCAACCCATCAACTCGAAAGTTAATCTTATGAAACAGCATCTTGCCAAACTGGCCGTCGGAATCATCGCCTTGGGTCTGCCTTTGCAGACTTGGGCTCAGGACGAGACACAGGCGATCTCGGCCGAGGGGCACTTTGGCCCCCAAACCCATTGGAGCGTCATCACCGAAGTAAAAATCACCAACTTGGAGCACCAGCCGCTGGGCCGCATCCAGGACCTTGTGCTTGATTTGTCCAATGGACGCGTCGTCGAGGTCCTAATCGTCTCCGACCAATTTCTGCGCATGGGCGGCAAAACGGTCGCCGTGCCGCCGGAAGCTTTGATTCCGGACGCCGCCAACAAGACCTATATGATCAATGTCAGCGCGGAAGCCTTCAAGGCCGCGCCGAAATTTGATCTCAAGGCCTGGGCGGACTCCACGCAGACGGACAACGTTGCCGCGGCCTATCAGTATTTCCGCCAGGAACCCTACTTTTTGCTGACCAACGAAGCCAGCCGCAACACGGCCAGCGGCGAAGCGGTGGTGCACCTCGGCATTGTCGAGCGGATGAGTAAGTTGATCAACATGCCGGTGGATAATTTGCAAGGTCGCAACCTCGGCAAATTGCAAACGCTCGTGCTCGATGTGCCCAACGGACGCATCACGAGCGCCTTTATCAACGCCGATTACATCGGGCAGACGTTGAAATATTCCTCCGTGGTGCCCCCCACCGAACTCACGTTTAACACCAAGCGCAACGGGCTGCTGCTCGATGACACCAAGGTGGAATACAGCCAGGAGCCGCACGTCATCTTCCAAGACGGCTCCGCTGGACAAAAGAGCTCCTTCCGCGAGCAGCCGGGCAATGACGATGCCATCAGAAGCGGATTGGTGCAGGGCACCGGTTCCAGCGACATCAACATGACCGCCCAAATCTACAAATCCATCCAAAGCGGCAAACTGGATCGCGCCAATAAGGTGGAAGTCGCCACGCTCGCCGGTCGGGTCACCATCGCCGGAACCGTCAACACCCAGGCGGCCAAGGATGGCATCGATGCCATCGCCAATGCCGCGGTAAAGGCGGAGAACGTCGACAATCAAATCACGGTGGACGGGCAGTCCCAGGCCTCGCTCTAACCGTCAGGAATCCCGCGCTCGAGTAAGCGCCGATTCGTTTGCCAACGGGCCTCCGGAATCTCCGGAGGTCCGTTTGCGCAAATGGGGGCTGGGCGGCCCGTAAGCATATTCCCTATCCAAATCGAGTCGCAGTCCCCATTTACGATTTTTCAATATCAGGTATACTTGGCCCAGCGGAGTCCAATCCATTCTCACTTTCATCGTCGTCAATCCCCAACCCAATACCCATGTCATGAACAAACTCTACTTTACTCTCGGCCTTGTCTTCGTTGCCCTTACCGCCACCTTGGCCACGCAGGCCTTGATTGCCGCGGAGCCGTCCAACGCCGATGACAACGCTCTCGGCCAGCAACAGGTTGAAAAACTCTGGGCGGACTTTGCCCGGCCCGACCTGGCCGCCTTGGACCAATTCATTGCGCCGGGATTCCAGAGCCTGCACGAGGATGGCGCGCGCGACTGGGCGGAAGAACGCGTGCTCGTCGCCGAACTCAAAATCACGCCCTACGCCCTTTCCGACTACAAAGTCACCCGCCACGGCGATGTGCTGCTGGTGAGCTACCGTTGCCAGGTCGGCGAAACTATTGCCGCCGCCCGCTTGTCGCCCACGTCGACCCCGCGCATGGATGTTTTCCAGCAAATCAATGGCGAGTGGAAATTGCTCTCGCACATCAATGTGCGCAAAATCATGCCCTCGACCTCGGCCAAACCAATGATGATCGCGCAAATTTCCGACTAGGGCGCGCAGCTAACCGGACGCTGGGTTCACCCAACCGGCCCGCACGGCCATGAGGCCGTTGATCATGAATTGCACGGCGACCGCCGCTAGCAACAGACCCATGATGCGGATGGCGATGTTCAAGGCGATGGGGCTGAGCCATTGCATCCCGCGCGCAGAGACGCGCAAGATAACGTAAGTCGCCCCCGAAACCGCCAGGATGCTCGCGCACAGCGCCATGGCTTGCGGCAATCCATGGGCTTGGTTTTCCAGTAAAATGACGGTCGAGATGGCGCCCGGCCCGGACAGCATCGGAATCGCCAGCGGCGTGACCGCGATATCGAGCTTCGCCATGCCCGCGTCAGTCTCCTCGCGCGTTTCCAACACCCGCGAACGCTGCGCCCGCAGCATGTCCAGCGCCACCAGCAGCAGCACGATGCTCGCCGCGATTTCAAAAGCCGGCATCGTGATGCCCAGAAAACGGAAAATCCACTGTCCGGTGAAGGCAAAGGCCAGCAGCACACCCGCCATCACCAACGCCGCCAGCCGGGCCATGCGGACGCGATCCGCGGGCGTGTTGGACGGCGTCATCGCGATGAACGCCGGCACGGCCGCCAGGGGATCCACGATCACAAACAGCGAACTCGTCGCCAGCAGGGTGTAGGCAATGAGGGACATTTCTTCAGCCCTGTCGGCTGCATTAGGCAAACTGGCGGAGGCTCTGGGATAAGCTCGAACATTTTCCGCCGAAAGTCGAGGCATTTAGCCTCTACCTGCACTGGTCCCTCATCAGTCTTTTAGGCGGCAAGCAAAGAGTTGGGGTTTCTCGCCTTGGATGCGATGGGAACTATCGGTGGCTTTTATTTATTTCTTCGAGCAATCTCAATCTTTAGCTCTTCTTCTGCTGCTCTCAATTTTCTAACAAGATTTTCGTGTGGAATTAGAATTTCAAAATATTTTGCATACTTTGGATGCACAAAGATTCTCGCTTTCCCGACAGACTCTACAAATCGCGTACTGATTGCCTGCCACACAATAGAATCCTCGAGAGAGGCTACCTTACCAATTAGTCGCTTTCCCTTAACTCGCTCTTCAGATAAATACTGTAATGGCACCGTGGTTCCTGGTCTTGCAAAGGGAATATCGATAGTCACAAGCACTTTCTTCAATCCCTGCATAGCTTTAATTTCCTCAATCTCTGATTTTTTCAAAACACTTGCCATGGGAATTTGATCTAGTATCTCATCCAAGTTGATGGAGGTAATTTCCTGGATAAGCATTCGTTGAAATATTTTTTGAAAATCTAAAAAGTCTTTAAAATTTATAAAAAGATTACGTATATTTTTCAATTCTAACCAAAGATCGGGTTCTTTTGCATGACTTACAACCATAAGTCTTTTAAAAACTTGGCGACTTAACATAAGTGAAATTAAGTCCTTGCCGGCGTCTGTTGTTATTCGATGAAGCCATTTTAGAATTTGCTGATCTCCTTGCGATAGTTGTGCTGCATATGGCAACTTGGGGGGCGTCATGAAATCGAAGTCTTGTTGTTCTTCCTTTTTTTCCTGCAACTTATTTAAAACAAAATCTTCAAATTTTCTTGAAAATTCCATGTGTGCAGAAATATCAGATTCACTTGGTAAAATTTCCCAAATAGCATAATGCAACATGCTTTTCATCGCACGAGATGTATGATGCCAATAAACCGAACCAAAAAGCGCATATCGCGCAAAGCCAAACGCTTCAGCAGCAATTTTCCCTTTTTCAGTAACACCAGCAGAAATAAAAATTCGGTTATCATCCTCTTTTCGAAACGTAACTGTTAAGCAACTTACCAAGCGTTCCAAGTCAATCCCCTCCCCATATGAAAGACCGAGCTTGCGTGAATCGCGAACAAGATAATCACCCTTATCTGCATCAATTAGGCTATCGATAACTGTGTGTAATAAACGATCTGTGATGGGTTGATCTAGATTGTTTGGGTTGGTAGCTAAGATGTTAGCCACTTTTTGGGGATCTACCTTCCATTCATTTTTTAGAACATCATGTAGTGATTTATAAACAACCCCATCTGTAAGTACTTTAATCGTTAAACGCGTGTGGTCAAAAACGCTTTTTTTTGCCTCTTCAAAATCATGAGCAAGACCATATTGACCTATATCGTGACAGAGTGCAGCACAAAGTAGCGTCCGCAGATGCGCTGGAGTCATCAGTTGCTTAAAAAGCGGATTAATCGGATCATTCCACAGAGCGTTACAATAGCTAACTGCCGTAGCATATACGCCAAGACTATGTTCAAGTCTTGTGTGTGTTGCTGTCGGATAAATTAAAACAATGAGCCCTAATTGGCTAATTTCTCCCAACCTTCTAACAACCGAAACAGCAAGTGTGTTTTCTAGTCTGCGCGTAAAGGCGCATACTCTAGAGTAGGAGCACTGAATCTTGTTTGGATGATAATCGTCCAGTTCGGGCAATTCAGCTTTTAGAGGGTATTCTCCAGTTAACTTTTTGAAATCATCAATTACTTCTGTCAAATTATTGTATTTTAATTCAGCTAATGCTGACCGTGGAAGATCAAGAGCATATTCATCCGCCTTTGCATTTTCGCCATCTAACAGGCGAGCGCCCATAAGTTGAAGATAGGTACGCGTGTATGGGGAAAGTGCATCAACGTCAACCGACACAATCGGTTCGAACCTGCAATGCAGTTCGTTTTGGAGGCTAAACACGCCTCTATTTTGATTTCCGAAGGAAATCCCGAACAAAAACGCGATTTTCTCAAAAAAATCGGTTCGAACTTTCAGGTGGCGGAAAAATCTTTGACGGTAAAGTTGCTAAACCCTTGGCAATTCGTGGCTGATTTCAATTCCGACCTCACACCCGTTATCGCCCCGCAGGGCGAAAATGCGGAAATCTTAAATTGGCGGAGAGGGAGGGATTCGAACCCCCGGTGCCCTTGCGAGCACACAACATTTCCAATGTTGCACATTCGGCCACTCTGTCACCTCTCCGGGTCAACGGCGGGAAACCGCCGAGTGGGGGAGCCTAGCGGCGGGGTGGGGCGTGGTCAATGGATTTTCGGAAAAATCACCGTTCTCCTTGGCGCTGAGGGTTTAGGCGCATTTTGGCCATCAGGTTTGCTTCTTTTGGAAAATGGTTCTTGTCGCTGGCAAAGTTTTCCCTAGGGTGGGGCGATTCACGTTTAGTCCGCGCGGCCCAACTCCAACATGGTCTCCAACACCGAATTTGCCTACAACAGCAAGGTGGAAGGCGAAGTGGTCGTCTCCCAGGCGGACGCCGTCATCAACTGGGTGCGGCGGCACTCGGTCTGGCCGATGCCGATGGGGCTGGCCTGCTGCGCGATTGAGCTGATGGCCGCGGGCGGGGCGCGGTTCGACATTTCACGTTTCGGCATGGAGGTCATGCGCTTTTCGCCCCGGCAGAGCGACTGCATGATCGTGGCCGGCACGGTGACTTACAAGATGGCCGAAGTCGTCCGCCGCATTTACGAGCAGATGGCCGCGCCCAAGTGGGTCGTGGCGATGGGGGCCTGCGCCTCGACCGGCGGCATGTATCGCTCCTACGCCGTTTTGCAGGGCGTGGACCGCATCGTGCCCGTGGATGTCTATATTAGCGGCTGCCCGCCGCGCCCGGAAGCCCTCCTGGATGGCATGATGATGCTCCAGGAGAAAATCCGGAAGGAACCCGGCGCCTCCGGCCTTTTCCGGCCGCGGCCCAACGAACCTCACGTCGCGGGGGCGAAATAGCGCCGTGGACACCATTGTCGACACGCTCAAAGCGAAGTTCCCCTACGTCGCGCCGCGCGCGACGGGCGACCACCCGGCAGTCAACGTCCCCGCCGCGAACCTGCTGGAATTTGCGCGCCAACTGCGCGACGACCACGGCTACTCAATGTTGCTCGATTTGTGCGGCGTGGACTGGGACAAGGAAACGCCGCGCTTCGGCGTCGTTTACCAATTTTACCACGCGGCGAAGAAGACTTATCTAATGGTCGCCACGCTGGCTACCGACGACGCCAACCCGGCGGTGCCGTCGCTCGCGGCGCTTTACCCGGCGGCGGATTGGCACGAGCGCGAGGCGTATGACATGCTAGGCATTCGCTTCACCGGCCACCCGAACCTGACCCGCATTCTCATGTGGGAAGGCTATCCGTATTACCCCTTGCGCAAGGATTTCCCCCTCGCGGGCATCGAGACGGAATTGCCCGCCGCCGACACCGCCGCGGCCACCAACGCGAAGGTCATCGCCGCGCCGATGATGGGCGGGCCGTTTAATGCGGCCACGGACGACCAGCACCACATGTCCGACGCCGAGCCGCGCGCCGCCGACCAGAGCTGGACCGAGGACAAACCCAAGCCGGGACAACGCGGTTAACCTGAATTTCCATGCCCACCTCCACTGAAATTTCCCTGGGTGACGTCGGCGCGCGCGGCGCGGCCTACGCCGAGGAGTTGCCGGGTGAGCACATGACGCTCAACGTCGGGCCGTCGCACCCGACGACACACGGCGTCCTGCGACTGTTGCTGGAATTGGACGGCGACCGGATTATCAAGTGCGAGCCCGTCATCGGTTATTTGCACCGCGGCGATGAGAAAATTGCCGAGAACATGACCTACAACCAGTTCGTGCCCTACACGGACCGGCTGGATTATCTCGCGCCCCTGGCGAACAACGTCGCCTACGCCCTGGCGGTCGAGAAACTCGCCAAGCTGGAAATTCCCCCGCGCTGCCAGGCCATCCGTGTCATTTGCTGCGAGTTGGCGAGGATTTCGTCGCACCTGCTCGGCCTCGGCGTGTTTGGCATGGATGCCGGCGCGTGGACGATTTTCATGTATTGCTTCACGCAGCGTGAAAAACTTTATTCACTATTCGAGGAGTTGACCGGGGCGCGCTTCACCACCAGCTACACGCGCATCGGCGGCGTCGCGCGGGACATGCCCGAGGGCTGGCTGGGGCGCGTGAATAAATTTTGCCATGAGGTCATCCCGGTGGTCGACGAGATCGACAAGCTGCTCACGCGCAATAAAATTTTCATCCAGCGCACCGAGGGCGTCGGCGTAATCACGAAGGAAGACGCGCTCGCGTATGGCATCACCGGCGCGAATCTGCGCGCTTCCGGATTCGAGGCCGATTTGCGCAAGGACAACCCGTATTGCGGCTACGAGAATTACGACTTCGAAGTGCCCATCGGCACGCGCGGCGACTGCTACGACCGCTATCTCGTGCGCATCGAGGAACTGCGCCAGAGCGTGCGCATCGTGCGCCAGGCCATCGAGAAAATGCCCGACGGCCCGTGGTATGCGGAGGGCGCGAAGAAAATTTTCGCCCCGCCCAAAGGCAAAATTCTTTCGAGCATGGAGGAGTTGATCCAAAATTTCATGATTGTGACCGAAGGCCCGCAAATGCCGCCCGGCGAAGTTTATTTCGAGGCGGAAAACCCCAAGGGCGCGCTGGGCTTTTATATCTTTTCCAAAGGCGGCGGCGTGCCGTATCGCCTTCACATCAAGGGGCCGAGCTTTGTCTCGCTTGGCATCCTGCCCAAAATGCTCCCGGGCCATTTGCTCACCGACACGACCGTCATCCTCGGCAGCCTCGACTTTGTGCTCGGGGAATGCGACCGCTGACCATGAATTTTTCCACCCCACTCACCGAATACATCGACCGGCTGTTGCCGCGCTATCCGCAGAAGCGCAGCGCGATGCTCATGGTCCTCCATGCGATTCAGGAGGAACAGGGCTACATCTCCAAGGAAGCCATGGAGTGGACGGCGCAGAAACTGGGTGTGACGCCGATTCAAGTTTACGAAGTGGTGACGTTTTACCCGATGTTCCGCCAGGCACCCATCGGCCGCCGCCATGTAAAGGTTTGCCGCACGCTGTCCTGCGCGTTGCGCGGGGCTTACAAGGTGTGCGACTCCCTCCAGGAAAATCTCGCCTGCGGCCTCGGCCAGACTTCGGCGGACGGCAATTTTACGGTCGAATTCGTGGAGTGCGTGGCCGCCTGCGGCTCGGCCCCGGTGGTGATGGTAGACGATCAACTCCACGAAAACATCACCCCGGAAAAAGCGCCGGACTTCGCGGCCAAGCTGAAGACGGAAACCACCACCGCCATGCCACCCTCACGTCACTAATTTTTTTTGAAGCATTTTCCCATGATTTCCGAACGCCGCATCATCTATCGTCATATCGACGAGCCGGGCTACACGACCGATTTGGCGTGTTACCAGCGGAATGGCGGCTACGACATTCTGCGCAAGTCCATCCTCCGCAAGCCGGAGGAATTATGCGCGGAAGTCAAGGACTCCGGCCTGAAAGGTCGCGGCGGCGCGGGCTTTCCCACAGGATTAAAGTGGAGCTTCCTCGACCGCAAATCGGGCAAGCCGATTTACCTCATTTGCAACGCGGACGAGTCCGAGCCGGGCACATACAAAGACCGGCAGATTATTTACAAAGACCCGCACCAACTGATTGAAGGCGTCGTCCTCTCGGCCTACGCCATCCAGGCCAAGCTCGCTTTTATTTATATTCGCGGCGAAATGTTCGGCGGGGCAAAAATTCTCGACCGCGCGATTGACGAAGCCCGCGCGGCCAATCTGGTCGGCGAGAACATCCTCGGTTCCGGTTATTCGGTGGAGATCATCGTCCACCGCGGCGCGGGATGCTATATTTGCGGCGAGGAAACCGGGCTGATCGAATCGCTGGAAGGCAAGCGCGGCTACCCGCGCATCAAGCCGCCCTATTTCCCCGCCGTCCTCGGCCTCTACAACTGCCCGACCATCGTCAACAATGTCGAGACGCTCTGCTGGGTGCGGCACATTCTGGAAATGGGCGGCAAGGAATTCGCCAAAATTGGCGTTCCCAATGATCCCGGCACGCACATCTGGGGCATCAGCGGCCACGTCGTCCGCCCGGGTTATTATGAAATCGAGGCGGGCAAGGGGGCGGTGCGCGATTTGCTTTATGAATTTGGCGGCGGCCCGCCCCCCGGTCGTTCCTTCAAAGCCATCATTCCCGGCGGCGTCTCCATGAAAATTTTGCGCGTGGGGGAAAAATTCAAGGTGAAACTCCCCGACGGTTCCGCGGGCGAATGGGGCGTATTGGACATTCCGCTGGACGCCGGGAGTTTCGGCCAGTGCGGCACTTCCCTCGGCACGGGCGGCATGATCGTCATGGACGACACGACCGACATGGTCGAGGCCCTCGCCAACCTGAATGCCTTTTACGCCCATGAAAGCTGCGGTCAGTGCACGCCCTGCCGCGAAGGCTCGCTCTGGCTCAAGCGCATCACCACCCGCGTGTGCAATGGCGGCGGGCGCTTGGAGGACATTGATCTGGTCAAGAATGTCGCCGACCAAATTGCGGGCCGCACGATTTGCGCCCATGGCGAGGCCGCCGCGTGGCCCTGCCAGAGCAACGTCCCGAAGTTCCGCGACGAGTGGGAGGCGAAAATCCGCGCGCAAATCCAGGCCCGCGAACACGCCGACGGCCCGCCCGCGAACAGCCGCAAGGCGATGCGCCTCGTCTAGTTTTCATTTTTAATTTTTCCTTCCATGCCTCCGCCCAACCTCGTCACCATCAATGTGGACGGCCGCGACCTCCAGGTTCCGGCCGGGATGAACCTGATTGATGCGCTCGCGCAACAGGGGATCGAGGTTCCGCATTATTGTTATCATCCGAAGCTCACCGTTGCGGGCAACTGCCGCATGTGCCTGGTCGAAACGGGCATGCCGCTCAAGGACCGGGCGACGAACCAGATTTTGGTCGAGCCGGATGGCCGCATGAAAATTGGCTGGGGGCCGAAGCCCGCCGTCGCCTGCACTACGAATTGTACGGCGGGATTGCACGTGCGCACCAACACGCCGGTGGTCCAGGACTGTCGCGAGGGCGTGATGGAATTTCTGCTCGTCAACCACCCGCTCGACTGCCCGATTTGCGACCAGGCCGGAGAATGCAAACTCCAGGAATTCGCCACGGATTATGGCCGGGGATACAGCCGCTTTGTCGAAGAGAAAAACGTCAAACCCAAGCGCACGCGACTCGGGCCGCGCGTCACCCTCGACGATGAGCGCTGCATCCTCTGCTCGCGCTGCGTGCGCTTTTGCTCGGAGATCGCCAAGGACAACGTGCTGGGCTTCATCGACCGCGGCAGCTATTCCACCCTGACGTGCTATCCGGGCCGCGAACTCGACAACAATTATTCACTGAACACGGTGGACATCTGCCCGGTGGGCGCGCTCACCAGCACCGACTTCCGCTTCAAAATGCGCGTGTGGTTCTTGAAGCCCACGCCGAGCATCTGCACGGAAAGCAGCGTCGGCGTGAACACGGAAGTCTGGAGCCGCGAGGGTAAGATTTACCGCATCACCCCGCGCGACAACGACGCCGTGAACGATTGCTGGATGTCCGACAGCGGGCGGCTGCTTTACCAAGCGGTCGAGTCGCCCTTGCGGATCGATTTTTTTGCCGTGGACAACGGCAAATGCGCCTCCGGCAAGGCCCTGACCCGCGCCGCCGAACTGCTCAAGGCCGGCGGGGTGGGGTATGTCGGTTCCGCACACAGCAGCCTCGAAGAACAATTTTTGCTTTGGAAACTGGTCAAGGTCGAACCCGGCCCCGTGGCCCTGGTCCGCCACTCCCGCGCGGGCGACGGGCTGTTGATTTCCAACGACGCCACGCCGAACCTGCGCGGCGCGTTTTTGACCGGACTGCTGCGCGAGTTGCCTCAGTCCAACCTCGACGATTTGCGCGCCAAGGTTGAAACCGGCGCGATTAAAACCCTTTTTGTCGTCCACGAAGACCTCGCGGCGTTGGGCTTTTCCGAGGATCTGCTGCGTCGCGTGCAGATTATTTACCTCGGCACCCAGGCCAACCTGACGAGCGACCTCGCCCAAGTGGTGCTGCCGGGTCTGACGGTGTTTGAAAAAACCGGCAGTTTTGTGAACCAGCAATGGCGCGTGCAGCGGTTTTTCCAGGCGGTGCCCGGCCCGGCCGGCGCGGTGCCCGATATTCACCTGTTCAATCAGTTGCTGGCTCAACTGTCCGGCGCCCCGGCGACGCCGTTTTCGCCCGAAATCATCTGGGCCGAACTCGCCAACACGGTTGCGTCGCTGGCCGGCTGGACCTGGGCCGAACTCGGCATGCAAGGCCGCGTACTGGATGGCTCGGCTTGGTCGCACCTTTCCTTTGGCGATGGCAAGTCACTGCACCATGACCCGGCCGCCCTCGCCGCGGTCAAGGCGGGTTGAACAATTCTCCATGCAATTGCTGATCTATCTTGTTTTGCACGCCATCTACGCGCTCCTCGTCGTGGTGGTGCTGATGAGCATGTGCGCCTACGCCGTGCTGGCGGAGCGCAAAATCAGCAGTTGGATCCAAAACCGCGTCGGCCCCAACCGCACGCAATTGCCCATTCTGGCCTACCTGCCGGTGGCGGGAACCATCCTCCAGCGCATCGGCTTTTCGCAACCGATGGCCGATGGGTTAAAATTTTTGTTCAAGGAAGACGTGGTGCCCGGCCATGTGAAGAAATTTTACTACACGCTCGCGCCCTGCCTCTCGCTGATTGCCGCGCTGCTCACCTGCACGGTGCTGCCCTTTGGGCTGTGGTGGAATGCGGACGGCGAGCATCCGCTGGTGCTGGCCAATCTCGACATCGGCCTGCTCTTCGTCCTCGCGATTAGTTCGCTGGGCGTCTACGGGCTGGTGCTGGCGGGCTGGGCGTCGAATAGCAAATACCCGTTTCTCGGCGGCATACGCGCCTCCGCCCAATTGATATCCTACGAACTGGCGATGGGGGTGGCGCTGCTGCCGGTGTTTTTGTGGTCGAGCCGGCCGGGCGTCGTCAGCCCCTTAAATCTATATTATATAGTGCAATCGCAAAACGGCCTGTGGCTCTGTCTCTGGCAGCCGATTTCCGCGCTGGTTTTTCTCGTCTGCATTTTTGCGGAAACCAACCGCCTGCCCTTTGACATGGCGGAGTCGGAAACGGACCTCGTCGGCGGCTTCCACACGGAATACGGCAGCTTCAAGTTTGGTTTTTTCTTCATCGCGGAATACGCGCACATGATCGTCGGCTCGGCGGTGTTCGTGGTGCTTTTCCTCGGCGGCTGGAATTTCCTGCCCGGCCTGCCGGACCCCTGGCCGCACAATCCCCTTGGCTCGGTGATGACCATCGCCTGGTTTCTGGCCAAGGTGGTTTTCTTCGTCTTTTTTTTCATCTGGATCCGCTGGACGCTCCCGCGCTTCCGCTACGACCAGGTGATGAAGCTCGGCTGGAATGTTCTCCTGCCGCTCGCGGTGGCGAACTTCGCCGCCTACCTGGTTTTCTTCGCCCTGTTTCCAACCATTTAACCGCCCAACTCGCGCAACCACCATGGCCAAAGTCCTCGAACGCAAGCCGCTGAGCTTTTGGGAACGCACCTACCTGCCGCAAATTATCGGCGGCCTGCGCATCACTTTTGTCAACATGTTCCGGCGCAAGGAAACGCTCGAATATCCCGAGCAGCGCCCGCAGATTCCGCCCGGCTACCGCGGCGCACCCACGCTGGTGAAAGACCCCAACGGCCGCGAAAAATGCGTCTCCTGCCAGCTCTGTGAATTTGTCTGCCCGCCCAAGGCCATCCGCATCACCCCCGGGGCGATTCCATTCGACGCTCCCACCGCACACGTTGAAAAAGCTCCGAAGGAATTCGACATCAATATGCTCCGCTGCATCTATTGCGGCCTGTGCGAGGAAGTCTGCCCCGAGGAGGCCATCTGGCTGCAGGACATCTATTCCCTCACTGGCACCAGCCGCGGGCAGCTCATACACAACAAGGCCAAGCTCTACGAACTCGGCGGCACGCGGCCCGACACCCACTACAAGTGGGACAAGAAACTGGCCGCTGAAAAACACCACGACGAAAGTGGCGCGCACCACTAAACCGCCGCCTTTTTGCTCGATTAACCACCATACCCCCGCTTAATCCAACCCTTTGTCCGCCCTCCGCTTTCCCCCGCGCCATGTCCGCTTTTTTCTTTTACTTCTTCTCCGCGCTCTCCATCCTCGCGGCGCTCCTCGTGGTGGTCAACCGCGAGGCCGTGAATAGTGCGATGTGCATGATTGTCGCGCTCTCCGGGGTCGCGGCCTTGTTTGTCTTGCTGCAGGCCTACTTTCTGGCGGTGCTGCAAATCGTTGTTTACGCCGGCGCAGTCATGGTGCTTTTTCTTTTTATCATCATGCTGTTGGACACCTCCGCGCGGCGCATCCATGTGACGGAAATGAATCTAGTCGCGGCGATTGCCGCGCTGCTGGTGCTCGCCGGCGGCGCGATCTGGCTGGCGCATCAATTTCCCTCGGTAGGTGAATTGCCCAAGCTGACGGAACTGCCCACCGACCAGGCGCCGCTGGCGTATTCCACCGCTGCCAAGGCCTTTGGCTACGGCCTCTTCACCCGTTACATGCTGCCATTCCAAGTCGCGGGCTTTCTCCTGCTCATCGCCATGGTGGGTGTGATTGTCCTCAGCAAACGCCCGGGGGACGCCAAAAGCGACCCGGTCAAGGAACCCCGCCCCTAATTTGCCATGCAACCTGGACTCCAAGCCTATCTGACCGTGGCCGGCATATTGTTTGCCATCGGCTTTTTCGGCGTGCTCCTGCGCAAGAACACGCTGGTCATTTACATGTGCCTCGAATTGATGCTCACGGCCACGACCCTCGCGCTCGTCGCCTTTTCCCGCTTTTACGGCACGATGGACGGAGCGTTGTTTGTCTTTTTCATCATTACCGTGGCCGCGGCCGAAGTGGCCGTGGGCCTGGCCATCATCGTCGCCCTGTATCGTCGTCGTCGCACCGTGCAGGTGGATGAGCTGAATTACCTGAAACACTGATTTCGCATGGACCTGCCCAAACTCTTGTCGCTCATACTGCTGTTGCCCCTCGGCTCGGCGGTGGTGATTGCGCTGTTTCTGCGCCGCAAGGGCAACGTGGCGGCCGCGCTCTCGGTGTTGGTTGGCTTTGTCATCATGGCCCTGTCGCTGTATGCGCTGTTTTCGTGGAACGGCCAGCCCCTGGAGGTCTCGCACGAATGGCTACGCTTCGGCAATTACGCGATGTCGATGGGCTATTATTTCAACAACCAGACGGCGCTGATGTTGCTGGTGGTCTCCTTTGTGGCGAGTTGGATTCAGCTGTTTAGCGTGGGTTACATGGCGGACGACGAGGGCAAGGGCCGGTTTTTCGGCGGCCTGTCCATCTTCATGTTTTCGATGCTCGGCATCGTGCTGGCGGACAATCTGGTCATGCTTTTCGTGTTCTGGGAACTCGTCGGCTTCAGTTCCTACCTGCTCATCGCACATTATTTTAAAACTGACTTCGCCAATATGGCCTCGAAAAAGGCTTTTATCGTCAACCGCGTGGGCGACTTCGGCTTTATCCTCGGCATCGTGTGGTGCTGGGATCATTACGGCACGGTCAACCTGGCCGCGCTGGGGAAAATCATCGCGGCCAATCCGGGGCTGCTGGGCACCCACGCCGCCGTGGCCATCGGCTTCCTCCTGATGTGCGGCTTTGTCGGCAAAAGCGCGCAGTTCCCCCTGCAAGTCTGGTTGACCGACGCCATGGCCGGCCCCACACCCGTTTCCGCGCTGATCCACGCCGCCACGATGGTGGCCGCAGGCGTTTATTTCCTCGCCCGCGTTTTCTTTCTCCTTTCCCCGGCCACGCTGCATTGGATTATGTGGAGTGGCGCAGCCATGACCGCTTTCGCCGGCCTCTGCGCACTCGGGCAGACCGACATTAAGAAGATTCTCGCCTATTCCACGCTCTCGCACCTCGGCTATATGGCGACCGCCGTCGGCCTCGGTTATCCGGAAATTGCGATGTTTCACCTGGCGATGCACGCGTGCTTCAAGGCCACGCTCTTCCTCGGTGCCGGTTCCGTCATTCACGGCTGTCACCATGAACAGGATATTTATAAAATGGGCGGCTTGTTGAAAAAAATGCCGGTCACGGCGGCGGCCTTCCTCCTGGCCTCCCTGGCGAATTGCGCGATTCCGTTTTTCTCCGGCTCCTATTCCAAGGACTCCATCATTACCGCCGCCTTTCTGGCCGGGCATGATCATGGGGCCATCAACTACGGCGTATACGGCCTGGTGCTCTTTGGCGCGCTTTGCACGGCCCTATATTCCGCGCGCCTGTTCGGCGTGGTATTCCTCGGCACGGCCCGCGGCGAAGACGCCGCCCACGCGCATGAAAGCGGCCCGGCGATGGCCATTCCGCTCATCGTGCTCGGCTTCCTCTCGCTCAGTGCGGGCTGGGCGGTTCAGGGCTGGACTTGGGCGGGCGGCGCGATGTCGGGCCTCATTCCCACCCATTGCGCGGTGGTCTTTCTGGACGCGTTTGAAAAATTGCACGCCAGCGTCGAAGCCACCGGTGCCGCCTTCGCCGTTGAGGCCATCAACCTCGGCGTGGTGCTGGCGGGCCTCGCCGCTTCCATCATTTTCTATCTTGGATTCGAAAAAGGCGACGCCCTGGCGGTCAAAGCCCCCCGCCTGTTTCATGTGCTGGAACGCCACGGTTGGTTCGATGACGTTTACGATTGGTATATCGCGCACGTCCAACAACGTCTATGCGACATCCTTGGGGCGCTCGACCTCTTGGTGTTTAAATTCACCGCCGGCTGGGGCTCCGGCGGTTTGGCGGGTTTGACTGGCTCGCTGCTGCGCCGCGCCCAAGTCGGCAGCATCCACGCCTACGTTTACTGGTTCCTGGCCGGCGTGATTCTTTTCTGGGCCTTTGCCGTCCGCTAAATTGCGACCACTCCAACTTTTCCTATCTCATAATCATGTCCAGCGACGCGCTCATTTTGCCCTTGGCGATATCCGTGCCCTTTGTGGCCGGGTTGCTGCTGCTCGTCAAAGGCCCGCAGCTCGCGCCATGGCTCGCCCGCGCGGTGGCCTGGGTTGGCTTTGTGACGCCTGCGCTCACCGCCCTTTGCACGTGGTATATCTTCCTCCTGCGCCCCGGTGAAACGCCCATCACCTCGCACCCCGGTCCCGGCTTTCACAACACGCCGGATTTTCTGTTCAACTCCGATGTCGACCTCGGGCTGGGCTTTATCGGTTTCACGCTCAAGCTGGGCCTCAACGGCCTCTCGCTGCCGATGTTTGTGCTCGCGGGCCTGGTCGGCCTCGCCGCGGGCATTCACGCGCTCTACAACCAAACTGATCGCCCCTGCGCCTACTGGGGGCTGCTTTTGTTTATCGTCTCCGGCGCGGTGGGCGTCTTTGCCTCGGTGAATTTGTTTTATTTCTATTTCTTCCACGAGTTTGCCTTGATTCCGACCTTCATCCTCATCGGGTGGTGGGGTGGGCCGGGGGGGCGCTCGGCCGCGCTGGAAATGACGATCTACCTTACCCTGGGCGCGATGCTTTCGCTGCTGGGCCTGCTCGCTCTTTATCTGCACAGCGGTGCGCACGGTTTTGATCTGGTGACTTTGCGTGCGTGGAGTCTGCCGGCCGATGCGGCGGCGGGTTCCGGCCACAAAATATTTGCGCTGCTGCTGTTTGGCTTCGGCATCCTTGTTTCGCTCTGGCCGTTCCACTCCTGGGCGCCCTCGGGCTACGCCGCCGCGCCCGCGCCCGCCGCAATGTTGCACGCCGGGGTGCTGAAAAAATTCGGCCTCTACGGACTGCTGCAAATCGCCGTGCCCCTCCTGCCGGGCGGCATGGCGGACTGGGGCCATACGATGGCGTGGCTCGCGCTGGGCAACGTCGTGCTGATTGGCGCGGTCACGCTCGCCCAACGCGATTTGAAAATGATGCTCGGCTACAGCTCGGTAATGCACATGGGCTACATCTTCCTGGGCATTGCCTGCGTGAGCGCCCTCGGCGCGGGTGGCGCGGTGTTGTTGATGTTTGCGCACGGCCTGTCGGTGGCCGCGCTGTTTCTGCTGTCCGACGCGGTGTATCGCCGCACGCATACCTACGACTTTGGCGCCATGGGCGGCCTCGCCCAAAAAGCGCCCGTGCTGGCCGGATTCTTTGTCGCCGCCACCATGGCCGGCATCGGCCTGCCGGGCTTCGCCAATTTCTGGGGCGAATTCAGCGTGTTTGTGGCCCTGTGGAAATACGCCCCGTGGATGACGGCGGCGGCGGCCTTGGGCGTTGTCATTTCCGCCGTGTATGGCCTGCGCGCGGTCTCGCGCGTTTTCTACGGCCAGCCCTCGGCCGCGTTTCAAACGCTTTTTGACGCCCCGGTCGCCGATATTCGCGCGAGTGAACGCTGGCCCGCGGTGATTTTACTCGGGACGCTCATGCTCGTCGGCTTTTGGCCCGCCTCCCTCAGCCGCGGCATCAACGAAGCGCTGCCCGCCGTGTATCAAAACACCAGCCCGGAGGGCCACTTTGCCACCCCCGGCACCACGGCGACGACCATTACGCCTGACATTCTGATCACCGTCCCGACCACGGCCCGGCCTGGCTCCCCCCGATGAATCCCGCAATTTACCAAAGCATCACCGACACGAACCAGTGGCTCATGCTCTGGCCCGAGATTTCGCTCGGCCTGCTGGCGCTGCTGCTGCTCGGGCTGGATTTGTTGATCAAGCAGGGCAAGGACATCATCGTGCCGCGGGTCGCGGCGCTCGGCCAGGTCGTCATCCTCATCGCCCTGTTGGGCCAGATTGGCTATGAAAGCGCCGACCCCTATGTCGAGAAAATCGTGGACTGGTCCTACTTTGGCGGACTCATCACGTTGACGCCGATGGGCCAGGCGGCGCGGGTATTCATCCTGCTCACGTCGCTCTCGGTCAGTTATCTGGCGCAAATCTATTTTAAAAAACAGACCCTGCCGCGCATCGAATATTACCACCTCCTGCTGGTGGTCTCGGCGGCGATGATGCTGCTCGTGCAAAGCACGCAGTTCGTGCTCTTCTTTGTTGCCCTGGAGACGGTGACAGTCGGCTTTTACATCCTCGTTGCCTACGGTCGCAACAGTGCGTTGTCTCTGGAAGCGGGCCTGAAATATCTGATTCTGGGCGCACTCAGCTCGGCGATTTTACTGTTTGGCATTGTGCTGCTTTATGGCGTGGCGGCCGCCCCCGGGGCGCATCTGCCCGGCCAGCCGCTGGCCGACGCGATGAACTTCCTGGACTTGGGCCGCGCGATTGCGCGCCATGCCAACAACCCGCTGGCCGCCACGGGTGTGGCGTTGGTGCTGTGCGGCGTGGCGTTTAAAATCGGAGTGGTGCCGTTTCAAATTTGGGTGCCCGACGTTTATCAAGGCGCACCCACCCCGACCACGGCCTTCCTCGCCGTGGGGTCGAAGGCCGTCGGCTTTTTCGTCCTGTTGAATTTGGTCACCGGACCTTTTGCCGCCCAATGGCTCGCGCATGATGTGCTGGTGCCCTTGCTCTCCACGCTGGCGGCGCTCTCCATTTTATTTGGCAACCTCGCCGCGCTGGGTCAGCGCAACGTCAAGCGCGTGATGGGCCTCTCCGGCATCGCGCACGCGGGGTATATGCTCCTCGGTGTGGTGGCGGCGGCGCAAGGGGTTTCATGGGCGGCGGGAGCCGTGCTGTTTTACTTATTTACTTATCTGTTAGGCTCCATGGCCGTTTTCGGCGTCATGGCCCATGTGGCGGGCCCGCGCGATGAAGCGCAGGAACTGGAAGACTACGCCAAGCTCGGCCAACGCCAGCCTTTCCTCGGCGGCGTGTTGGCCATCGGCCTGGGTTCGCTGGCTGGCATTCCCCCGCTGGCTGGTTTCATTGGAAAGCTCTTGCTCTTTTACGCGGCGTTTCAGGCGCATTTGTATTTCCTGCTCGGTGTTGCGATCATTGGCGTGGTCATTTCGATATATTATTATTTTGGCTGGATGCGCGAAGCGCTCTTCCGCCCATCCGCCACGCCCGGCCATTCGGCGACAGAGGGGGAAGCGCCGCTGGCACCCACGCACTGGGGCCGCGTCGCCTTGGGGCTGCTCGCCGCCGCCACCCTGCTGGCCGGACTTTATCAGGGATTCTTCCCGGATTCCTTGAAATAGGCCCGAGCCTCTATGGTTTCTTAACGCGGGAATGCTGAGTTTTAATTGTTCGGAAACTCCAGTTTCAGGCATACTGGTCGAATGACAGCCTGCGCCATGCGACCGCTTGCCGACATCGCCTCCTGCCGTGAGCTGCCGGAAAAACATGACCGCATTGATGCTTCGGTGGTGCTGGAATTGCAATCCGGCTACATTTTGGACGGCCGTTTCGTCATCATCGAACCCATCAGCCAGGGCGGCATGGCCACAATTTATCTCGCCGAAGACGCGCTGAACGACGGGCGCAAGGTGGCCGTCAAGGTTCCTTTTTCGCGCTACGAGCGCGACCCGGCCTATGTCGCCCGATTTTTGCGTGAGGAGCAAATCGGCCTGAAATTAAACCATCCCTCGCTGCTTAAATTTATTCCGGTCACCGGGGCGAAAAGCCGGCTTTACCTCGTCACCGAGTATCTCGCCGGCAGCACGCTGGCGCGCCTGCTGCACCAACACGCGCCGTTGCCGGAGGCCGACGCGTTGAAAATCGCCAGCCTGGTCGGCGACGCCCTCCGGCACCTGCATGAGCTTGGCTATATCCACCGCGACCTCAAGCCCGACAACATCATGCTCTGCTGCGATCACACCATTCGCATCATGGACTTTGGCCTCGTCTCTCCCCTCACCGGTCGGCTCGATTTTTTGGCCGACAAAACGCCCATTTTCGGCACACCCCAATACATGTCCCCCGAACAGGTCAAACGCAGCCACTGCGACGCGCGCACGGACATCTACAGCCTGGGAGTCATCCTCTACGAAATGCTCACCGGCCAGTTGCCCTTCAAACACGAGGATCCATGGGTCATGGCGCAATCGCGCGTTTCCGGCGACCCGGTGGCACCGAGCAAAATCAACCCTGCCCTCACTCCTGTGGCCGAGGAAATCACCCTCCATGCGATGCAACGCAAGCCCGCCGCGCGCCCGGCCAACATGGCTGCGTATCAAGCCGAACTGGATGCGCCGGAAAAAGTGCAAATTTCAGGTTACGCGAGCCGGCTGCGCCCGCCGCGTTTTGTGCTCAGCTTTGAGCAGGCCCAGCTCCTGTATGGCCTGACTATTAGCGCGGTCATCGTCGTCGCCCTGGTGGGCGCGTTTTTTCTTCTTCAACACCTACCCGGCAAGCATCATTAACTTCACCAAACCCCGCGACGACCTTACCCGCTGACGCTATGTTGACTTACCGCATTTCCGTCGTCGGATTTCAATTCCCGAAAGACCAGTGCGGACAAGATGGTTAATCCACCCAGCACGAGAAAGGCGCGGTGGATGCCGTGAATCATTTCCGCGGGGCTGGCATGAAAGCGATCAGGGATAAAAAACGCCGTCGCCAGCGACGCCGAAGCCACGCCAAAGCTGACTGACATCTGCTGCATGGTGCTCGCGATGGTGCTGGCTTTGCTCGCCTCCTCCTCGGCCACATCCGCATACACCAGCGTGTTCATGCTCGTGTATTGCAGCGAAGTGAAGAAGCCAAAACAAAACACCAGGATGACAATTTGCCAGACCGGGGTCGTCGCGCCTATGGTCGAAAAAAGCAGTATAAGTAGTCCCAGCATGACCGTGTTGGAAATGAGCACACTGCGGTAGCCGAAGCGCGTCAGGATGCCCGGCATCGTCAGTTTCAAACTCATCGCGGCGATGGCTTGCGGCATCATCATCAGGCCGGATTGAATCGGCGAGAAGCCCAGGCCAACCTGATACAGCAGCGGAAAGAGAAACGGTATCCCCCCGATGCCAATGCGGGTGACGAAGCTGCCGCTGACCGCCGAGCGAAAGGTGCGCAGGCGAAACAAGGCCAGCCGCAGGAGCGGATAAGCCGCGCCCTTCGAATATAGCCCATAGCCGACGAGCAGGCTGAGGGAAATCGCCAGCAGCCCGAGCATTTCCACGCCGCTCAAGGTATGCTCGCCGAATACTTCGAGCACATACGAGAGCAACGCGACGCCGGAGCCGAAGAGAATCAACCCCACCACGTCCAACGGATGGGTTTCCGCTTCCCGATAATCCGGCAGATGCCGGTGGATCAGGTAGAGGCCGGCCAGGCCGATGGGAATATTCACAAAAAAAATGAGCCGCCAGTGAAAATACCCGACAATCAGGCCGCCCGCGAGCGGCCCAAGCATCGGCCCAATCAAACCGGGTATGGCGACAAAACTCATCGCGCGCACGAGCTCGGATTTCGCGAACGTCCGCACCATGGTGAGCCGGCCCACCGGCAACATCATCGCCCCGCCATACCCTTGCAAAATGCGGCAGACGACCAGCAGGTGGATGTTGCTTGAAATCCCGCACAAAAACGATCCCAGCGTGAAGATGGCGATGGCCGAGGAAAATACCCGGCGCGTGCCAAACCGGTCCGCCATCCAGCCACTGATGGGAATGAAAACTGCCAGACTCAACGTATAACTGGACAGCACCGCCTTCATGCTCAGCGGCGCCACTTCGAGCGCCTTGGCCATGGTCGGCACCGCCGTGTTAAGAATCGTCGTGTCGAGCGATTCCATGAAAAACGCCACCGCCACCAACCAGGGTAACAGTCGCTTGACGGATTCAGGCGGCGCGAGGGTCAACGACGCCAGAATGAGTTGGGCATCAATCCCTTGGCGAGCCAAACTTTGCCCATCGCCCAAACCAACGTGTTCAATTACAAGGGTGCTCGGGAAGGGACTTAACTTCCCGGGCTTTGGGCCGCTCGCTTCCGCCCTTGTCTTGCCCAGACAATTTTGAGATGGGTTCTGGTATTCTCGCCCGCCTCCCTCTTGAATTTTACCGCGCCAATACCCCCGTGAAATCCTCCCTTCGTTCCCTGGTTCTGCAGACTTTTGTCGCGCTGGCCTTCGCGTCGACGCTGCACGCCGCCGATTCTGCGGCGGCCGACTCGCTCCAGAAAAGTTTCATGACTCCGCCCGACGAAACCCGTCCGAGCGTGCGCTGGTGGTGGTTCGGCCCGGCCGTGGTCAAGCCGGAGTTGGAGCAGGAAATGAAAAACATGAAAGAGGAAGGCTTTGGCGGCTTTGAGGTGCAGCCAACCTACCCAGTCGCGCTGGACGGGCAGTATCCCGGAGTGATTAATCTCAAGTTCCTGTCGCCGGAATTTTTGGATATGCTGGGCTTTGTCGCGGGCCAGGCGAAGGAACTCGGCCTGCGGATGGACCTCACACTGGGCAGCGGCTGGCCCTACGGGGGGCAGATGTTCACGCGCGCAGAGGCCGCGCAATCCATCCGCAACGGCGGCATCGCCCCGGTGCAGGCCGGCCAAACCAGCGTGGTCCCGCCCGCGGGAGGAGGCGGACGCGGCGGCGCGAATGCCAACATTATTGCCACCGTGCTCGGCCCCATCCCCGGCGTCACCGACCCGGCCAAATTGTACATACCCCTGAAAGTCGCCGACGGCGCCGCGCAATTGCCCGCCGACCTCCAAGGCGCGACCCAGGTGCAGTTTTTTGTTTATGCGCAGGCTGGCCTGTTGCAAGTCAAGCGCGCGGCCTATGGTGCGGAGGGCTTCATTGTGGACCACTACAGCTCGACGGCGGTGGCCAAGTTCATTGACCAAATCGCCCTGCCCGAGATCAATGCCTGCGGCCCGAATGCGCCGTATTCGGTTTTTTGCGACAGCCTGGAAATCACCGGCGAAGGCTGGACGCCGAACCTCCTGGCCGAGTTCCAGCAGCGCCGCGGCTACAACCTGGCCCCGCTGCTGCCCGCGCTGTTCGACAATAATTTTCCCAAGGCGGCGGAAATCCGCGGCGACTACGGCAAGACCCTCGCCGAGGTTTTTGACGACAATTTTGTCAAACCCTTTGCGCAACTCGCCAGGGACCACCATACTCGCTTCCGCATTCAGGCCTACGGCACGCCGCCGACCACGCTGCTGACTTACGCCGACGCGGACATGGACGAGGGGGAACAATGCAGTTGGCGGTCGTTCGCGCCCACCCGCTGGGCCGCCTCGGCCGGCCACTTGCTGGGGCGCCCCGTCGTCAGCGCCGAGGCCTTCACCTGGCTGCACGCGCCCGTGTTCTCGGCTGCGCCGATTGACATCAAGGCGGAGTCCAACCAGGATTTCCTCAACGGCATCAACCAGTTTCTCTGCCACGGCTGGCCGTACAGCGCGCCGGGGGTTGGGTATCCCGGCTGGCACTGGTATGACGGGGCCACCTTCAGCCACAGCAATCCGTGGTGGATTGCAATGCCTGATATCACTAAATATCTAATGCGGGCGGGCTATCTGCTGCGCCAGGGCACGCCCGCCAACGATGTCGCGCTTTATTTGCCCGAGGAGGACGGGTACACGGAGATGACCCCCGCCAGCCTTGGATTCGCCGTGGCCGACCGGGGTATACTGAATAATCATGTCAATGGCGTGATGCCGACTATTCTCGATGCGGGCTACAATCTCGACTATCTGGACGATGGCATGCTGGCCCTGCGCGGGAAGGTGGAAGGCAACACCCTCGCCTTTGGCGACGTAAAATACAAAATCGTCATCTTGCCCAATGTCACGCGCATCCCGCTGGCGACGCTGCAAAAGTTCGAGGAATTTGCCAACCACGGCGGCATTCTGATTTCGGTGGGCAACCCGCCCTCTCAGGCGCCCGGCTTCCTCGCCACGGACGCCGACAACCGGGCCATCCAGAATATCAGCCAGCAGCTGTTCTCCTCTGGTCGCAACGCCAAAGGCATTGTCACCACGCCCGATCATCTTGGTGCCGCCCTGATTTCCGCCCTGCGGCCCGATGTGGCATATTCCCAAACCCGTTCCGAACTGGGCTTCGTCCACCGCCATACCGATGCGGGCGAGATTTATTTCCTCGTCAACACCTCGAACCTGCCCGTTAGCGACACCGCCATAATCCGCACCGACGGGCTGCATGCCGAATGGTGGGATGCGACGACCGGACGCGTGACACCGGTGACGAATGCCCAGACTTACACGGGGGCGACCGGCATCCCCGTCAGCTTGCCACCTTATGGTGCGCAGTTCCTCGTGTTCACCAGCCGCCCAGGGCCCATGCCGGCTGCCGCAGCGGGCGCCGCGTCCGCGCCGCTGGATTTGAGCAAGGACTGGA
>Ga0265320_10000542_pt1 | contig 29147 bp, 26 predicted proteins | sample 4827metaG_FD_202087 | JGI IMG/M metagenome (GOLD analysis project Ga0265320, IMG submission 202087) | Rhizosphere microbial communities from Carex aquatilis grown in University of Washington, Seatle, WA, United States - 4-8-27 metaG | ecosystem: Host-associated > Plants > Roots > Rhizosphere >... | reverse complement strand
GAAGACCTTCGGTCCGAAATCGGGAGGGCCCGACGCCATGTAGTCGCCGCCGCCCGGCGGTGTGACCGTGCCGCTGCCTCCCGTTCCGGCGCCACCGGTCGACGTCGCGCCGCCGCTCGACGTTGCTCCGCCCGCGCCGCTCGTCGTTCCGCCATTCGAGGTGACGCCGCCATTCGACGTCCCGCCGCTGGTCGTCGCGCCGGTACCCGCGACTCCGCCGTTGCTCGATGTCGCGCCGCCCCCGGTCGCAACCGCGCCGTCCCCGGTTTCCGCTCCGTCGCCTTTCTTCGATGAAGAGCACGCCACGATGAGCCCACTCGACGCGAGCAACACGAGACCGAGACACGACTTCGACGACTGCATGGAACCTCGCAGGGAAAATGGCATCTCGACGCAGACGCCGGCGTGCGGTGGGCCGGCAAGTCGCGTGAAGAGCGCCTGTCGCAGTGTACGAACAGTCGCGACGAGGAAGCAGAAAAAAAGCTCGATTTGCGCTCGCTCGACGCACTCTTCGTGCGCCCTGTGCGGACGCATGCGGCCTATTCGATCACAGGAGCTGCCCCCATCCGCCGCCGCCGAGGCGCGGCGGCGGCTTCCCCCAAAGCCGTGCTCGCGCGTGGCCAAGAGGCGAGTCGCCTCGCGGCGCGCCCCGCGCTCCGCGCGCCAGGGGGAAGCGAGTCGTCGCGCTGACGCGGAGCTTCGGCGCGACGCCGGATGCCGAGCTCGTGAGCGGTGGCCCTCACTCCCGGTGTTGGCCGAACGCGAGCGTCGTGGTAAGCAATTACCCATACGCGCGAAGGGCGCGTCCGGGTCCGCGGGAAGGGTCGAACCCACCTCTGAGCCTCTCGACGCTCACGAACCTTTTGCCGAGCCCATTTGCGGACCATGGGCATGAAGCAAGAGGTTTTCATGCGCCAGAAGCTGCCAGAACGGCCCCATCTCGATCATTTGAAGAAGCAAGCGAAGGAGCTCGTCGAGCTCCATCGCTCGAGCAACGCCGCCGCCTTGTCTCGCATTCGTGAGAGCCTTCCCGCGTTCGCCGGAGCGACGGACGACGCCGTCGCGAACGTGCCCTTCGCTCTTCACGACGCGCAATCGGTCATCGCGCGCGAATACGGATTTCCGAGCTTCGTCGAGCTCTCGACCCACGTCGAAGAGCGGCAGCGAAGCGCGGCGGTCGAGTCGCTCGTGCGGCGCGTCGCGCCGGGCCCGGTGCCCAACGCCGTCATCGTCGCGGTCGCCGAGGCCGCGCGCTCCGTGCCTGGGACACTGGCGGACCTAGCTTCCGTCGGAAAATTGCCGCTCATTGCGGTGCGGAATGCCGTGGTCTCGAGCGGCGCGACGGCGCCGCTGTGTCTCGGCCGTCCGAGCTCGATCGCGGCGGTGCACGCCGCAGAGCGCGTGCCCGCGCGCCTCGTAGCGGTCTTTCCGCAGCGAGACGCGGCCGTCGAGGAACCGTCGCTCGCCGACCTGTATGACACCGGGTGCGTCGCGTTCGTGAGCGCCATCGTGCCGCAAGGTGAAGCCGTGTGGGTCGTCCTTCGCGGCGTGGCGTGGGCCAAGCTCGACGGCCTCGAGTCCGAGGGCACTCATCTCGTGGCGCGGGTGTCGGCGATCGCGATGGAGCCCGACGACGAGGGCGACGTCACACGACTCGCCGCGGAGCTTCGCCGTGAAGCGAAGCGGCTCGCGCGCGCGACGGCCCCCGAGAGCGAGCGCTTCATCGACGAGATCGCCGACGCGGGCGCGCTGGCCGACGCCGTGATGAGCAATCTTCCCGGTACCGTCGCGGAAAAGGTCGCCTACGCCGCGGAGCGGCGAGTCGCGACGAAGTTACGGCGGGCCTTGGACGCCGTGCGTGCCCTCGACGCCGCGACCCCGGCGTAGAACGTCCATTGCCCACGGGCCCCGGTCACTGCGCCGGGGCCGTCGTGGCTCCGAGTTGCGCGCGCGCGAGCTCTGCGAAGCGACCCCCAGCCGAAACGAGCTCGTCGAAGGTACCGCTCTCGACGATCCGGCCTTCTTCGAGGACCAGCACGCGATCGGCGTTGCGAATCGTCGAGAGCCGATGCGCGATGACGAAGGTGGTGCGCCCTCTCATGACCTCGACGAGCGCTCGAGACAGCTTGCTCTCGGTGATCGCGTCCAGCGCGGCCGTCGCTTCGTCGAGGATGAGGATCGGTGGCGCCTTGAGGAGTGCACGCGCGATGGAGAGACGCTGGCGTTCGCCCCCGGAGAGCGATCGGCCGCGTTCGCTGAGCAAGGTGTCGAGGCCGTCGGGGAGCCGCTCGACGACGTCCTTGGCCTGTGCGCGCTCGAGCGCGTGCCACATTTCGGCGTCGGTCGCGCCCGGCTTTCCGACCCATAGATTTTCGCGGACCGAACGCGCGAAGAGGAGCGGCTCCTGGAAGACGACGGCGATGTTGCCGCGCAAGCAATCGAGCGTGTAGCTCTTGGTGTCCGCGCCGTCGATCGCGATGCGCCCGGCCTGGGCGTCGTAGGCCCGATAGAGCAGCGCGAGCGTCGTGGATTTTCCGGAGCCCGTCGAGCCGACGAGGGCGATGACTTCGCCGGCCCGGGCGCGGAACGAGACGTCGCGGAGCGCGGTGCGACCATTCGGGTAGTCGAAGGACACGCCGTCGAACTCGACGTCGCCGCGGAACACGACGCCGGCGCGCGCCCGCGGATCGTCGGCTACGGTGGGCACCCGATCGAGGACGTCGAAGAACTCGCCGATTTTCGGCGCTTCGCTCATGAGCGACGTGAGGAACGTGAGCGTCGCCTCGAGCCGTCCGACGAGCGACGCGGCGAGCCCCATGCAGGCGACGATCTGGCCCACCGTCGCCTGGCCGCGCAGATGCAGAACGGTGCCGAGCCCGAGCACCGCCGTCACCGTCAAGGTCGACGCCGCGCGCGTCGCGACGGTCCCGGCGGCCCAGTAGTTGAGCACCGGCATCTGCGCGGCGAGAAACCGCGCGCCGATGCTATCGAGCGTACGAATCTCTTCCTCGACCCGCGCAAAGCTTTGCACGACGGCGAGGTTTCCGATCGCGTCGGCCGCGTGCTCGGAGAGTGCGGCGTGTTGTTCGTTCACGACGCGCTGCCGCGTGAAGGTCGCATGCATGAGGCGCCACATGCCGAGGGCGAAGCCGAGCACGAGCGCAATCATGAGGAGCCCGAGGCGCACGTCGAACAGCATGCAGCACGGCAAGAGCACGAAGAGCGAGAGCAGCGACGCGCAGTGGTTGCGGAAAAAGTTGAGCCACACGCTCCACATCGCTTCGGCGCCGCTGCCCATCACCTTGAGGACGCGACCGGAGTGCATTCCGGCGTGGAACGAAAGCGGGAGCGACAGCACGTGCCGGAAATAGTGCGTCGTGATCGCGAGCCGCCGTCGGTGTGCCAGGCGATCGGCGTTGAGCGCCACGGCGACGCTGCCGCCGATGTTCAAGAGCCCGACCGCGATCCACGCGAGCACCCAGCGTCCGAGCAACGAGACCCAGTCGTCCCGGGTTGCGCGGCCGAGGGTGTCGATGATCCGTCCGAAAAACCACGGCTCCGCGAACTGAACGACGGCCAGGACGACGTTCGCCGCGAAGAGTGCCCAGGCGAGCCCGCGTTCGGGCCGGAGCTCGGCGAAGACGCGGCGGTAGACTCGGAAAAAGTCGCCAATCATGGGAAGAAAGCCGGGGCCCGCTCCGGGTGCGAGTGGCGGAGCACACATAGCCGATCGCGGGGCCCTTGCCAGTCGCCTATGATGCGAGACCGTGGCGGATCCAGACTTCGACTGCGTCGTGGTGGGGGCGCGTTGCGCGGGGGCGCCGCTCGCGACGCACCTCGCGCGGGCAGGGGTTCGCGTGCTGCTCCTGGAGTCGAAGAAGTTGCCCTGCGATCAGCCGATGTCGACGCACGTGATTCAGACACGCGGCATGGACTACGTCGACGCGCTCGGGGTCGGCGATCGTGTTCGCGGTCTGTCTCCGCCGCTTCGCGTGATCCGGATGGAGCTCGGCGGCCATCCGCACGACGTTCACTTCGTGGACGGACGGAGCGCGCATTGCTTGAGACGCAGCGTGCTCGACCCGATCCTCCAGGAAAACGCGATCGCTGCGGGCGCGGAGCTCCGCGACGAGACGCCGGTGACCGGACTGGTTCGCGACGGCGCGCGGATCGTCGGCGTGGAGGTGCTGCGAAACCGTAAGCGCGAACGCATCACGGCGCGCCTGGTGATCGGCGCGGACGGGCGCAATTCGACGGTCGCAAAGCACGTCGGGGCCGAGGAATACTTCGGCTACGACAGCCCCCGAGGCGGCTATTGGGCGTACTGGCCCGTCCCGCGCGAGTGGGTCGAGGATGCACCGTATTCGCTGTTCGACATGTACCTTGGGTTCGAGGGCGACAGCGCGAGGTTCGTGTTCCACGCCGACGGCGATCTGCTCCTCATCGGGACCCTGTCGCCGATGGACCGCCTCGCGCGCTTTGGCTCGAACCACGAAGAAGCCTATTTGAAAGAGCTCGCCGCCTCGCCGGTCACCGGTCCCCTCACGGCGGGACGAAAGCCCGTCGGACGCGTGCTCGGCCTGAAGAAGGCGCGGTTCGCTTTTCGCACGCCGGTCGGTCCCGGTTGGGCGCTGGTCGGCGACGCCGGGCTGCACAAAGATCCGACGCCGGGCAACGGCATCACCGATGCGCTGCGCGACGCGAGCGCGCTCGCCACGGCGATCGTCGAGGGCTCCGAGCGCGCGCTGGCGCGCTACTGGCGACGGCGCGACGTCGAGTCGTTCGAGCTCTATCGGCAAGCCGAGGACATGGGCTCCCCAGGGTATGACAACCCATTCAACGCATTGGTGTGGGAAAACCTGCACGACCCGATCGTCGCGCGTCGAGTCGCCTTGGCGGCCGACCGCCGCGCGTCGCCGTACGAAGTGGTCCCGCCGATGAAGGCTCTGAGCTGGCTCGGTCGCGCGCTGCTTCACGGTCGCTTCGACGTCGTCCCGTCCTTCGTCGAGGGTTCGAAGCGCGCCGGTGACGTGCAGCGGGAGCACGCGTACCGAAAGAAATTGCTCGACGCAATCTCGTGACCGGCGCGCGGCGTCACTCGATGGGTTTCAGCACGACCACGGAATAACCGACGGCTCGGCGCGGAGTCGGATTGAAGTACGAGTGCCGTTGATCGCCGGAGAACACCACGACGTCACCCTCCGAGAGGTGGAAGGTCTGACCGGACGCGACGAGCTCGAGCTCGCCGGTTTCGCAGGTGAGGTATTCTCGGGTCCCGCGGGTGTGCGGAACGCCGACGAGGCGCGATCTTCCCGGTAGCTCCATCCTCTCGATCTGCATGCCGGGGATCTTGTCCGGCAACAGGGACTGGATCGTGACGTCGCCGCGAGCGCGCGACGGAAGGCTTCCTTTTTCGTAGAGCTGCGCGTCGGCGTGAGGTGCGGCGATCAACTCCTCGAGCGGGATCTGGAGCGCGACGGCCACTCGATGCAAGATGGCGAGTGTCGGATTGCCGTTGCTCGATTCGAGGTTTGCCCACGTCGCACGGGGCAAACCGGCGAGCTTCGCGATCTGCGCCTGGGTGAGCCCCCGAGCCTGACGAAGCTCCTTCAAATTCCGGCCCAAGCGTTCGGCTACGTCGTCGTTCATTTCCATCAGGCTAACCACATTCCAAAGGATTGGCACGCACTCCAAAGAACGCGCAAGACGACGCCATGTTCGTGAGACGAAAGGAGCTCGGACATGGACCTCTTCGAAAAAGCAGCTCTCGTGACCGGAGCCAGCCGCGGACTCGGCGCGGCGCTGGCGCGAAGCCTCGCCGCCCGGGGTGCGAACGTCGTGATCGTCGGCCGTGAAACCGAGCCCTTGAAGAACGTCGAGAGCGAGATCCACCGGAACGGCGGGCACGCGTTCGCGCTCGCCGCCGACATCGGGGAAAAGTCGGCGATTCATCCGCTCGCTTTCGCCGCCGCGGCCCTCGTCGGGCCGATCGACGTGCTCGTCCACAACGCGAGCGCCCTCGGTCCGACCCCGCTACGACTGCTCCTCGACACCGAATGCGAAGACCTGGCGCGCGTCCTCGACGTGAACCTGGTCGGGCCGTTTCGCTTGACGAAGATCGTCGCCGGGTCGATGGCGCTTCGCGGGGCGGGCACCGTGGTGCACGTGAGCTCCGACGCTGCGGTCGCGGTGTATCCGACGTGGGGTGCTTATTCGGTCTCCAAAGCGGCGCAGGACCACCTCGCGCGACTCTGGGCCGTCGAGCTCGGCGAACACGGGGTTCGCTCGTTCAGCGTCGACCCCGGCGAGATGAACACGCGCATGCACGCCGACGCGGTCCCGGACGCCGACCCGAGCACCCTCGAAGACCCCGCGCGCGTCGCCGAGCGCATCGTCCGGATGATTGAAGCAGGGGAACGGATCCAGAATGGCGCGCGACTCGAAGCCGCGAGCTGGGAAGGGGCGTCGTGATCGCCGCCGCATGGCCGCGGAGCGCGCCCGACGACGAGCGCTTGCTCCACGTCGACCCGCGACGCGCGCGGATCGCAGACGCCTGCGTCCGCGACTTGCCTGGCCTCTTGTCCCCCGGCGACGTGCTCGTCGTGAACGACGCGGCGACGTTGCCCGCGTCGCTCTCCGTCGAAGGCGCGGACGTCGAAGTGCGGCTCGTGATGCGCCTCGGCAGCGATCGCGCGTGGCGCGCCGTGCTATTCGGTACGGGCGATTTTCGGACGCCGACCGAGCATCGATCGGCGCCGCCGCTCTTCGACGTGGGCGCCAGGTTGCGATTCGGGGCCGAGCTCGCGGCGACGATCACCGCGGTCGACGCCGACGAACCACGGCTCGTCGATCTCCTTTTCGCGAGCGACGGCGCCGCGTTGTGGTCGTCGCTTTACCGTCATGGAAAGCCGATCCAGTACGCCTACGTCCGGGAACCGCTCCGGCTCTTCGACGTGCAAACGCGATACGCCGCGCGCCCGTGGGCGCTCGAAATGCCGTCGGCGGGGCGGCCATTGTCGTGGAGCGTCCTCACCGAGCTGAGACGGCGCGGCGTCACGACGGCGGCGATCACGCACGCCGCCGGCATTTCCTCGACGGGCTCGACGTCGCTCGATCTCCGGCTCCCGATGCGCGAGCGCTACGTGATCGACGACCTAGCCGTCGCAACGATCCGCGCCGCGAAAGCCCGCGGCGGGCGCGTCGTGGCGGTCGGTACCACCGTGGTGCGCGCGCTCGAGTCGAGCGCGCTCGAACACGACGGCGAGCTCGCCGCCGCGGACGACGAAGCGACGCTCCTCGTCGGCCCCGGATTCCGCCTGCGCGTCGTCGACGCGATCCTCTCCGGCATGCACCCGCCGGGGACGAGCCACTTCGCGCTCCTCGGCGCGTTCGCGCCGTCGCCGCTCCTCGCCCGCGCGCTCGAGCACGCCGAACGCACTGGCTACCTCGAGCATGAATTCGGCGACTCGATGTTGATCCTCGTCCAGAAAGATCCGTGAGCTTCAGCCTCGTCACCGCTCGGGGAAAAATGCTCGCGGAAATGAGCCGGGGTGCTCCTCAGAGTTTCGCCCAGATGCGCCGCCACTGGCGCGCCCTCCGTCGCGACTCTTCGGTCGGCTCCGCGCAATGACCACGCGCGTAGTGTTCGAGCGCGAGCGCGAGCGCCTCCTCGCTGGGCTTCATGTCGCGCGCGCATTGAAACAAGGATACTCCGAGCGCTTGCGTGGTGATGCGCGCGCAACGCAAGGTGGCGTCGAGTGAGGTCCCGGCGAGATCGAGCCATTCCTCTTCGCTCAGGTGCGCGTTGCGGTGGACACTGCCGAGGCAGCGCGCGCGTCCGTGATCTTCATGGAACGCGCGATCGGGGTTCGGAATGCCGGCGTGAATGTATGGATCGAAACGCGTCTCCGCGTACCAGACGGTGAGGACGCCGGCCGCGGCGAGGTTACCGCCCCAGTGCCAGCTCGACTCTTCGGCAATGGTGCTGGTCGCTTCGGCGATCGTCTCGAGGCGCGCCTCGTAAGCGTCGTGAGTCTCCGGGGGAAGGCCCGGGGCGGGCGAGGGCGGTGCCCATCGTGAAATGATGGCAAGAATGATCGGAGCGAGCTTCACTGAGTCTCCCTTCGTCGCGAGGGCCGCGCGCCGAAACGGGTTCTAACGCACGTCCCGGCGAAAGGAGAGAGGTGTTAGCTGTAGCAATTTTCCGCAGCGTGGCGCGGAGATGAACAATCTGGCCGAAATTACGAAGCAAAATCGGCCGGAAACATCGCTCGGGTCGTCGACGTCGCGTTGAGGGATCGGCACCACGGCCAATCCCTCAACACGTCGATGGCCCGATCTATGGGCTCCTGCCCCCTCTACTCAGCTCGGTGGGCCGCGCGCCGCACTCGGCGCGCCGGCGCGTTGGTTACTGGCATGCTCCAGCGTTGCACACCCCGCTCGTGCAATCCGAACCGCTCGCGCATCCGTAGGTCGCGGTGCACTTGTCGGGGCACGAGCCGCCGCAATCGACGTCGGTCTCGGTGCCGTTCTTGATGTGATCGGCGCAACCGACGTTGAGGTCGCAGACGTACGAAACGACGTCCGCGCAGTTCGATTGAGCGCCCCATTCGAGCGACGTGATGTGGGGGCATCCTGGATGATCGTAGATCCCCGGTGGCGGCACTTCAGCTCCGCCGACAAGGTCTCCGGTGACGCCGTCGAAGACGTAGATCTCACTCGGTTGCAATCCGTTCACGTGAATGTCGTAGGGCGCGATGCCCACGTCGAATCCGCACCCGACGTACCGCGTGATCGATGGATACGTTACCTCGGGCCGGTTCACGGTGCTGCTCGGCACACACGTGTATTGTCCGAAGAACGCCGCGTTGGTGCACGCGAACGTCGAACCGTCCACGTCGCCACCCGGGATGCACGGGTAGCCCGCTGGCGGGGTGAAGCTGCCGTGCACCACACCGTTTCCGTCGACCACCGGGCACACGCCGCCGTCATTCCCGGCGAGCGTCCCGGTCGATCCGCCGGTTCCACTCGACGCGCCGCCGCTCGCAGCGGTGATGGGTCCGCCATCGTACGCGCCGCCGGTCGCGGCGGGCGCGCCGCCGGTCGTCGGCATGCCGACCGGACCGCCGTCGTTGGCGCCGCCGCTCGCGCTGCCAGATGCGCCGCCGTTGCCGTCGACCGGCTTGCCCTCGTCGCCGAGGCTGTGCGGGGCCGTCGAGCACGCCGTCGACAAAGTCGCACCAACAAACCAAATCGAAAGTGCCCCCAGAGTCGTCCGTTTCGAAGCCTGTGTAGTCATCGTGTCCTCCTGGCTCTTTCAATGTCGGAGGGGGCGACTCGGATCACTTCACGCCAGCGATCTGCTCGAGCCGCGATCGATTCGGTGAACCGGGGTGTCGCGACAGGTAGCTCGCCGCCAAGCGCGACGCTTCCGTCGTGCGCCCCGCTTGGACGAGCGCTTCGATCCGGAGCATGGCGGCTTCGTTGTCGAGGACGTGCGTACCGGCGAGGCGATCGTAAGCGTCGAGGCCGCGAAGGACCCGCTCGGGGTCGCCGGCGGAGAGCGCGAGGCGGGCGTCGGACAGCGCCGAGAGCTCGGCGGTGATGGCCGGTGCGGCACGGTCCGAGGCGAGGGGAGCGACCACCAGGGTGGACGGATTGCCGGCCGTTTCCGAACGTGGCGTGACGCTGCGCGCGGCGTGTTCCACCCGCGTGGCGTCGGCGGCGGAGTGACCCGGCATTTGCCGGCTCGGTGCGACCGAAGACGCCGAGGGCTCGTCGAAGCGCGCGGTCGGCACGAGCTCCGGCGCGCTGGTTTCCGCGACGACGCGAGTCCGCGTGACCCGAGCGGGCGCGGGGCTCGACGCGTCGCTCGAGCTCGGATGGCTGACGAACGGCGGGCTTGACGCCAAAAGTCGATGCGCGACGATCGCTCCCCCTCCGCTGGTGACGAGTCCCGCGGAGAACCCGACGGCGAGCCATTTCAGGAACACGGTGCCGGTAGCGGCGTGGCTCGACGCCGCGCCGAGAGCTTGCGAGCCGCCGTTGATCGCCGCCGCGGCGCTCGCGAGGGATACCGCGCCGCCGGCCGCCGCGATCGACAGCACCCCGCGCCGGATTTCGGCGTCGCTCGGTACGTCGAACCGCGCCGAACCGAGGAGTGCCGTTTCGAAGTCGTCTTCGGGGTCGTCCAGGAGTCGTTGAAACGTCATGGGGCTTCTCCGCGACCGGCGCGCGCTTTCAGGCGTCGAGCTGCCGCTTGAAACTGTTCGCGAGCGCGCCGTAGCCGTGAGGCGACCGTGCCGCGCGGGATGCCGAGCGCCTCGGCGATTTCTTCGTGCGTCATGTCCTCGAGCTCGAACAGCACGAAGGCAGCCCGCAGATCCGGCGCGAGCGAATCGAGCGCCTCGTCGAGCAACGAGCGAAGCCGGCGTTGCTCGAGCAGCTCGTCGGCGAGCGGCGCGACGCTCGGGACGTCGAGTACGTCGCTCTCGACGTGACGTGCGCGATGCGCGGCGCGCGAGCGCCGCCAGTTGGCGGCGGTACGGATCGCGACGGAAACGACGAACGCGCGCTCGCTCTCGACGCGGATCGCGTCGCGGCGCTGCGCGGCGATCAAAAAGACGTGTTGCGTCGCGTCGTCGAGCCCGTCGTAAACGCCGAGCCGGCGGAGCACGCTCCACACTTCGCGATAGTGGTTTTCGGCGAGCCGGCGTGCGACGTCGCCCGGCTCCGTCGTTCGAACGGCCACGGGATCCGCCTCGTCGGGCACGGTCGCGCCGAGCGACAGCGGAGCCGTGACGAGGTCGCGGAGCATGGGGATCGGGATCTCAATGTCGGGGTCGCGTCGCCGGATCACGGAATCGACACTCCGACTCCCAGGTTGGCCGCGAACGCCGCGGGCGGCACGCGATACAGCGAGTTTTTCCTTGGATCGAAGTAGAACCAGTCTCGTTCGAAGGGGAATGACGTGCCGAGGTCGACGGCCGCGAAGAGGGGACCCAACCCGAATGCGCCGCGCACGGACAGGCCGGGCGCGACCCACAAGATTCCCGACGATTTCCCGACACCACCCACATTTCCGGACCCCTCGAGCCTGCCGACTTCGAACGACGCGCAGGGTCCGAGCCAGGCGTGATCGCCGTCGAACCGGACGCGGATCGGGCACCCGACGGCCCGACCGGAGAGCAAGTGAAACGACGCGCTCGACCCGCCGTCGTGAAACGACGAGCTCGGCGCGTAGTGAAGGTACGCGCCCAAGAACGGCGACACGAGGGCGCGCGCGGTCGACTCGGCGTGGGGGCCGACCAGCACGTCGAGCGCCGCGGCGTCGGTCATCATCGACGTCACGCCGACGAGCGCGCTCCCCCCGAAGGCCCACGACGTTGGCGAGCTCGCGCGCGAGTCGCGGCGGTCGCTCCGGTCCTGGTCGATCGACGGAGGCCTCGTAGTCGATACCGGCGGAGCCGGCGGCGTCGCAGGCGTCGCGACCGCGGGAGGTTCGGGGGACGACGCCGGTGCTGCGTCGGCGCCTCCGTCGGCGCCCGGCGTGGTAGGAACGGCCGCTCCCGCGGCGGCGCGGCGGCCCGCTTCGGGGTCGACGAGAATCGCGATGACGAGCGCCGTCGCGTCGACGGTTTCGGCGCACGTCGCCGCGGGCACGAGGCGCGTCGTCGGCGATTCTCCAGCGCGCTCGTCCACGATCGCGGCCTGAAACGTCCCCGCGGTCTTGCTCACGATCACGAGGATCCGTTCGCTCTGCCCGGTGTTCTCAGCGAACACGGTATCGGGTGTGTAACGATTCAGGGAGGCGACCAGAGCGGCGCGGTCCGGACAATCGCCCGGCGCCGAGTAAACGAGCTCGAATCGCTTTTCCTCGGGCGCCGCCCTCACCGACGTCCCGAGCAGGCAGGGCGCCAGCGCGAACGCGAACGAGGGCCACGCGAAGCGTCGCGCACGACCGTTCGACCGCGTCGACGGCCACATCGACGAGCGTCTCCTCGACATGGGAACGCGCATCCTAGTCCGCGTGCCACGGCGATCCCAGGCCGAGGGCTTCGACGCACGCGAGGAGCGAACCGCTCACCGGAACCGAAAAGGTTCGACGCTCGCCGGTGTCTGGATGGTCGAAGCCGAGCTCTGCCGCGTGCAAGGCCAATCGGTGGAGGCCGTACTCGGTGCGGAAGTACCGGTTGTGCTCTCCTTTGCCATACTTCACGTCGCCGATGATCGGACAGGAGACGTGCTTCAGGTGTCTCCGGATCTGATGCATCCGACCGGTGAGCGGAATTGCTTCGACGAGCGCGTAGCGGCCGGAGGTGCCGAGGCATCGAATCCGCGTCACGGCTCGGACCCGCGGACCGCCCTCTTTGTTGGGGATCGGGTGGTCGATCTCGCCGTCTTCGGGGTGGCCGCGGGTGAGCGCGAAGTAGCGCTTCGCGACGCGACCCTCCTCGAACGCCCTGCCGAGCGATCGCGCCGCGTCGGGGTGAAGCGCCATCACCACCGCGCCACTCGTCCCGCGATCGAGGCGGTGAACCGGGTACACCCACGCACCCGTCGCGTCCCGCACGGCGCGGAGCAGGTCTTCAGCGTCGTTGGCGAGCCCGCGGTGAACGATGACGCCCGAAGGCTTGTCGACGATCACGAAGGAGGCTTCGCGGTGTACGAACGAGACCTGCACCGACCAACGCCAGCACGGGATCTCGCGGGAGTAAAACTCGGGCGGCGCCGGGGCGCGCGAGACGCCGTTCTTGACGCGCCGTCACCTCGCGAACATACCGAAACCGATAATGGTGGGTGCTCGCGCGAGATCCCTTCGCTTGTTGGTTCGGTTCGGCTCGGCTGCGGCGTTCGTGACGTCTTTCGGCGTCGTTCGCGTTGCGCGAGCGGAGGTCCCGAGCAATTCCGTCGCCGCGCAGGCGCTCTTCGACGAAGCGCGCCGTTTGATGGCGAGCGGCAAGTACGACGAGGCCTGCCCGAAGCTCGTCGAGAGCGAGCGCCTCGACGCCGGAGCGGGCACGCTCCTCAATCTCGCCGATTGTCATCAGCACCAAGGCCGTATCGCGACGGCGTGGAGCGAATTTTTGGAGGCCGCGGCCGTCTCGCGATCGAATGGAGAGACGGCGCGCGAACAAGCGGCGCGACAGCTCGCGGCCGCGCTCACGTCGCGGCTGTCGTACATCACGATCGACGTCGCCGCGGGACAGATCCCCGGCTTCCAGATGACTCGCGACGGCGCCATCGTCGGCGAGGCGCAGTGGGGTACGCCGATCCCCGCCGACCCCGGCGATCACCTGGTCGCTGCGAGCGCCCCGGGACGACGATCGTGGCGCGCCAACGTCACGGTACGCCCCGGTGATGCCACGACGGCGGAGATCGCCGTGCCGTTACTCGGCCCCGAGCCGGCGTCTTCACCCGTTGTCGCGTCGGCGACGACGGTCGCGCCAGTGGACGTCGCCGCGGTCTCCACCGCGCCGGCATCGGGTCTCGGCACGCAACGCACGCTGGCCCTCGTCGCCGGCGGCGTGGGGGTGGTCGGCGTGGGCCTGGGAACCGTGTTCGGATTCATCTCGAAAGCGAAGCACGACGACGCCGAACACCATTGCGTCGGGAGTGTCTGCCACGATCAGCAAGGGGTCGATCTGAAGTCGCAGGCGATCACCGCGGGGAACGTGGCCACGGTCGCCTTCATCGTCGGCGGGGTCGCCCTCGCCGGCGGCGCCGTGCTCTGGTTCACTGCGCACTCGAACGGCGAGTCGCAGGCCCAGGTCGGTTTGGGGTTGGGCACCCTTCACGTCGCGGGGCGATTCTGATGCGGAGCGGCGTGCGCATCCTCTTCACGGTGTTCGTCGGTTCGAGCGCGTGCAACGCGATTCTCGGCAACGACCCTGGCCACTTCGAACCGGCAAGTGGAGGCAGCTCGAGCGGCGGCGCAAGCCACGACGCCGGCATCGATTCGTCTCCGAATACCACCGGCGGCGCGGGCGGTTCGAGTGGCGCGACGGGCATGGGCGGTTCGAGCGCTGTGGACTCGGGCACTGGCGTCCCCGACGCGTCGGGACCGCCGACGCGAGTCGGCCAGCCGTGCACCCCGCGCGGCGCGCTCGGCTGCGACGGGCCCGCGTCCGTGCGGGAGATCCTCTGCGGCCCCGGCGGGAAGTGGGTCGACAATGGGACGTGCACGGGAACCAATCGTTGCGACTCGGCGACCGGAGTCAACCAGGGCACGTGTCAGCCCATCGTCGCGGAGTGCGCGGATCACGCTCCCGGCGATCACGTCTGCATCGACACCAACGTCGAGGCGTGCGGCGTCGATCTCGTCACGTCCGAGGTCGTGCAGCAGTGCAAACAACCGACTCCGGATTGCGCCAACGGAGCCTGTGCGTGTTCCGGCATCCTCTGCGGCACGGCGTGCAAGCACGTCGATTCCGACCCGGCGAACTGCGGCGCTTGCGGACACAACTGTAACGGCGGCAACTGCGCGAGCGGGCAATGTTTGCCAGTGCCACTCGCCACCGGACAGTTCGATCCCGGGGGGATCACGGTGGACGACATGAACGTCTATTGGTCCAACAACGGTGACTTCGGCGGCGCCCATGGGAGCGTTCAGGAGATCGCGATTGGCGGCGGCCCGATCATCGCCATTGCTTCCAGCGAGGCGGGCCCCTTGGGTATCGCGCTCACCGCGAACGACGTCTATTTCGTCGACGAAGGCACGAGTGCCGGCAACTACGACGACGGCGCCATCCGGCATGTGCCGAAGGCGGGCGGGACCGTCGTCACGCTCGCGGCGAAGCAGTCGTTTCCGGTTTCGATCGCCGTCACCGCCACGACCGCTTACTGGACGACGCTCGACAACGTCCTGCAAGTGAAGCTCACCGGTGGCACGCCCACGGTGGTGTCGTCCGGTACTCCCGACCAGCTCGTCGTGGATTCGAAAAATCTCTACATCGCCGGCGCCGACGGAACCGTGAGTCTCTTCCCCCTGGCGGGTGGCGCAGTGAAGACGCTGGCCACGGCGGCGGCGGGCGTGCTGCGCCTGACCATCTCGCCGACCGACGCCTACTTCACGACCGCGGATCAGGTCGTGCTGTCGGTTCCGATCCCGGCGGGCGGCACCATCGCGACCGTCGCGCGCACGCAGAACAGCCCCCTCGCCGTCGCGGTCGACGACAATTTCATCTACTGGACCACTCAGGGCACGTCGAATCGCAACTTCAACGACGGCGCGATCGTGAAAGCGCCGGTTGGCGGTGGCCCGACGGTGGTCATCGCGACCGCACAGGTCGACCCCAACAGCATCACCGTCGACGCGAACAACGTGTACTGGACCAACAAGGGTTCGGGGAACGGCACCGACGGAGCGGTGATGATGCTCGCGAAGTGAACCGACTTACTTGAGTGCCCGGGTCGTCCCCGCGTTCGCGAGGTACCCGGTGACGTCGGCGTCGGACACGGTGCCCGCGAACGAAAAGGCGGTCGCATCGAGCCGTCGAATGGCGATCTGGCTGCTTTTCGCGTCGAAGATCACGAGGAACACGGCGGAGTCGTTCACCGGACGATTGAACGCGACGGAGCCGCCGCCGGTAATGTCCTGGAACGAATAGAGCGTGGTCGTCGCCTCTACCGACGTCGTGACCCCACCGAGGATCTCCGCGACGTCGAGCTCGCCGCAACCCCCCTTGTAGGTCGGGTCCGAGCCCTCGCCGCGGCAGTTGCATCCGTACTGCGAGCTCCGGATGACCTGGGACGGCAAGATCCAGTACGCGGGCGTTTTCGCTCCGAGCGGCATACGAAATTCGGTCGCGAAGATCTTGCTGCCCGATGCGTCGCCGGCGAAGCCGTGAAGCGGAATGCCGGAGCTCCACCCGCAATCGCTCGATGCCGTCGATCCGTTGCAGAGCGCGCTCGACATCACGTTCACCTCGGTGCCCGCGGCGATCGAGCCGGAGAATTGCACCGGCGTGTCGCTCTCTTTCGTGCCGTCGGCGGTGACGTAGCTCTCGACGAACCCGCCGCACTCGTACCAATGCTTGTTCCCTGCGAAGACGAGACCCTCCGTCGTGCAACGGTCCCAGTACGCCGTCCGGTTCCACCCGCTGACGCCCGGGGCGTACACCGCGATGCGATAGAGCTCGACGGGCCCGGCGAACACCGGAGTCATCTCTTCGTTGAACGGCGCGAGCGCGCCGCTCACTTGCTTCGGCATCCGATATTCGGAGTCGCAGAGCATGCCGTTGGTGTCGCCGACGCAACCGGTCGCTTTCGACCACCCCGTGACGACCTGATCGTACGCGCCACTGGCGCCGACGTTGGTGTACGTGAGCGCGGAGACCTCCGTCTTGCCCGTGTTCGGCGTGAACACGTCTTGCCCGTGCGAGACGTTCCCCTGACCGCTCGCGGGACACGACGCGACGCTCGCGTCGCCGTTCGCGGTGCTCGTCGTTCCCCCCGACGCGGCGCCACTCGCTCCCGGGGTGCCGCCACCACCATTCGTGCCGCCGCCCGGAGCGCCCCCGCCTCCCGTGTTGCCACTCACGCCACCGTTCTCGGACGTCGAGGCGCCGCCCGACGAGGCGACGGTGCCGCCCGTCGCGCTCGATGTGCCGCCGCCGTTCGCGCCGCCCGATGACGAGCCCGCGTTTCCCGAACCGCCGTCGCGAGCGCCAGTACCGTGACCGTCGCTACCGCAGGCGATGGCCAGTGCGGCGAGCGATCCGACGACGAACAGACGACGAAAGGCGACGTGACCCATCGTCCAAGAATAGCTGCTCGCGTGGAGCCGCCACGTCGAAAGCGCACGCGCGTCAGTCGTTCATGCGGTGCGATCAGACCGAGCGCATCTCTGATATCGTCGTCGCCTGATGGAAATTTGGGCAGGAATTACCGCTGAATTCGCCGACGATCGGACCTTGGAGCTCCTGGTCATCGGGCTCGTGCTCGTTGCGACCACACGGGCGCTCGCGCTCGAAGGTCGAGAGCGTGCGCGAAGCGGGATGCTGCTCCTCATGCTTCACCTCCTGCTCGTCCCGATCGCGGGGATCTTGCGCGCGACGGGATCGACGTACTATCGCGAAACGCGCCTCGCCGCGTTGATGGCGGTCACGTTCGCGCTGATCGGGCTCATCGGCGTGCTGCTCTTCACGGTGCTCATCCCGAGGACGCGGATCAACGTTCCGCGGATTCTCCAGGACGTCCTCATCGCGGCGGTGTCGACTATCGCCGTGTTCACGCTCGCGACGCACGCGGGGCTGAATCTTTCGGGATTGATCGCGACGTCCGCCGTGCTCACCGCCGTCATCGGTCTCGCTTTTCAAGACACGCTCGGCAACGTCGTCGGTGGGCTCGCCCTTCAGCTCGACGAGTCGGTCGGCGTCGGCGATTGGATCAAGGTGGGCGACGTCACGGGGAAGGTCACCGTGGTGCGCTGGCGCTACACCGCCGTCGAGACGCGCAACTGGGAAACCGTCATTTTGCCGAACAGCTTGCTGGTGAAAGGGCAGGTGTTGGTTCTCGGACGGCGCACCGGGCAGCCGCTCCAACTACGACGCTGGGTTTATTTCAACGTGGACTATCGATTTGCGCCGAACCAGGTGATCGAGGTCGTCCTCGCCGCGCTGAGCGGCGCTCGCATCGAACGCGTCGCGGACAATCCCCCTCCGACCTGCGTGCTGATGGACCTCGATCAGAGTTCGGGAAGATACGCGGTCCGGTATTGGCTCACGGATATCGCCGTCGACGACCCGACCGACAGTGTCGTGCGCACCCGCGTGTACTACGCGCTTCGACGCGCCGGCATCCCGCTTTCGCTTCCCGCGCAGCAGGTGTTTTTCACGCCGGACACCGACGAACGCGCGAGTCACCAAAAGAACGTCGACCCCCAGAAATGCAGCGCTGTGCTCGCTCGCGTCGACTTGTTCGCGCGTCTGGCCGACGACGAGCGAGCTGGACTGATCGACCACGTGACCTTTGCCGCGTTCGCGCCCGGTGAGATCATCACGCGGCAAGGCGCTGAGGCGCATTGGCTCTACGTGCTCGCGAACGGCCGGGCGACGGTCCGCGTGAAGACGCAAGACTCCTCGGAAGCGCAGGTGAACAAGCTCGATGCAGTCGACATTTTCGGCGAAATGAGCCTGCTCACCGGTGAGCCGCGCGCGGCCACCGTGGTGGCCGAAACCGCGGTCGAATGCTACCGGCTCGATCGCGAAGCATTTCAGGCTCTTCTCAAGCGGAGGCCGGAGCTCGCCGAACACATGGCTGACGTGCTCTCTACGCGGAGCGTTCAGCTCGCCAAGGTGCGGGAAGGGCTCGATCACGACGCAGCGAGCGCGCGTCACGGCGCGATGCGGACGGACTTGCTCTACAAGATCCGCGACTTCTTCGGCCTCAGTGACGACCCGCCGAGCGCTGGGCCGAAGTAAATCATCGACGCGCCCACCGTTCGCCATCACCGAGTCAAAGTGCCGCGCCGCCGCGCATTGTCGTCACGGCGCTGCGGAACGTTCGCGAGCGAAGCGAGCCCGCCGAAGGCGGCGGGGGGAGCGGTCGCGTCAGCGAGCCAAGGCCCCCCCTCTCAACGGTAGCGGTAACGCCGGTACCGGCCGCCGCCGATGAGGTGCAAGAGCGCAACGAACAGCGCCGCGCCGATGATCGACCAGAGCACCGGGAACGGATGATGATCGACGTTGATCATCAGCAATTCCGGGAGCCTCAGTCGCTGCGCCAGGAACGTACCGAGGAGCGCTCCGACGAACCCGAGCACGATCGAGACCAAGAATCCGCCGCCGCTGCCGCCGCCCATGGCTCGCCCGAGCGCGCCACAAATGCCGGCAATGACGAGCAGAACCAATAGCCCAGTGAGTGTGATCGCCATGTAGGCCGAGCTTTGCAAAAGCCGGGCCCATGGGCGGCGCGACACGGTGGCGCACTCTGCCTCGCGTGGCGCGCTACTTCACCGCGGGGAGCGCGACGAGCTCGTCGATGTTCGGCTGAAGCACGATCTCGATGCGTCGATTCTTCAAGCGACTCGCCGGCGTGTCGTTCGGGGCGACCGGGTCGAACTCGCCGTAACCGGCCGCGGAGAGAAGGCCCGGTGGAACGCCGAGCTTCACGAGGTAGTGGACGACCTCGACGGCGCGCGCGGTCGACAAGTCCCAGTTCGAGCGGAACCGTGACGACGTGATCGGCACGTTGTCGGTGTCTCCGGCGACCTGAAAACGACGATCGGGGATCGTCTTCAACACCGCCGCCACTTGAGCGATCGCCTTTTGCCCGTCCGGCTTGATCAGGGTCTGGCCCGAATCGAACAGGACGTCGTTCGCGAGCTGAAGGACCATGCGCCCGTCGCGAAGCGTGACCTTGAGTTGTCCCGCGTCGACCATTTTTTGAAACTTCAGGACGAGCTGTTTGAAGAGCGCCGCCCGCGCGTCCGCTGCCGCTTGACCCTTTCGCAGCTCTTCGAGTCGCGCCTTCGCTTCGGTGAGCGCGGCGGAGAGGGAACCTTTCTCGGACAGCAAGGCGTCCGCGTTCTTGCCGAGCCGTTCGAGCTCGACCTTCAGCTCCTGATTGATGGCCGTCGCGTCGTCGAGCTGAGTTTGCAAGTCGTGAAGCGACACCTGGCCCTGCGCGAGATCTTGGTCGCGCTTTTCAGCGAGATCTTGAGCGGCCTTCAGGGCCTCGTTCAACTCGTCGATCTTCTTGTGAGCGTCCGCGGCGTCGGCGGACGCTTGGTCCGCCGCGGCGTGGGCGCTCTTGGCGTCGGCGACGGCAGCGTCGTATTTGCCCTTCGGGACGCAGCTCGCCAGCGCGCAGACGGCGAGCACCGGCACGTGTCGTTGGAAAAAACCGCTCATGGCGCGCGGACGCTAGCACAGTGCTCCCAGCGGCTCCGGCGGTTCCCGCTCCAGTCGATCGTCCGCCATTTTCGCTGCAGATTCGCGCGACCGGGACGTGCGGGCGGTTCGGTCCCGGACTCGAAACCGCGCGGCGTCGGCCTCCGTCGCGCCCGGTCTGTGTGGCCCTGAAGTTTACGGAGTGACTGCACACGAATCACACATTGTGTATATCAATGCACGACGCAGCGCTCATTGTGCAGGTCATTGCACGACGAGATCGCTTGTTTGTGTGAACATCGATCGCATTTTTCGCGTAGTCTGCGACGTGTGACTGCGGCCGCAAGAGCCGCAATTTCGTTCCGTAGAGCGGCGCGCTTCCTCTCCCCGATTCGGCGCTTCGCTCACTTCTCGTCGCTCGACGGCTCGAGCGCGTTCAGAGCGCGCGATCCCTCGACGTCGTGTGACTCGTTCCATCGGGGCGTTCACCGCGTGGGGTTGTATGGCCATGAAACGTTTCTCTTCGGTGTTTTTCTGCTGCTTCGTCTTCTCGTGCTCGAATTCGCCAGCACGACCGGTCGCGTCTTCGGGGGAAGATGCGCCGCGCCAGGCGCTCGCCGCCGGACGTTTCGTCGACGCGCTTCGATTGTGCGGCGGCGCGGTGCCCGACGCGGGCTCACGACCTGATGCGGCAACGTCGCTGGTCGATGGAGCGACGCCTGCCGGCAGCTGCGACGAGCAATGGTGCCGTCTCATCGCCCGCACGATGCTCTGGGTGGACGATTTCAACCAATATCTGCTCCCGGTGTACGGGAATCAGGACCCGTCGACGTTCAAGGTGGACGACGCCATCTTGCCGAAGCTGGTCGAAATTTCGAACGAGATGGACGTGATCAGCGGCTCGGTCGACCCGATCCTCGACGCCAAGTGCGAATACGACGCGCCGCACGTCCCGTTCCTGTTCGGCAACGCCGCGGATCCGGTCGTCCTTTCCGACATCCGTGGGACCTGGACGCCAGCGGCCGCCGCCTTCATCGGTGCGAGCGTCGATAGTCTGCGCTACCTCTTTCAGGTCACTCTAGGTCCGGTTCCGGTACAGCCAGCGCCACCCGGCGAAACGGCACCGCTTCTACCGGCGCGCATGCAGTCGGTCCACGATCGCATCGCGGCGATGGACGCCTGGGTGCACGCACACCCTACGACGCCCGACGAGCTGAAAGGCGGATGGAACGACGCCAACGGCGATGGCCGCATGGACCAGGGGGATCACCTCCTCATCGACCTGTTCAATCCCGGCACCGATCAGCGGACGTTCGACTATTCGGGCGTCACGCCGATCGATCACGAGTCGTTACCCGTCGGCGCGTTCACCCCGACGGCCCAGCTTCCCGCTGCAAAATGCGGCTATCAGAAGTTTCACATCGACACCCTGTTCGACACGAACGTGGGCACGACCGACGGCATGTCGTTTTCGCCGGACGGCACGAAAATCGCGTTCCCCGAGCAGGTGAACGGCACGTACGAGGTACAGATCGCGAATCTCGACGGATCGAATCCGACCTGCATCACCTGCAATCAACCGGCGTCGTGGAACGACGGCGTGCGCTGGCGTCCGAAACATCCGGACACGTTGCTGTTCATCTCGACGCGCGATCATGCGCACTCGACGGGGGGTGCCGGTGGCGGTTTCGGACAGGAGCTCTACGCGATGCGGTCCGACGGTTCGCAGCAAACGCGGCTCACCACCAGCGGCGCGTGGGCAACGAACTATCACGCCAATTTTTCCAGCGACGGAAATCGCATCGTGTGGGCGACGACTCAGGGCCACACCTGGGACGTCATGGTCGCCGACTTCGTCGATGACGCGAGCGGGTTTCACCTCGCGAACGAAAAGCGGCTCACCCACGACACGACCTGGTGGGAGACCCACGACTTTTCGCTCGACGGAACGAAGGTGCTGACCACGAACACGCGCGCCGGCTGGCAAATGGCGGATCTGTACACGGTCGACATCGCGACCGGAGCGCTGACTCGGCTCACCGACGACCCATCGTGGGACGAGCACGCGCACTTGTCGCCCGACGGGCGCAAAATATCGTGGATCAGCGGACGCTGGCGTCCGGCGAGCGCGCTTCGGCTCACCGACGGCTCGCTCGACGCGACCTACGATTTTTACTGGATCGGACCAGCCATCTTGCTCAATTTCGTGAATCCGCCGGCGGGGTTTTCGACCGAGCTCACCCTGATGGATGCCGACGGGTCGAACGTGACGAGGCTGACGACCGACGACCAGGTGTGCGCGGACAATCAGTGGAGCCCGGACGCGACGAAGATCCTGTTTCGACAATCGCCGCAATCCGGCGGCGGCGCGCGACTACGCCTGCTCTCGTTCGACGACTGCAAGTAGTCCCTCGAGTCCATCGAAGCGATGGGAATTTCGAGTCCCCCGACTGGCGAGGGCCTCAAAATTCCCGCGCCATTGGTGAGGTCTGACTCGAGCACTGACTGTCTTAAAGTGCATCGATTCGAATGAATCGATGCACTAGTACCTCGAGCCTATCGCCGGCTCTACTTGTGCTGGATCGTCCCGTCGGCGAGAGCTGCGACGGTCAAATCTTCCCCGCCGATGAGGACGCCGTTCACGAACACTTGCGGGAACGTGGGCCAGCCGCTCCAGAGCTTGATCGCCAGGCGCTCTCGCCACTTCGACAGGTAGCCGCCGTATCCCAGATAGTGAAACGTGACGCCCGCCGCTTCGAGCGCGCGTCGGACGTTCTTCACGTGCGGATTGCCGGCCATTCCCAGCACGACGACGGGGTGTTCCGCCACCGCGCGTTCGACGTCGCTCACGACGTCGGAGTGGAACGACGTCATGTGTCGAATCGCGGCGTTCGACAAGCGGGAGCGATCGAGCGAGGGACGCGACGCTTCGGTTTCCATGGGCGCATGGTACTCGCGCCGCGTCGCAAAACCCAACGCCACGCCAGGGGATTCTAGCATACGAGACAACGTGACGCTATAGTGGAAGTCGGCCGAAGGGTGGCGGGCGCTTTGCGCTTGCCGCAGCCCGCGGCCGGCTTCACGTTGCCGCAAGGAGAGTTCACCATGTCACTACACATCGGCAGTATTGCCCCCGATTTCGAGCAGGATTCGACCCACGGCCGCATTCGTTTTCACGACTGGCTCGGCTCGAGCTGGGGCGTCCTCTTTTCTCACCCGAAAGACTTCACGCCGGTCTGCACGACCGAGCTCGGTCGCGTCGCCAACTTGAAGGACGAGTTCGCGAAGCGCAACGTCAAGGTGCTCGCCGTGAGCGTCGACGACGTCGAAAGTCACAAGAAGTGGATCGGCGATATCGAAGAGACGCAGCGCGCGAAGCTGGAGTATCCGATCCTCGCCGACTCCGACCGCAAGATCGCGAAGCTCTACGACATGATTCACCCCGAGGCGAACGACACGCTCACCGTTCGCTCGGTATTCTTCATCGATCCGAACAAGAAGATCCGCGCACTCATCACGTATCCCGCGAGCACCGGCCGTAATTTTCAGGAAATCCTCCGCGTCATCGACTCCTTGAAGCTCACCGACGAGCACAAGGTTGCGACGCCTGCCGATTGGAAACACGGCGACGACGTCGTCATCGTGCCGGCGCTGCAAGACCCCGAAGAGATCAAACGCCGCTTCCCGAAGGGTTACCGCACCGAGCGCCCGTATCTCCGCCTCACGCCCGATCCGTCGAAGTGAGCGCGCGTCAGCGGCGTCGATAAGACCGCCGATCCGACCGCTGACTCAGCAGCGTCGTCGGACGTTGCCCCAACTCGCGGGCGCCCGCGCTTCTCGCGAAGCGGCGCCCGCGGTCTTCCCCAAGGCCGTGCTCGCGCCCAAGCCCGCTGCGCGCGGCCGGGGAAGCACCGTCGCAAAGGGCGCGAGACGCTCGTCGCCGGCCCATCCAGAGCTCGGGTTTGCGATACTTCGATGCATCGAAGTATCTACGATGGCCTGCCAGACCCCCTCGAAATCGAGGGCGAAAATCCGAGCCGCGGAGAGCGATCCCTCTCGCAACCCGCGACCGATTCGCGGCGGCTAACGCGCACGAGTTACTATCGGGACGAACCCGGGCCAGCCCGGAGTCGCACTCTGCGGTCCAATCCTCTGGATGGACACGCGCAGCCCCTCGCGCCTCGTCGATGAGTCAGATTTTTCCGCGGACGAGCTCGCCGACGACGGCTTTGGTGTAGATGGCCATGGTGCGGACGAGGGGGACGAAGTCGAGGGTGCTCGTGAAGGTGTCGGCGAAGCCGAAGGGGAGCATCTGCGGAATGAAACCGCGCGCGTATTCGAGCGCGAAACACTTGTCGGGCATGCGGTAGCCGCGCGCTTGGCCGCGCGGGAGACGATGCATGTCGCCGGCGCGATAGACGTTGCGCTCGAGGTCGCCTTCGGCGTACGCCCACTGTTCGCCTTCGAGAATGATGAACCAATCTTCCGCGGAGAAGCGACCCGAGTAGCCTTCGGTACCGATCGGCGATCCGAACACGATGACGTATTCCGTGATCGACGCATGGAGCACGCACATCTGGCCCATCGCGCCGCCGGCGTTGTTGAAGACCCAGTCGACGCGCGAACGGATGTGTCCCGGATAGCGTTCGGCGAGCTTCTTGCGGATGGCTTCGACTTTGTCGGCGGTCGGCAGATCGAGAACTGAACGCGCGACGGCCTGAAGAACTTCGGGTTCGAACACGGTACTCATGAAGGGGCGGCGAGCATCTCCTCCGGCCCTCGGAACTGCAAGCGGCGCGACGTGGGAACCGGTGGTAGGCTACGGGCTCCGTGACAGCCGCCACCAGCACGCCGGTTCCCGGGCCACGCGCCAAATCGATGGATTTTTCAGCGCTGGCCGCCTTGTCCGACGAACGGATCGACGTGATCACGGGGGCGCTTTTGATCGCGAAAGACGAATACCCGGGGCTCGACGTCGAGCGTGAGCGCTCGCGCTTCGACGAGCTCGCGAAACCCATCGGTCGGCTCGACGGCCTCGACGCCGCGGAGCAGGCGACCGTCGTGTCGGAATATCTCTTCGGCGAGTGCGGCTTTCGTGGAAACTCGGAAGATTATTACGACCCGAAGAATACGTTCGTGAACGATGTGCTCGATCGGCGTCGCGGGATCCCGATTTCACTGTCCGTCGTGTACGCCGAGGTGGCGAAGCGCGCGGGCGTCGTGGCGAACGGCATCGGATTTCCGGGGCACTTTCTGGTGCGCATCGAGAGCGAATCGGGCGGCCCGATCGTCGTCGATCCGTTCGGGTGTGGGCGCATCGTGGGGCCCGGCGCGCTCGACTCGCTCCTCGAACGGGCGCATCGCCGAGCGCGCAAGGTCGATCGCTCGCTCTTGCAACCCGCGCCGCCGCGCGCCGTGCTCGTGCGCATGCTGATGAACCTGAAAGGCATTTACGCGTCGCGCGGCGAGCTCGCGCGGCTCCTCGTCGTCCTGTCGCGCATCCTCGAGCTCGAGCCGGATTCGCCGAACGATCGGCGCGATCGCGGGCTCATCGCGATGCGCCTCGGCTCGCCGCGCGTGGCCGAGTCCGATTTGCGGCGCTATCTCGAGCTATCCCCGGAAGCCGGCGACGTCTCGGAAGTCCGCCGCGCGCTCGGCTCCGTCGTCGATCGTGCCTCGCCGGCGAATTAGTCCTCGGATCCAAGATTCAGGGGACTTGGCCGTGTCTGCGACGGCTCGGACGGCCGCGCGCCAAACCTCTGGCCTCACTCTTTGTCGCAGTGATAGTCGCCGAGGAAGATCAAGGCGCGCGCGCATTTCACCGAGACGCGCGTCGTGCCCTTTTCCTTCGTGAAGACGTATTCGTGCGAAAACGGTGAGCGGGAAAACTCGACCATTTGCACCGGGCACATCTGCCCGCCGCACGCCGTCTGGGCGGCGAGCTTTTGGACGTCGCTGTTGTCGGAATACGTATTGATGAAGCCGAGCACGGTGAGCCCGAGCAGCACGACGGGGATCACGACGCGGCGGACGACTCCGGCCTCAGCCATGGGCGACGCTCGTGCTCATTTCGCTCCCCCGACTTCGAGCTCGTAGAACGGCGATTCGCGATCCTTCGGCCAGTAGAGTCCCGCGCCGATGATGAGCAAATGCTTCTGCAGGAGCCCGCGATAGTAAGAGCCGTTCCGGACGAAGATGTCTGCGTCGGTTCGTTGGCGATCGACGTTCTCGCGCAGGTCGCCGCGCGTCGTGATCTCGAGGTAGACGAGCCCCTTGGCCATCGCGGCGATGTTCGCGACGGCGGGCGCGACGTCGGGATCGGGCAGGTACTGAAGGACGCCCTGACACACGATGAGGTCGTACTTCTTCCGGTCGCGCCAGCGCGCGATATCGCGGTGCTCGTAGCCGTGCTTCTTGCACATGGCGGCGCTCACCTCGGTACCGGTGTACTTCGCGCCCTTCTCGTTCTTGGCGATGTAGTCCTTCCAGAGGCCGACGCCGGCGCCGATATCGAGGACGCTCTTCACCTCGAGCTTATTCCACTTGGCATACGCGAAGACGAAGTCCGCGAGATGCGCGTGCTCCTCCGCCCCGTGCACGCGAGTCGCAGGGTTTTCGTAGAAGCGGTGATAATAGGCTTCGTCGAAGCGGCGAAACCGGTCCATGGCGCGGAGTCTATCGCGAAGCCCCGGTTCCCCAGTGATCGAGCGCAAGGCCGCGGTCGTTTTTTCCGAGCAGGCGACTCCGCCAGAAGCGACCGCCCGGGTTGACCATTTAAATATACGAAAATAGTCGCAAATTATTGCTTATTGCGTTCATGCGCATAGACGCATATATAGATTGGGTGACGATCGCGCCGAACGCGGCTCTCGATGCTCGCTGGCACCTCTATCGAGTGCTCGCTGACCCGGTGCGACTGCGCTTGCTCGCGCTCGCCGAAGAAACGGAGCTTTCCGTCGGAGAAATCGCCGAGCTCCTCGAACAGACGCAGCCGAACGTGTCGCGCCACGCGACCGCGTTGCGACAAGCGGCGCTGCTCGCCGATCGACGCGACGGAACGCGGACATTTCTTCGTCTCACGGCGCGCGCCGCGCAAGATCCGGTCGTCGCCGATGCGCTCGCCGAAGGGCGACGGCTCTGTACCGAGGACGGCAGTCTCGCGCGGGTGAACGCCGTGGTGCGCGCGCGCGATGAGCGGACGCGCGAATTCTTCAGCGCGTCGCCGACCGAAGCCGAGCCCGACGCGGGCGATCTCTCGGCGTACCTGTACGCGTTCGGCGCGCTGCTCCCGCGGCGCGGCCTTGCGGTGGACGCGGGCACCGGCGACGGCACGGCGCTCGAAATGCTCGCGCCCATGTTCGACCGCGTGCTCGCCGTCGATCGGAGCGAAGCTCGGCTCGAAGGGGCGCGCCGCCGAGCCGCCGCGCGCACGTTCGACCATGTCGAGTTCCTGTGCGGTGAAGTGGACGGCGCAGAGGTGCGTCGCGCCGTCGGTGCCGGCGCGGACGTCGTCGTCGCCGGCCGCATGCTGCATCACGCACCCATTCCGGCGAAGATGGTCGCGTCGCTCGTCGACTTGCTCTTACCGGGTGGCCGGCTCCTGATCGTCGACTACGCCGCGCACACCGACGAATCGATGCGCGAGGCTCAAGCCGACGTGTGGATGGGGTTCGAACCGAAAGAGCTCGCCGCGTTCGCCGCGCAAGCGAATCTCACGTCGGCTCGCGTGCTTCCGATCCCGAGCGGCTGCTGGTCGAACGGACGACGCGGCCGCGCCGAGCGTGTACCGTGGCTTGCGCTCGTGGGAACGAAGTCGGCCGGCGTCGAGGTCGGTGCGAGCAAGAAAAACGGACCTCGGAAGGAATCCGACGTTCGCTCATGAGGTTTGGGATGCGAGAAACCGCTACCATGCGAGACCGTTTGTTGAAAAAGAACGCGGGCGCAACGCGCGCCGCGAAAGGGAGAGCACGATGACCGAGAGCGCAGCCGCAAAGTCCGCCACCACGAAAACCCAGGTTCCCACCGTCGATGGCGGCCACTACCACGTCGCCGACATGAGCCTCGCCGAATGGGGTCGGAAGGAAATCGAGATCGCCGAGACGGAGATGCCCGGCTTGATGGCGCTCCGCGAGGAATTTGGCGCGAAGCAGCCGCTCAAGGGCGCGCGCGTCGCGGGCTGTCTCCACATGACCATCCAGACCGCGGTGCTCATCGAGACCCTGAAGCACCTCGGCGCGGAAGTGACGTGGACGTCGTGCAACATCTACTCGACGCAAGATCACGCCGCCGCGGCGATCGCCAAGGCCGGCATTCCGGTGTTCGCCTGGAAGGGCGAGACCGAGGGCGAGTACTACCACTGCATCGAGCGGCAACTCGTCGCGTTCAAGGGCAACAAGGGCCCGAACATGATCCTCGACGACGGCGGTGACCTCACGCAGGTCGTCCACGACAAGTACCCCGCCATGTTCACGGGTCCCGATCCGATCCGCGGGATCAGCGAAGAGACGACCACCGGCGTGCATCGCCTCTACGACATGTACAAGAAGGGCACGCTTCTCTGTCCGGCCATGAACGTCAACGACTCGGTGACGAAGAGCAAGTTCGACAACCTGTACGGCTGCCGTGAATCGGGCATCGACGGCATCAAGCGCGCGACGGACGTCATGTTCGCCGGCAAGGTCGCGGTCGTCGCCGGCTACGGCGAGGTCGGGAAGGGATGCGCGCAGGCGCTCCGCGGTCAGGGCGCTCGCGTGCTCGTCACGGAGATCGATCCCATCTGCGCGCTCCAGGCCGCGATGGAAGGCTTCCAGGTCACGACGATGGACGAGGCCGCGCCGCAAGCCGACATCGTCATCACCGCGACCGGCTGCCTCGAAGTCGTGCGCGGCGAGCACCTCGAAGTGATGAAGAACGAGGCCATCCTCTGCAACATCGGCCACTTCGACATGGAAATCGACATGCGGTACCTCGAAAATACGAAGGGGATCCGCGAAGAGAACATCAAGCCCCAGGTCGATCACTTCATCTTCCCGAACGGCAAGAAGATCATCGTGCTCGCCCGCGGCCGCCTCGTGAACCTCGGTTGCGCGACGGGACACCCGAGCTTCGTCATGAGCACCAGTTTCACGAATCAGGTGCTCGCGCAGATCGCCCTCTTCACCGAGAAGTACCCGATGGGCGTGCACCTCATCTCGAAGAAGCTCGACGAAAAGGTCGCGCGGCTCCACCTCGGCAAGCTCGGCGTGAAGCTCGACCAGCTCTCCACCAAGCAAGCCGAGTACCTCGGCGTCCCGGTGGATGGCCCGTACAAGGCGG